>Ga0123356_10003064_pt1 | contig 17661 bp, 10 predicted proteins | sample TergutEmb28metaG_2_FD_92546 | JGI IMG/M metagenome (GOLD analysis project Ga0123356, IMG submission 92546) | Embiratermes neotenicus P3 segment gut microbial communities from Petit-Saut dam, French Guiana - Emb289 P3 | ecosystem: Host-associated > Arthropoda: Insects > Digestive system > Gut ...
AAGAAGGGAATGAAAGTCGATATGTGCACTGCTCAAAAGTAGTGTAGCATAGATTTCTAGCTAATGGTGTTGATTATAAATGAGTCTACATACCAAGCATAGGGTGCAGTATTTTTAACTAGAAGGAGGTGCCTGTGTTAAACAGAAATTTTCTTCCAATAGAAAAATGATATCCTCCTTGGAACAAACATAATCAACTACCTTGTGATTCTGTTATAGGCAAGTATTACTGTATTTTGCACTGTTAATTTATTTGAACTTAGAATCATTGAGAGGAGACGACTTGTTACTAAAAATAATTTATGAACTGTTATATGTTACAGGGCCTTCTTCATAACCCTGTTCAACCACCTTACATATGTGGGCCAACGTGCTCTCTACCGGACAGCTCTGGAACTGTGTAGGTTACTTCTGTCCCTGGATCCTGATGAAGACCCTCTTGCTGTGGTCCTGTGTATAGATTTCTATGCACTTCGGTCAATGCAATATGAATGGTTGATTTATGCTTATGAAGAATGGGAACCGATTCGAAATGTGTCACAGCTGCCAAACTTTGCATTTTCTGTGGCAGTGGCATATTTCCATTTGGATAAGGATCCAGAATCTGAGAAGAGGCTTATAGCTAATAATCTCTTACAAAAGGCCCTAATTATGTTTCCTGGTGTGCTCATACCTCTGTTGGATAAATGTTCTGTTCAGCCAGATTCCAGGGTATCTAGTCATCCCTTCTTTACCATTAAAGGTACAATAAGGTAAGTAACAGCAGATGCTTAAAACTAGCATTAGACTCCAGACTTTGCATGTTTCAAATAACCTTATATGATAAAAAGCTGTTAATTGGAAGTATTACATAATTCATTGCGTGATATTCTCCAGCTTTAAATGTTGGATTTTGTACTTTTTAATTCAGTTGATGTGAAACACGGTTAATTTTTATTCAGAGCTATATTACAGCCCTTTCATTACTGAAAGTTGCCTAATTTGAAGTACAGTTTTACTATATTTACTTGATTGTAAGACTGCACCAAATGTAAGCCGACTTGTAAATTTCATGCTTCAGAGAAAAAAATTAATATTTTTAGCACTTAAAACATGGAGCTATTTTTAACTTGCCAGAAAATTGACACAGCAGAAGCAGTGTTTCTCTTCTACAGCACGTTCTGAAGTCCAGCTTTATAGACCAAAATTGAGCTACATTTTATATATAATTGTTTTTAATTATTAATCACCTACAGTCACTCTGCTACCAGCCACATGGCTTAACATTCAGCATGTGGCTACAGTTGGCAGTGCGGATTAGCACAGAAAGTCAGCTCACACTTTTAGTAAATATTGCATGTTATGTTGAGGACAGTTTGCCTAAACATTCAGTTTATTACTTCCAGGCACCTCTGGAAAAAAGGGTCAGTGGAGTCTTATTTTAAGAAACAATGGACAGAGATCAAAGCTTGACAAATATGAACTATTGTTTGCTGGCTTGTGTTTCATGTAAATTGTATTAAATAACATAGTAGGCCTTCAGAGCATAAATAGAATTCTTCTAATTACCCAGGTAATTAAAAAAAAAGCACAGCTTACAACATAACATCAGTATTTCATCCAGCCTCATGACAGGTAATTGTGCATTGACAGAAACTGGGTAATCTGAAATCTGATAATTTGAAGCCTGTTTTTCAGTCCTGAGCATTGTATGAATGAGGCTTTACTATTAAAACATAAAGTAAGGCCTCATGTTGATATTAGCTTTTACATCTGTTGCCTGCTGTTCATGCGTTATAAGGAAAACATGATAGCGGGCACTTGGTTCCTTTAAAACTGAATTTTTTGGCCATATGTGTAACTGTTGTCTTATCCAAGGAAATTGTTTTGGCTCGATGTTGTGTCAAGTTACAAGGAAGCCACTTAGTATCATGTCAGTGTATCTTTCCCACCCTAATAACTTTGGATCAATTTGACATTCAAAGGACCATGCATCATGATATATTCTTATAATAAAAGCCAACGAGATGCACTATTTCTCATCTTTATTTGGTAAAGAACTCTACATGTTTCGGACAGATTTACCACCATCATCAGGAGTCTTAATAATGTATTCACAGCAATAGGTATTTGTTATACTAGTTATGTTGCCGTCTGCTAGCAACATCAGGATGGAACTCCATCCTGACCTTGCTAGCAGATGGCAACATTGCTAGTATGACAAATATCTATTGCTGTGAATACAGTATTAAGACTTCTGATGATGGACAGTAAATCTGTCTGAAAAATGTAGAGTTCTTTACCAAATATAGGTGAGAAATAGTGCATCTCATTGGTTTTTGTTATAAGAACTTTGGATCAATTGACAGATTTTCATGAGACTTGGTATGAACTTGTTGAAATAAGTGGCTGCCTCAACCTTTGTATTTCTCCTGTTACTAACAATACCTTTATAATGGCTGAGCTAGCACCAAAGGGTCCTGAAATTTTTTATGAGAATATCTTACAATAATTATGCAGCTTTTGTTTTTAGAATGTAAAACAAGATTGCATTGGTTGTGCTGAATCTATATTTTCCTTTTGTGTGGTTGAAAATGACTAAAGAACTGCTGGAAATGGACATGTTGAATTTGATATGGCATTAGGCCATTAACATTCCTATGCAGCAGGAGTCTGTACATAAGGCACAAGTGGCAGCCAAAATTAAAGTGAGGAAATTGCCAGAACAAACCTTTTATATTTCTGCATAATGCTGAAACATTAATTCATTTGTCCATTTGCTTTACCAGCTTCCAAAAACCAGCTACATAAAACTCTGTTGGCTGCTATCATAGCTACAGTGGGCAGTGCAGTCTTTCATTGTCTTCCAGTTTTGAATGTCCTTGTGTAAAATTCTTAACCAACTTGTAAACAGCCTGAAACAACATACAGCTGCCGATACACAGAAAGTGTGCTTTTGAACGTCCTTGTCCAAATGTACTTAGGGCTACAAAAAATAGACCGTAGTACACTGCTTTGTGTTTGTACATTCTTGCAGTACAGTTACTCTCTTTAACCACTCAAGACACACATCATGCATGTGCAGTGAGTTGCAGTGTGAAACCTTTCTCAGATGTACTGCCATCTAGTATTGTAAACTTCACCTTCTTTGGTAAAAAAAGTACAGAATTTATTTGTGACTTGCTGACTCGCATAATTTGTATGGAGCTGATTCCATATCTTAATAGTTAAAGACATGGTGAGAGTGCAAGATTTTGAGTTTGTGTATGACAAATTTAGCGTAGTGCAAAATGTGCAGTGGTGAAATTACCGTATTAGTTAAACATAAGGTGATCCCCCATCTTAGTCATCATTTTTCAAGAAAATAACTTTACAGAGGATGTTTGACCTTGTCTGCAATTATAAGGTGATCTGATCTTTCAGGTGATGAAATAGGAGCAAGTTCTAATATTATATTCAGATAAATACAGTCTGTACAGAAATTTATAATTGCTTGATATAATTGTTAATGTATAGCTCCTGCTGTAGTCACCATTTAGAGTGAAGCATGGGAAAGAATTTAGAGCTCACTTCCTCTCAGAAATTCTTGAAGGTTATATTTTTATATGCCCATTAAACATTCCACATAAATCAATTAAACAATTCAAATAAGTCAATCATTTTGTTTTCATAGTCAGAGTCCGGCCCTGAGGCAGCTGATACAGTTGTATGTATATCGTAACTACCATATTTGGAAGGAATGTGGTATGATTGATTGGCTTGAAAGAAATGTCCACGTGGTGCTAGATCGTGTTGACAAATGTGATGCATTTGTTGTGGAATGTGAAGAGAAGAGGAAGAGAAACTATCAAAAGTCTCCACGGAATGTACTGAGACATATAGTACTCTCTGATATCAAAGAGTCACTGGAAATACTAGGAAAGGTAAGCTGTGTGCAAAGGAGTTACAAAAAAAAAGTCAGTTGCTGTACTTTGTTGTCAGGACATGCTACTCCATAGCCTCTTGCATTGGCCATTCTTTTATGCTCAGAGCAAACCTGGCATTAATCTCATCATGGAGTAGTGCTGTGTTGTATTATATGCTTGCTGAACTGTTGGGTCTATGAGTGCTTAGTTGTTTCTGCAGCCTAATCCATATCTCACACAGAACTTGAAGTGAGAGCATTGAGAATCAATGAGGATAAATGTTAATCAACAGTAATTGGTAATAGTTTGTGTTAATTGATTGTTCCCTGGGCCTTAGCACATACCTCAAAGTGAACAGCAACAGTTGTAACTATATGACACCAAATTACGACTCACACCATTGGTGTCAGCTGTCCATGGCCAGACCCCTTTCCCATGGGCCTGTTTTCATTATGTATGGTTTGTCAGATCTGTAATCATCCTACAGCTACTATCAAAGTTTCAAGCTTCTGTCTCTAATTTGTGGGTCATGTGGTGGCGCAGTTGGTTGAGGCATTTCTTGACAAGGCAGAAGGTCACAGGTTCAATTTCTGGTGGTGTTACTGGAATTTCTCATTGACATAATCCTTCCAGATGCACTGTGGCCCTGGGGTCGACTCAGCCTCTTAACAGAAATGAGTACCATAAATACTTTCTGGGGGTTAAAGGCAGGCAGTGCATAGGACTAACAACCCTACCACCTTCATGTGTCTTGAAAGCTGGGAGCCTTAACCCCCTCATACCCTCTAGGCCTGAATAGGCCTGTACAGGGAATTACTAGCTCCCCACTGTTGTTTGGAGGCCATGTTAGGTTTTGCATACTACCCATTCCCCATCTACAATGCTACAGTTCATTGGAATCAGTGGAATCCACTTTACAGATTCCACTGCCTCATAAATAGACTTCACCATGTTCAGATGGGAAGAAGCAAGGTGGGTAAATAAGACCATGACTGGGGGCATTATCCAGTAAGCTTTAAGAAAAAGATTTAGGTTGTTTTCATTGTGTGGTTACATTTCTTGTGTTTCAGGATTGTGCCGATATTCTAACTTATGATCCGTTTCCACCTCCAGACTCTGTTGACCTGTATGTACGTTTTGTACAGCCAACAGTTTGTGAACGTTGCAATACCGTCGGTATGTTCTTCAGACCATTGCTTCCCACCTTCCGTATCAATCGACTAGTACCTGCTGTGGATGTCCAATTAATGTAAGCTTACAGTGTGCTGTCAGAAGATGGTCTTAAGTAAATACAGCAATCAGAAAGTAAATACAATTGAAGTCTGTTGTTACAAAATTTTGTAATGGCATGAAGAGTTTTGGTATAGAGAATACTTATTGCAGCCAGATTTGCATTTGGTGATGTCAGTGTCACATCTAGAATCAGAAGGGATATATTATGAATATCTTACTTCTAACTAATGACAACACAGGATTGTGTACAGGAATCACGGGCTATTGTGCAAGACTGAAATCACAAATCAGTGAATCACATTGTGAGCTAGAACTTGGTATAACAATGAAAAGCCATCTTTTGTGTTCATAACAGGTTACATGGTGTGTTGCAAATATGATTGACTGAAATGGTGTAACTTGGTTTTATATCTGTAAACCAGGGAATATTCATGAAGACTGCAAGGATATGTTATTGATTGCAGTTTATTTATATGAATGGACTGTCATTGCCAGTTAAAGCATCACTTGCAGGTTGAAAAATCTTGAAATGAAACACTCGTACTACATAGCAGCTCATCATATGTCCCACCTGATGAGAGAGGTTGAATATTATATAATTAATAGTCAGGTACTAGCACCAAGAGCACTAGTATGTATTCCCATGAGAAATGGGAGCTTCGAAAGGCAAGTGGGAACAGGAGAGATCAAATATCCTCTGCATCCTCATGATGTTTATCCTCCACATGTATATGTGGTTGTTATGCTGTGCCAACCTCCACATGTGCTGCAGTGTAATCTTTTTCAATTTTCTCGTTCCCTTCCTTGGCAACGCCAGTTGCAGATAGAAAATTGGGTTTCCTTACCCTCTCTCATTCACTACTGGATGCCTGGCTTGAGTAACAGTGCCTCTTCTGCCAGACTAAAATTGTGTCTTTAATTTTTTTGGGTGATGACCACTGAATATGTCCTATAACACCCTGGCAGCATGCAGTTTTTGATTATGAGGAGTCAGTTGACTGCTGTCCCAGAACTTCATAACACATGTGATAACACTTTCACTGCTGCGTGATGGTGTGGGGCTGTGCCAATAACTGTTAAAGATAAATAGGCAATCATTTACTGGCCTGTGACATCAGGCGAGAGATAGTTTTACAGATCACTAGCAGCATGCCCATTTAGAGAAATGGTTATGCCTGCATAAGTTCTGTGATATTAACGTTTTTCCTGGTAGCAGAGGCTATAAGGCCATGCAAATCCCCACCATTAGCCTTGCCTTCTACCACTTTCTTTTTACTATGTAACCCTGAGAAGGAGAAACTGTAGCTAACACAAGAATGCCAGGCTACACCAATGCCAGCTAATTATAAACAAGGGCAAGGATAAACCTGATAATGATACATAAACAACTTGCCTGTTACAGCCATGATTATCAACTCCCTGATGCAAGGTCTTCCTTGAAAAGTTTATATTTAATACTCATTCAACTGCCCTGTGTCAACTTATTTCTGTCTATGCCTTCACACCCCATTACTTTATTTTAGTATTATCTTCCAGTTCCCAAGTGACCTCTTTCCTTCATGTTGAACAAGTATAAATTATGAAACCTCATTAAATAAGGTAATGGAAGTCTGTGCATAACATGATATTAGATAGGTCATGTAGTGAATAATTTTACTACTATCCATGGCACACAAATTTTTAATTAGTAATTTAATTTCTGTGCTTTTGTATGTAGAAATATTACTCCATTATTAGTAAGTACTGTTTGGTCTTTTTCTTTTATTTAATGTAAGTTCCTGTTACTTTAACTTCTATTTGATGTGGAGTTATTTTTTTTTTATTTTGTATGATTTGTTGAGCTAAATGCTGGCTTGGATCCTTAAAAGTGTCCTGTTTGTATTTTTTTATTGATGTATAAGTTTTGCTTGATTGGCCATAATTTTAATGTTGTATTTTAGGTGGTTCATTATGTAATATTATAGGCACTTGGCATGATGAACACAAAATTAGAGATATAAGGAGGTAGATACCTTATCATTATATAATAATAGAAGCACTTTGTTTCAAGAATGCACTTAAAATTACAAAGACTTAAATGAGTCATTCACATTATGCATTAATAGAGGTACTTAGTGTTATAAGCAAATTTAAAATTTGATGTATAATAAGCAAATTTAAAATTATAAAGACTTAGGAGTCACACCTTATCATTATACAGGGTGAGTCTCTGGCTAGAGGCCCCAAACTATTGTCTATAAAAAATTATGTTATTGAGATAATGACTAGAAAATTTATATACACATACCGGGAAAGATGCAAAACAGGACCTGCTCATAAGCGATGCTGAAACTGGTCTCCTTTCACATCCAAGCACACTTGAATGCATTTCTCCAAATTCTGGAATACTCTTCCCAAAGTTTCGACATTGATGGCTTGAATCTCTTGGTGTTTAGCGTCTTTTTGTTGTTCGATCATGCGGGGTGTATTTTTGTACACTTTCCCCTTCAATAGGCCCCAAAGAAAGAAGTCAGCAGGCGTTAGATCAGCTTCCCCTTGTTTCTAACTTTTTAACCAGTTTCTGGATGCAACACGTCTTTCACCAAATTCCGTTCGAAATGCCATCTGGCATGCTTTAAATGAACCTGTTTGCCAGTATTTACAAACGAGTAACCCGCGCTGTTCGACTATATACATAGACAATAGTTTGGGGCCTCTAGTGAGAGATTCACCCTGTGTAATACTGGAGGCACTTGGTGCAATGAACACAGTTACAATTGTAACAACTTAAGGGGTCACACGCTGTACATAAATACGTAACGCTGTACCCCATGTAAAGAGTAACCAGTAGGCACTGTACAGAAGAATGGGTGGGCCCACAGTTGGTCTGGATGTAGGGTGAAGAGAGAAATCTCTGCTCTTATTGGGATTTGAATCCAAGTTATCCAGTCTATAGCCAGTCATTATACTGACTATGCTATTCCAGCTGGAGATTTCCTCCAGCTCCCTGTGTATTAACATTTCTTATGTTATGTTATGTCATTTTTGGATTTCCATGAATGTTACACAGGAATAATGCTGATGGAGGGGGGGAAGCAGAAGGTGCAGTGGCTGCCCAAGAAGTGACATCTGTACTGGATGCAATGAGGGCTCTTCTTCATCTGTCCTTTCAGCGTAATGTTCCAAATGCTGCTGATGTTGAAGAAGATTCAGAAGAAGAAGTTTAAGTCCCATTAGATGTATCTGAATGTGTGTGTGTGTGTGTGTGTGTGTCTGCGCTCAGTTATGATGTACAGTATCCAGTTTCCAAATGATTACAAACTTGAAGTGTAAACTACAAATTTATATTTATTACATGAGCATGCTTCTTTGCCATGTGCGTTGTGTATATATACACAGTAGAGTCTCAGCATTCATTATTAACTGGGGCCATTAAAATCCAGATGATCATCAGAATTCATGTTAGTGTATGACACTGTATAATAAAAAGTAAGGTAACATCAGACAGCATAAAACCAAAAGCGTTTGTTTTGTTTTGTTTTTTTTTTTTAATAAAAGCCAAACACTTTTTGGGAGCATAAAATACTTTATATGATTGAAGGAGAGTCTCTTCCAGAGACCATGAAAGCATTCAACCTCACCCTCTGAAAGAAAGAGCATGATTGAGTTGAGAGTGGTCTGTCCAATAGCAGGAGAGGGTAGGATCCCAACAAAGGGACAAAATCTTCAACATTGAGGTTCGCAAAATTGAGAATTTATTCGAGTGTGTGCGTGCATGGTGTGTGTGTGTGTGTGTATATATATATATATATGTGGAAAGCATGATTGCATAGTTGGTATGGTGACTATTCTCCTAGCAGGACAAGCCCGTGTTTCAGTACCAACAGGGACGAGAGAAGTTTTTTCTCCAAAATGCCTGAACTAGCTTTGCAACTTGCGGTGGCTTGTAAGACTTCTTTATGGTAGGGCTGGGACTAGGATTATTTTATGATTGTTGAGAAGGTCTAATAAAGCATTTCTTTTAGCACAGCCTCTCAACCACTTTTGTTTAGCTTATATAGTAGGGTTAAATTTGCTCACATAAGTTGGTGTTCTGCTTGGTGATTACTGAGAACTAACTAAATTAGGTGATGGATGACCTAAGTTCTTAAACACGGTCTTGACGAGAATTGATTATAAAAACTTCATGCCCTGTAAATATTTCACACTTTTCTTGTTCATGTTTATGTTAAAATTGCAATGTCTAAAATAAAACATTCACAAATATGGCTTTGAAAACAGCTAATAAAAATGTTTATCAAAATGCCAGCATTTGAAACATGAAGGAAGGTAAACACATACACAAAGTCCTCCTATAAATGCTGTCTGGATTGCACTGACTGCAGTCCACCTGCTGACCTAACTGGCTGAGCTCAGCCTAGCTGTGCTGAAGCCAGCACACAAAGCCTGGGTAAGGCACAGCCCGTTGTGATCTCTGCAGTGCTTGGAGTCCCTCACAAGTATTTGAATTTAAAGTAATTCGTTCATATACTTTTAAATAATGTACATGTCCCAACAAAAACTCTTATTCAGATATTTGGTTTAATTTTTCTCAAAATTTTTTTGAGGGCTGCATCCTTTATGGACAAGCTGCCCCTATTTGTAACACATCCAGCCTGAGGGTGAAGTGGCCAGTTTGTGAGGGTGATTACTCAGTGCCAAGTATAATACCGTGTACAGAATTGAGCATTCTGCCACAATTTAACAGCTTAACGAAACAGATTCACAGGTGTGGATGGTGTTGCTGTAACATTCGTTGTGTTCAGTTTACTGTTCAGGCTGATCCACCTTGCTGTTGGTTTTCCAGTGTACATCACAGGATGTTATGGTACACTGCTGCATGGAAGGATGTGTTTCTGTGCTTGCTGTGATCTACGCATTCAGCTGATTGTCAGATGTATTCACACCAGGCAGGGTTTTAAATGCCGTCCTGTGCCTGGGATGCACGGACTCTATAGGTTAATTGTTTCATACAGTTGTATGTTCAATTGAAAAATATGCCTTAATCAAAAGTACAATACGATACAGAAATAGCTATTATTTGATTGTTGAAATTTTCCAGATTGTTAGAAGTTAACAACAAATGGCAGCAGAAGGAGACCCTGTTGCAGAAACAAGTACAAATTAGATCATTGATTCTCTGCCTGTGCCTATCCCGCCAAAGAAGAAGATGATGAAAGGAAGGGAAGAGTTCAAAATGCTGGAGAAAGTGTTACTGACCTTTCAGGTTAAAGTCCTGAAATGGACTGGTGTTTCAGGTTCAAACCCTGAACAAGCTTGATTCAGATAAATTCCTTTGGCTATAAGTAATATAAATAGGGGAAACAGCAAGAGTGTGTGAGTGCAGTGAAGGCATTCAAGAGCTTGAGACTGGACAGAACATCTATCAGCTGTCAAGCTGGTACAAGTTTTGCAGCTTGGTGTTTCTGAGTTTAACCCTAGACTTTTACACTTCTGAGGACATAATTAATTTGGTAGGAATGCCAGTGGGAAACACACGTAAATGTTCCATTTATTGTAAGTTTGGGGCTACTGACTTAATTAGGTTTCGCTTTCCAAAAAGTTCAATTCAGCATATGGGGTTTCCCTGAATTTGAGTTTCAGCCAATAGGATCAATTCAGTATAGAGGGTGGTATTTGGTTTGGACACTGTAGAACATGCAAGTGAGGAGACACACTGTTTTGGCAGTTTGAGTAGTGCGTACATAAAATTGGGGCTCCATCAGTTGAGGACTGTTTACTATAAATTTTCGATTAAAGAGTGACGTGTAACTGTATGTGCAATTGCCTTGGATACACCTGCTCATATTTTATAATCACTTTCTGTAAGCCAAAAGTGAACTTTTACAAATAAAATAAAGAAGAACCCCCAAGAACTAAGTATTGTGTACATGTGACAGCCAGAATAGTCGATCATGGGCCTTGTATGGACCTCCTGTGTAAATTAGCCCGAGATAATACCTTCAAGTTCACTAAGTGACAGAATGGAAACTACACTTCCCAGAGTGAAGAGGACAGTAACATAGGCATTCACTATACTGTTGTCATCTGCAGTTGTAGTCATCTCCGCAGACGTTGATGAATGTCAAAATTGTGGCACTTTCATAGCAAACAGGTTTGAGAAATTATTTGATGCGCACCAGGAATATTCGCTGCTGATCAGGGGCTTTTTGATGTTTCCCTGTCTCCACTCCACCAGCATCCCAGGTTTCCTCTCCCACCACTCCTTCCTCTGTTGCCAGTTCAGAAGACGTGATTCTGTGTGATCAGATGTGCCTTTAAATTGTGTAAACTAAAGTTCAGTTATTAAGATTACTTCGTTAGTTATATATTTTGTTTCAGTGTTCCAACCCATCGATTTTATGTGCAAACAGTCTGCTGTGTACAATACATAATTTTTTACCTGTATATTTTCCATCAGTGCCTTCACAATAGCATGACACTTTGGGTACAATCTGATTGTTTAAAAATTTGGACAAGATATTGCAGATGGGTGTATGAGTCACCTGTGGCCAAAAATCACAATGTTACTGCGAATCTCTCTTGAACTGAATAGCTGCTTAGAATCTGGTATTCCTTTTCACAATTTTCAGACCGCTTAATTAATCAGTAGTTCAAAATATGCTGGTGCCATTCAAGTAAAATTTTGTACTGTCCACTGAATTCTTGGCACTGCAAATCTGCTAACAAATAGGTACCACTGTCCACAGACCTCTTTCTGCATGACTCCATTTGCCACCAGCGTCTTTGTCATTGCCTTCTCCTTCTGAACAACGTGATGTACAAATATGAAGGCCGCACTAGCTACCTGTACAGACGATATGTTCCCACCAGGAGCAGCGAAAACTGGTGGATCACAGCACGCAGCCTGTTTGCCAGAATGTGTACCACCTTGTCCAAACCTAAACCTGCACGATTATGTTATGCTATTATGTTGCGGCAGAATGCTCAAGTTTGTACGCGGCCTAAGAATGAGTGCATCTCTACCACCATTTTGTCTATGACTTCATGGCACCCTATACTTTGTACACACTATGTATGCACACACTCAGAATTTTGTGATTGTGTATTAAGCATAGATTTTGTCACATTTTGAGAAGTTGTGGTGTAAGAAATGAGCATCTTGATAATGCTCATCAAAAGTAAGTAATGCTTTATGAACAGTGTTTGCTGCTGTCTGTTGAATTAGAGGATTCTGAGTAAATATCTGAGTGGAGTCATGTTAAAAATGGAATAACAAGTTTACATTTTGATAATGGGAAGATAATATCCTTTTCCATAACAGTGTGAGTAACATGAATATATAAATCTGCCATTTTGTTGGATATAATGCCAGATTTTCAGATGGTCTGTACTGAAAGATTTATTGGAGTTTTCTGGATCTAGCAAACACTGACTGAGGAATGAAAGATTAAAAAATGAGGACTTTTCATCTTTTAAAGTGTTACGAAGTTTATACTTTATAATGCTGTCCAATGTTAAATACAGGGAGCACAAAGTAAATTTTAGGACTGATGCAACTATTGGCTTCATCTTGTACATCCATCTGTCTGTGTGCATGGAACAGAGTGACTCCCATTGGACAGATTTTCACAAAATGTCATATATATTTTTCAAAGCATTTTATTTTGATTAAAATGAACAAAAATACGAGACATTGGACATGAAAGCCTGTATGTGTGTGTGGTATGATCTCTTGCTGTGATGATTGTTTTCATAACTAGGACAGACTTGTTCTCTTTGAGGTACAGGTTGCATCTGAAGAAACAGATCAGCATTGAGCATCAAGCATAATTGATTGTGAACACACATGTTGCATGTTAGGTATAAGTTGAGGCTGAGGAAATGGTTGGGCATTGTGCTGTAAGCATAATCAGTTTGAAACATCAGGTGTTGACATTCAAGGGATATCACTTGTAAATCTCCGTACTTACAATGTCTCTGTGATGGCCAGTTGTAAATGTGTTGCTAAAATAAGGAGAAACCTTATAGTGTGTGTTAAAATATTTGCATTTTTCTGGAAAGTATTCACAAATGAAACATGTAGGCACAGTGACAGATTGATTGCCCCATGTGTGTTGTACTTGTGGACATATCCTAACTTGTATGTTACAATGCTGGGCATGAAAGGGTGATACATGGCACTACACACTTTGTATGCTGCATGTAATTGATGTCTTAGTGACAGAAGTATGTATTTTAAGGTGGAGTTATTTTTAGTGCTATTCAGGATGGTAAAAGAGTGGGCAGTTTTGTAACAGAGAAACATGAATCATAAATATGTTAAGAACCAACAAAATGCACACTTTTTAATGATTTAATTTAATTATAGTGTCTTCAACATGTTTCGAACTTCCAAGTGTTCTTCCTCAGAAAGACTTGTACATGCAGTTTTATGATATTTCTTTCATGCTGAAATATAATAAAAGGCTATATGAATTGTCTAAGTATAACATATTAAGTACATAAAATACCAGTAAAAGTATAAAATGGTTTAGATTTGTGGTAACATATTTTGTTCTAAAGTGTTGCATCAAAAGTTTTTTAACTAAGAAAATACATAATTCCAAAACATTAAGAGTATTTAAAAAAATTCATTATCTTGTCTCATAAAGTAATTAAGATATCGTATGTACCATCCATGTAAGCAGTTTGGTCGATGGCAGGATGTGCTAGATAATAAGGTCTAGAAAGTAGTAGTGTTGGAGTATTGATCGGTGTATATGCAGTTGGTGATTTAATATGGGGGTCAAAGTTCAGTTGGTACATTGAGTTGTTTTCGCCTGCGTTTGGTTCCATTATGAGTTGCTTGTGGTAGTAATATGATTGAACGTATAATTGTTCACATGGAATTAATAATGAGGTTTTTGTGATTTGTTTTAGGATGGCCATGGTAGTGTTAATTGGTCCATTTTCAGGGTTGTTATTTAGGATATGTAGCATGTATGCTGATTGAGGATCATTTTGTCTTATGTATCTAATGTGTGTTTGGTATCTCTGTTTGTGGCAATGGCTTGTCTGACATATGATAGTTTACATGTACTGCATGTGAGTTTGTAAATTCTACACATTTTTGTTCCTGTATATTATTGGTTGTTTTAGATTTGCTGAGATGTTGTATGGTACTCTTGAAAGATATTCCCATATTTATCTCTTTAAATATAATATATTTCAAGAGTATCAACACTATACAACATCTCACCAAACCTAACACTTGGACGTTCGAAACATGTCGAAGACACTATAATTAAATTAAAACGTGAATGTAAAAAGTGTGAATTTTGTTGGTTCTCATTACATAGGTATATCACAATGCACAGTTCAAAAAACATAAAAAAAAAAAAAAAAATCAAAAATTTTCTGATTGCTGAGAGAGTATCCAGTTTTGAAATTTATTTATAGCTGTGACAAGTAAACAACATACGGTTGTCACCATCCAGGATGTTGGAATGGTGTGTGAATTCCTTGGAAGACATGCTACACATTTGCACCTGATGTAACCTACAGGAACAGTAGCAGAGTTCTAGAGGAAACGTGCTGGTAGTCCAGCCTGAGATTCCATTGATTCCAATCTCTTTAGGTTGCCATAAGAGTCTGTGGGAGGATAGAAGCTTGAACAACAGCAACATATCATTTCTTGCAGAGACTCTCAAAACCATATATCGTGCTGGATTTTTCATACTTGTACACCCATTGAAATGTGTCGAGTAGGACAGTTTTTACAAAGTGAAACAGAAGTGCCTTCTTACTATACACATTTACAAGATACAAAGAAATTTAAGTTCTGGAGCGTATTTATTGATGTACATGTGGATTATTTAAAAGAGCTTTAAATATGTGAGATTATATAGTAACAGTTGAAATGATTTTATTCTTTTCATATTGTTCTTACAGTTGTGGCTGTGAAGGAAAATGTTAGTCTGAGACTAAAAATTACATTCTTATAGTTGAGTCTGCTGAGTGTTTTTCCCCCCTCTTCCTCCTGAATAGCTGAGAGTTTTGAATAAAATTTTATGTGGGGAGTTTCTCCAGATAGTTTTCATGCAAACATGACTCATTTCATTTTTGTTAGTTCCAATTTTCTAATAGCGTTTTCTATTTCTATTATTAACTCATTGATATATGTGCTAGGTCTTTGTTCCAGGGCGTATTGGGGGCCCAAGCTTAATACCTTGATTTGTTCCTTTGTCAGTGTGGTATTAGTTAGGTTTATTATTCTAGGTTGTGTATTACATGATGTTATTGTTTTTCACTGTTTGATCTGTGATTGTAAAGTGTCATGTTTGGTTATGAGTATGTCGAGTTTTTTGTTCATAGATTGGTATCTGCTCTCCATGATCTTACCTATATTGCACGGTCTAAAAATCAAAATGGCTCATTTCAGTTTAAAATTTATCTGGGAATATAAGTTACATTTTATTCTCTTAGATATACATTGGTAACTTCATAACATATGTATCTGTTCTGTACATGTTTTATTGCCGTATGATGTTGTAGAGTAATATCTGAAAGAATTAAATTATGATATATGTATTTGTTCCCTTGCATTGGATTAGCCTAATCTTGGTACATGGTAGTTACGAAGGTGTCCTGGTATTCTTTGAGAATGGTCTTTGGACTTCTTCCATTCTGTGGATGAAACATACAAAGCAAACTTTTCATGCCATAAAATGTAGTAGGTTTTATTGTTGATTAAATCGGTCCAGTCAAACATTTCATACTTACCAGATTTTCCATTTGTATTGCATCAAAATACTGTATATAAAAAAGTTCATTATTTCACATAGATACATTAAACGTGAAAATCTTGGGGAGATGATACCTGAGAAACAACTGTCAATTGTTTAGAATTTTAAGGAAAATTCAGTACAACCGTTCAAGTCATGTTGAGATGCTTGGAATTTTGTTCATATGCAGTCAGGATACTGAGCATGATATCACATTTCTTAAATCTCACAATGTCATGTGTAATTCATTCCAGTGAATTCACATGTCAATGAAGACCATTAGCATGGAAAGTCATTACGTATCATCTAGTTGTGTATAGTGCTTCTTTCTTCCAAAAAATATTTATTTCACTCAGAGACTTTATATACCTGTCAAATGTGTACACAAACATACATATGTGCATACACAAACCAATATACAAATAAACATGACTGAGCAACCCACCATATGCTAAATCAGCTTCATTTGAACATACTGTCTTTTATACAGTATTTATTACCAACTGGTTGTAGAAAGTTATTGCTTATTAATTATTGCTCTTACATGTTTCGGCCACAATTCTTGGCCATCTTCATGGAGCTAGCAAGTATTTTCTTTTACTTAAAGCATGTGAAACTGAAGTGAACCACTTTAACGAAAGTTTTAATTACGTCTTCCATGTGACACATGTTTTGTGAATAATGTTGCAAGTAATTCTGTGCTGAGAAGCATGTCATGACTAGTAATTAAAATTTGGAAATATCTGTGAGGGACTCTGAAAATACATCCATGAAAGCAGTACAGAGAGCGCAGGTATTTTTTCACGTAAGTAGTCAAATTGCAGACTTGTTCATTGACTAAGATAACTTGTACAAATCAAACTATAATTGCTAAATGACCTGAAAGTACCCACTGTATATCCATACATTGCTTCTCATGAATATTTCAATATATTTAGATTACTCTGCCCTTCATTATGTTTTGACTTTTGTTGCATCTTCGGTGTGAACAAGTTAGCTTTTAAGATTAATGCATATGGCTTGAATTTGGAGCATAAGTAATTTGCATCTTGGCTGGATATCTGGTTACTGCAGCTGATAAGTTTGTGGTTTTCCTCATTCAGTCATGGCCACTGCTGGGGTAGTGCCTCAAGTAGATGATAGCTTTCTTCCACATCTTTTCCAGTCACCTTCATCTTACAAATACTACTGTTCAATGCTATATTGTCTAAGATATTAGCAGTGCCATACAATAAACTGTAAATCAACTGACTCATTGCAGACTCTCACCCTGAATGTGGAAGTCTTAAAATGTTTCAGTGCAGTACAAGCCATGTTAGTTTTAAGAATTTGTAACTTCCAAAGAGTTGATCTGCATAACAGTATCGTTAATGGCTTCCAGACTTAAAGCTGCTACATTCTGAATACTTGGTACAGATTTTGTAAGGTTATTGATTGTGTATGTGATATAAAATAAATGTTCTTATAACTCATCTTTTACATATGGCTGTATTTAGTTTCGTAGTGCCACTTTTTGTGTGAAATTCTATGAAACACACCATCTGTCAGCCAAACTGTTCTCTTTTACTTCCACCACCCTTGCAAATTCTCGGCCCCTCCCATTACATACTTTGGCCATTTATCCCATATTTAATTGAATGTGGTACTGCATATATGGGTCAGTCATTTGATGAGAAAATGTGCAACATGCAACTGACCTTATGCACTATTTGTGCATGGCCAGGCACTGTACTTGGCTCATGTGAAACAACCTTACTAATACCTGAAATGTCACATAGGCAGGGGTAATTTTGTTTGGT
>Ga0123356_10003065_pt1 | contig 17652 bp, 14 predicted proteins | sample TergutEmb28metaG_2_FD_92546 | JGI IMG/M metagenome (GOLD analysis project Ga0123356, IMG submission 92546) | Embiratermes neotenicus P3 segment gut microbial communities from Petit-Saut dam, French Guiana - Emb289 P3 | ecosystem: Host-associated > Arthropoda: Insects > Digestive system > Gut ...
ATTTCGGCCGCCTTCATCCAGGGCCGCTGCTCGAAGGGCGCCGTGTCGGATTTTATTTCTATATAGCTCTCGGTCCGCTCGTCGAATTTTCCGCTTTTGTTGCCGTTCCAAAAGTAGGTCACATGGCCGAATTTTTGGGTTTCCGAAACGGCGAGCTGCGTTATTTTTTCATTTGCCAGATATTCGCCCAGCGTCCCCGAAATTTTTGGCGGGTCGACTAAGTATCTTTTCGGTATGTGCAGGTCTCCGTCGTAAGAGAGCATCCCGGCGTACAATACATCCGGCTTTTTTATCCTGTCGAACTTGTCGAATCCTTCCCCGGAATCGAAGGCGGCCGAGATCTCAATCGCCCTGTCGCCCCTGAAATTGAAGAACACCACGCTGTCCCCGTCGGCCATCTTTCCGGCCGGCGCGCCGTTTTCGGCGATGACGAACGCTTGCGAAAACTGGTCGGTCGCCCCGGTTTCGGCCCGAAGCGTCGAAATGGCTTCGGTCGCGGAGGCAAACAGCCTGCCCTCCCCGAGCACGTGCACGTGCCATCCCAGCTCTACCGCTTTCCAGTTTGCGCCGTACCTGTCCATGGTTATGGTCATGCGCCCTCCTCCGGAGGCGATTTTGGCGTCAAAACCGCCGGAGTTCAGGTTTTGCATGAATTTTTCGATCCTGTCCACGTAGACAAGGGCCGAAAACGGGTCGACGTCGCGCCCGTCCAACAATATATGCAACCTGACTTTTTTTATGCCCTCCGTCTTCGCCTGTTTGATCATGGCTTCAAGGTGGTCCATATTCGAGTGGACGTTGGCGTCGGACAAAAGCCCGATAAAGTGTAAAGCCGATTTATTTGACAGGCAGTTGCCGCAAAGTTCCCTCCAGGTTTCCGAGGCGAACATCGCGCCGGATTCGATTGCGCGCGTCACAAGCTTTGCCCCCTGGGCAAAAACCTGCCCGGCGCCCATCGCGTTATGCCCCACTTCGGAGTTTCCCATGTCCTCGTCGCTGGGGAGCCCCACGGCGGCGCCGTGGGCCTTGAGTTTCAGGTGAGGGTGGGCCGCCGTGAGTTTGTCAAGGGCCGGGGTGTTTGCGAGACATACCGCATTGCCGGGAGCCCGGGGGGCAATTCCGACCCCGTCCATCACCACGCACACGAGCGGGCCGGTTATCCCCGCGAATTTTCCGGATTTTTTTAAAGTTTTCTTTTCTTCCATAAGCGCCGACATTCTCCTCCAAATTAAGCAAAAATCATTATTATGGTTACCATTATACAACATCCGGCGCTTTGATAACAATACAAAATCAAAAAAGTTACAAATCCGAAGATAAATTTTCGCAAAAACTTATCCGAAAATTTTCAAAAGGATGATATAATAAACCAAACTGAAGATATCGCATGGGAAAGGGCACGATTCAAAAAAATTGTGGCTGTGAATGACATGAATGATGCGAAAGAAATGAAAGAAAATGAAAAAAGCTCCAAAAACGGCGGCGCGGCGCGTATAATCGAAATTTTTGTCTTGATTTCGTCGGCTGTTTTTCTTTCGGTGGCCGCTTCCGTTTTGTTTGTCGGCGTCGCCGGGACGCTGTGCGCCGTCGTCGCTTCCGCTTTGTTTTCGTGCGCGCTGTTTTTGTCGGGGGGCGCGCTCTTGTGTTTCGGCGCTGCGGCTGTGTCGTCGGCTGCGAGTTTTTTGATAACTTACCTGATCTGCGGTAATTTGATAAACGCTTTGGCGGGAATGGTATATGTCGCCGCGGGGGCGTTTATTTATCTCGGCGTGAAACGCAAGCATCCGAGGACGCGCATCACCGTCGGCCTCACCTGTTTTTTGGTTGTGTTCCACTTCTCTTTGATCGTTTTGTATTTTCTGCTCAAAACGGGGACATTTTCAATCGATATGGTTTCCCTTCTGGCGGAGGACGTGCTCACTTCCGGCGTGCAGCTCGCCGTCGGGCCGGTGCTGTCGACAATACCCGAAGCCGATAAAACCGCGTACATACAGGAATTCGTCAAAAATATGAAAGCTGTGACTCCCGCGCTGTTCGTGCTCTACAGCGCCGCCTTTGCCTATCTGTCTTCTTCGTTTTTTAAATCTTTTTACAATATCTTCATCCCCATGGCAAACCCGGGCAGGAAGAAAATAAAAAACAAATACTGGAGGCTCGATATTTCCTTTGTCTCGGCGGCGGCGGCGCTTTGCGCCATTATCGCCTCCCTCTTCGTCCCTTCGCAGAAATATCCCCTGCCCTCCGTAATTTTGACGAATTTGATATATATTCTGATTCCCGGGTTCTGCATAGTGGGGGTCTATTTTGTCCATGATAAGGTATCAAAAGAAAAAGCCGGGATTTTTTTGGTCGTTTTCGCGCTTTGCGCGATTATAGCCGTTTTGCTGCTCCCGGCCGCTTTGTTTGCGTTTGTTCTCGTTTTTATGCTGTCGGGACTGTATGCCACTTTGGTGGAAGATATGAAGAAATTCTTCAAGAAAGCGAAAAAAGCCCTGCTCGGAGACGAAGACGAAAACGATGACGACGACGATTACATCGACTAAAAAAATCAAAGGAGCGTGCCAGCGATGAAATCCGGAGGAAAATTCCGAAAATATATAGCGGAGCAAAAAACATTTTTGTGCTTTATCGCGAATTTTTTTTGCGTTCTGTTGATCATTGCTTTTTTTTGGTTTTCCCAAACCCCCGACGAATACGACAAATCTTTAAAATTGGCCGTCGCCGTGTTCGCGGCTGATACAGCCGTTTCGTCGGTGATTATCATTTTGGGCAGGCCCGCGAAGCTTCCCGCCGGGAAAAAAAGGGGCTCGGGCGACCCGCTGCTTTTCGAGAATATAACGCCGGAATTGGTATACGCCTTTATGTCCCCCGTGCTGATAACGGAACCCGGCGGGTATATCGTCTGGCACAACGAAGCCGCTTTGCAGTATTTGGCCAAAGAAGGCGAAGGGGAGATCATGTGGAGAAGTATTTCGGACATCTCCGGAAATCAGCTCTCCCCCGAAAAAACGCGCGGCATTTTTGAGATGGAAGCGGCGCCGGAGACGGAGTCAAAGGAAATCGGCGCGAATATCTTCATAAACGGAAGATATTTCAAGGTTTCGGCCTTTAAAACCGGCGCGGCCCCGCAGGCCCAGTCCGGCGAATTGGACGTGTATATATTTTCCGATATAACCGAAATCGAATACCTGAAATATGAAGCCGATATGAAAGACCCCGTCGCGGCCTATTTCATAGTGGACAATTTGGATGAGGCGAACCCGAAGCTGCAGGACAAATACCGGAGCGCCTCGGGGGCGGTTTCCGATTTGCTCAATGGGTTTATGGCCGACTGCGGCGGTTTGATAAAAGAATACGGCAAAGATAAATACCTGTGTTTTTTTGAGAACCGCGCCCTCAAGAATTTCATAAGATCCAAGTTCGGCATTCTGGATCAGATCAGGGACATAAAAATAGAGGAATTGGATATGCCGGTGACCATTTCGGGCGGGGTTTCGAATATAGAGGGCAGCCTGTTCGAAAAGGAATCGGCCGCGCGCCACGCCCTCGACATGGCGCTCCAGAGAGGCGGGGATCAGGTGGGGGTAAAAAGCGCCTCCTCCACGGAATTTTACGGCGGAAAAACCAAAACCGTCCAGAAGAGGACAAAAGTCAAATCCCGGGTCATAGCCGACGAACTGGCCCAGTACATGAAAAGAAGCTCGAATATTTTGATCATGGGCCATAAGAACTCGGACAGCGACAGCATAGGCGCCTGCGTGGGCATGGCCCGTTTTGCCCTTTCGCTGGGACGCGAGGTCAATATAGTGGTGAATATACACGACCCGAATATAAAATTCGCATTCGCCAAGCTCCGCGGATTTGACGAGTACGGCGGCGTTTTCATAGATGAGTCGGCCGCCCTGGATAAAATCACGGCGGAGACTTTCGTCGTTGTGGTGGATGTGAACAATCCGCCGCATTTCGAATCTGAGGCAGTATACAAAAACGTATATAAATGCGCAGTTATAGATCATCACAGAAAAGTCGCCGAATACACGAAAAGCCCCGATGTGGAGTATATAGAACCCTCGGCCTCTTCGGCTTCGGAGCTCGCAGCCGAGATACTCGAGCAGTCCCTTTCTCGGGGTGACCTGTCAAAAGAAGAAGCGGAGCTTTTGCTGGCGGGGATATTTTTGGACACGAAAAACTTTTCGCGCAATACGGGTACCAGTACTTTTTCGGCCGCTTTGTACCTCCGCGGCGAAGGGGCGAGCCCCTCGGATGCGGAGGGGATGATTTCAAAGACCAATTTGGAGGAATTTATCAAGCAGGCGCGTTTTGAGACGAATATAACGATATACAGAAATCTGGCCGCGATATCCGTATTTGAAGAAGAAGCCAAATTTACAGACAGAAACGCCGGCGCGAAAGCCGCCGAAAGGATGCTCGAGATCGAAGGCGTGGCGGCGGCGTTTGTCATATACCGGATAGAGGGCGTCGTGTATATATCGGCGCGCTCCCTGCCCTGGGGGAATATAAACGTACAGATAATCATGGAGAACCTGGGAGGGGGCGGACATTTTGAATTTGCGGGGGCGCAGCTCAAAAATCTCGGCCTGAGCGAGGCTTCGGCGCTGCTGAAAAAAACGATAGACGACTATTTCGACGCAAAATGAAAATTTAAACCATAACCATATATTTGAGATATTTGAGGAGGATCCGCAAAATTATGAAAGTGCTGCTGAAAGCTGATGTAAGGGGTCAGGGAAAAAAAGGGGAGATAATAAACGTTTCGGACGGTTACGCCAGAAATTTTCTGTTTCCGAGGGCGCTGGCGGTTGTCGCCGATGCCAAAGTTGAAAATGAAATCAAGACAAAAAAGGAAGCCGAAGTCCATAAAATGGAATATGAAAAAAAGAAAGCCGTCGATTTGAGCGAAAAGCTTTCCGCAATCACGCTGAAGATTGTCTCGAGCGCCGCTCCGGACGGAAAACTTTACGGTTCGGTGACTTCGGCGACCATCGCCGAACAGCTCAAAAGCAAGGAGAATATAGATATAGACAAACGCAGGATAAATCTCGAAGAACATATAAAATCCTTTGGGACTTATACGGTGGAAGTGAAAGTGTATGCGGAAATAACGGCCAACCTGACCGTCGTGGTGACAGATAACAGATAATAAATAGCAAGGAGATAGCGAATTGACTACTCACTCCAATTTCATCGAAAATTCCGACTACGATATAAAAAGGATCCCGTATTCGCTGGAAGCGGAGATGTCCGTGCTCGGCGCCATTCTGATTTCCCCGGATGTATATGAAGAAATAGCCGAAATGTTGTCCGCCGACGACTTTTATCTGCCCAACCACAGGGATATTTACGACTCCATAATAAATCTGTACCTCAAGAGCCGCTCAATCGACCTGGTGACGCTGCTCGACAATCTGGTTTCAAAAAGCCCGCATCCGGACGATTCGGCCCGGAATACCGCCAAGGAATATTTCATGCGGCTCTCAGACAACGTCCCCGTCGTCGGGAATATAAAGGAATACGCCGGCATCGTGAAGGAAAAATCCCTGAGGCGGAAATTGATAGGCATCTCAAACGACATTGTCAAAATGGCCTATGAGGATCCGTCGGGCTCGGATATCATAATAGACAGGGCCGAACAGCTGATTTTCGCCCTCAACCAGGGCGCCATAAAGCAGGATTTCGTCCATGTGAAGCATATAATGGCGGGCGTATTCGCCGGCATACACAGCATGGAAAGCGACAGGGACGCCGCGAAGGGGATTGCTTCCGGATTTTCGGGGATCGACAGGACATTGGTCGGTATGAGCTCCGGCGATTTGATCGTGATCGGAGCGAGGCCGGGCGTGGGAAAGACCGCTTTTGCCTTGAATGTCGCCATGAACGCCGCGGCGAAAAAAAAGACTATCGCCATTTTCGAGCTTGAAATGACAAAAGAAGAAATAGTGACAAGGTTTTTAACCAGCGAGTCTTTCGTCGACAATTACAAGCTGAGAACCGGAATGCTGACTGCGGCGGACTGGTCGAAGCTCACCGAGGCGGGTTCGCGGATATCGGAATGCGCCATATATATCGACGACACGCCGAGCATGACCGTCACGGGGATGAAGGCGAAGCTGCGCCAATTAAAAAAGCTCGATTTGGTCATAATCGACCATCTGCAGCTGATGCAGACCGACAGAGGCAACGGAAACAGGGTCCAGGAAATTTCCGATATCTCAAAAAACCTGAAAATCTTGGCCAAAGAGCTCGGGGTCCCCGTGATCACCTGCGCGCAGTTGTCCCGCGGGCCCGAATCGAGGGACAACAAGCGCCCCATGCTGTCGGATTTGAGGGAATCGGGCTCGATAGAGCAGGACGCCGACGTGGTCATGTTCTTATACCGCGACGACTACTATAAGGAAAGCGTGGAAAAACACAACAGGGCCGAAATAATATTTTCAAAAAACCGTCACGGCTCGCTCGGAACGGTCGAGGTCGGTTTCGAGAAGAAGTTCGGGCGGTTTTACGATATAGACGAGGTACATAAAGAAACGTGAATACAAAAATATATGAAAAATGATTTACGGCAGAAAGCCGGAAAACTGATAAAGGAATATGACATGATAAAAAGCGGGGACGACGTCGTCGTGGCGTTTTCGGGCGGAAGCGATTCCTCCGCGCTGCTTTTTTTCCTGATCGGATACTTAAGCGAAAAAAACAACATATTCGCCGCCCATCTGAATCATATGATGAGGTCCGAAGCGGAGCGCGACGAGCAATTCGCGGTTGAAACCTGTGAAAAATATAAGATAAAAATCTTTACCGGACGGCGCGACATATTGGCCATAGCGAAAAACTCAAAAAAGAGCCGCGAAGAAGCCGCCAGGGACGAGCGGTACGCCTTTCTTTCGGAAACCGCGGCTTCCATCGGCAAAAACGTAAAGATCGCCACCGCCCACACCGCTTCGGACAACGCGGAAACCGTGATTTTCAATTTGGCGAGGGGATGCGGCCTTTCCGGGCTCGCCGGCATAGCCCCGAAGAGAGGCGATATAATCCGGCCGCTTCTGTCCTGCACCAAAGGGGACATTTTAAAATACTGCGAAGAAAACAACATATCCTACGTCGAAGACAAGACAAATTCCGACGAAAATTACACGAGGAATTTTATCCGCCGAAATATAACCTCAAAGCTCGGGGAAAAATTTGCCCGTCTGGACGAAAACATATTCAAAACCGCGCAGCTGATGCGGGATTTCGCCGATTTGACCGATTCGCTCGCCGGCGCCGCGGTAAAGGGATTGGACGGAGTCGAAGCCGGAACCCTGCTTGCAAGCCATAAGGCTTTACAGCAGGCGGTCATAGAGAAGCTTTATGAAAACGCCGTTTTCCCAAGCCGCCAAAAGCTCGAAAAAAAGCACGTCGAATACGTGAGGCAGCTCTTGGACAAAACGGAAAAATCCGTGGACCTGCCCGGGCTCGTGACGGCCGAAATTTCAAAAAACATATTGACCATGAAAAAAATAACCGAAAAAAAAACCAGCCGGAACCGCAAATAGCGCAAAAATTTTAATTCGTCATAAAATATTTACGATTTATTTAATCATGGTATAATTGATTTTGTTAGAATGATAGGATAATCTCACAAAGCGGAGTATCAAATCAAAAAAAGGCGGGGAAAATCTGAAGATGACAAATGCCGTCCCACATAAGTATCCCATGTCGGACTTCAAAAAAATAATCGTGCCGGAAGCCGAAATAGAGCAAATCGTGTCCTGTACGGCAAAACAAATAAGCGAAGATTACGCGGGCAAAAAACTGCTTGTATGCGGTATTTTGAAAGGGGCGTTCGTGTTCGTGTCGGATCTGGTCCGGCGGATTTCCATACCCGCCGAAGTGGCTTTCATAAGGGCTTCGTCATACGGCGGCGGCTCTTCCTCGTCCGGGAATGTGGAAATCGCGGAATTATCAAATCTGACAAAATACGGCGGATATGACATATTGGTGACAGACGACATATTGGATACGGGGAACACATTCTGCCGCCTGGGGGAATTTTTGAAAACCAAAGGGTTTGCAAGCGTGGAGTTCTGCGCGCTTTTGGACAAACCCGACAGAAGAGAGAGCGGAATTTTCGTGAAATATATCGGAAAAAAAACAGAAAACGAATTTGTCGTGGGGTACGGGCTCGATTACGGCGAAAAATACAGGGATCTGCCTTTTGTCGCCGCATTAAACGAAAAAATATACAAAAACAATTAATTTAATATTAAGTTCATATAAGCGTGTTATCTTAACCAGAACGGAGCTTAAGGCAATAAACAAATCATAGGAGTTTTAAAGTGTAATGAGAAGTAGTAATTTGCGTATAATTTTTTTGTATCTTCTGCTCATCGTCGTCATCATCTTTGTAGCGGGTTATTTTTTCGACCAGCAAAAACCCGACAAGATCACCTACGGCGAAGTGGTGCGGTACATCATAAACGATGAAGCGGTGAAGATCGTGATAGACGACTCGGAGATAAAGCTGACGCTGACATACGAAGCCGCCCTCAGGGCAAATATCCCGGAGGTTTCGCATAAATTGAGCAGCCTTTTGCTTTTTGAGCAGGATGTTGGGGAAGTGGTGATCGCAAATCTCGGCGACGATTCCAAGAACCTCAATGGATACGATGTCATACCAGCGGCCGAGATGGCCTGGTGGGTGAGCGTCATACCCTATTTTATCGTGATTGTGCTGCTTGTGGCGGTCTGGATTTTTTTCATGAACCAGGCCACGGGGGGAAGAAACGGAAAGATCACTTCCTTCGGCAAAGCGAGGACCAAGCCCGTATCGGACGACAAGAAAAAAGTCTATTTCGCAGATCTGGCCGGAATGGACGAGGAAAAAGAAGAACTCAGGGAAGTGGTCGATTATCTCAAAAATCCGCTGAAATTCGTGGAACTCGGCGCGAGGATACCCAGGGGCGTTCTGTTGGTGGGCCCTCCCGGAACGGGCAAAACCTATCTCGCCAAGGCGGTCGCCGGGGAAGCGGGGGTGCCCTTTTATCCGATTTCAGGCTCGGATTTCGTCGAGATGTATGTGGGCGTGGGAGCTTCGAGGGTGCGAGATCTGTTCGACACCGCGAAAAAAAGCCCCGCGAGCATATTGTTCATAGATGAAATAGACGCCGTGGGGCGGCACAGGGGCGCAGGCCTCGGAGGCGGCCACGACGAGAGGGAGCAGACTTTAAACCAGCTGCTTGTGGAAATGGACGGTTTCGGCACAAATGAAGGCGTCATCGTGATTGCGGCCACAAACCGCCCCGATATCTTAGACCCCGCGTTGCTCAGGCCCGGGCGTTTCGACAGGCAGATAAACGTGAATTATCCCGACGTAAAAGGCAGAGAGGAAGTTCTGAAAATCCACGGCAAATTCAAAAAATTCGAGGAATCGGTGAAATTTGACGTGATTGCCAAATCCACCGCCGGCTTCACGCCCGCGGACCTGGAAAACCTGTTGAACGAAGCGGCGCTGCTCGCGGCCCGCAAGATGAAAAAGCTGATAGGCATGAACGACATAGAGGAAGCCATGCTCAAAGTTATGATGGGGCCCCAGAAAAAAAGCAAAGTGATAAGCGACCACGAGAAAAAGCTTGTGGCCTATCATGAGGCGGGGCACGCCATCGTCAACCGGTTTCTCTCCACTTCCGACCCGGTCCACATGATTTCGATAATCCCCACGGGCGGCGGGGCGGGAGGCTACAACATGTACCTCCCCAAAGAGGACAAAAACATGATGTCCAAGCGGGAGATGGAAGAGAAGATAGTGGGCCTGCTCGGCGGGCGCGCCGCCGAAAAACTCGTGATGGAGGATATATCCACAGGCGCCTCAAACGATATACAGCGGGTATCGACGATGGCGAGGCGCATGATAACCCAGTACGGCATGAGCGACGAACTGGGGCCCATAGTGTTCGGTTCGGGGCACGAAGAAGTCTTTTTGGGCAGGGAAATCAGCAGCTCGCGCAATTATTCCGAAAAAATCGCCGCGCAGATAGACGACGAAGTGAAGCTGATCGTCGGCAACGCCTATGAGGAAGCCCAGAGCATACTGGGCGACCACAAGGAAAAATTGGATTTCATCGCAGATTTTCTGCTAAAATACGAAATTATGGACGGCGAACAGTTCGAAGCGGCGATGGCGGGGGATCCGAGTTTCGAGGAGCTCGAATCCATGGTCGTCGAAAAGAGGCGCAAGAGCGACGAGGAGAACCGCAGGGTCAAGGAGGAGGCCGACAAAAGGGCCAAGGAAGAATCGGAGCGCAGGGAAGCGCTTCGCAGAAAAGAGAGAGAGGAAGTCCTGGGCAAAATGCGCACGCGCCCCCCCTATCCCCCAAACAACCCGGGGCCCGGATCCGGATCCGGAGGCAACGGCGGGGACGGCAAAAACAAGGGCGGAGACGATTTGAAGTTCAAAGACGGCAACGATTTGTAAATCAATTTTACTGATCCAATTTTATATAATTTTCTATTGTTTTTTCCAGCCCTTTTTGGTATTGCGCTTCCTTTTTTTCGTACATCGAAATCCAGTCCGATTTTTTGTCGATCATGAGAAAACTGTACTGCAGCCTCAAATCCCCCATGCTGTCCGTATGATATGTCCCGAAATTGAATGAAAGCGCGTCGCGGATAATATCGAGCATCATGGCCGATTCGTCGTCGCGCAGATATTTTGTTTTCAGGGCAATCTCGTAAAACGCGGGGGTTACGCTGCGGTAGCTTTCCGCGGCAAGGGCCTCCAAGGCCGCCCCGACAAGCTCCGTGTTCGGGCATGTCACGGGGATTGCCAGCATGGAAAAATGGTCCTGCGAGCCCGTCATGTATCTTGGCTGGCTTTTATTCCACTTCGGATAGGGTATTATGCCGTAATCCGTTTCGGTCGCCCGGAGCAGCCCGTTTTTATACAGCGAGTTGGGCCAAAACAATATGTTCCCCGCCGAAAACTTATTTACGCAGTCGAGTTCCATCTCCAGACTTTCGGTGATGGCGTTCACACCTTCGTTGGTATACAGAAAATCATACGTTTTTGATATCATTTCCGCCATTTTCGCCTTATCGCCCGCAAGCGTCGGATAGCCGTCCGGATCCATCACGGTGACGGGCTGGTCGAAAGCGTACCACAAATTATCTATTGAAGTCCTCAGCGTTATCGTGGTTCCGAACCGGTCGTCGGCGTCCTTTTTTCCGTTTCCGTTGAGGTCCGTATACGCCGCTTTCGACAATTCATCCATTTTGTCAAAAGTCCAGTCCCCCGAAAGAACCGTCTGGTATAAATTTTCAAGGCTAAGATCCCTGGCGTAATCCTTATTGAAAAAAACGCACATCGCCCGCGCGAGCAGGGAAAGGGAATAATCGCCTATCAGAAGATACGATTTCCCGCCTATCGACATCTCCTCTTTGAAATTCGTGCTCCACCACGGTTTTTCGTGGTCGATATACGGCAGCCCGTTTGTGCCGAGAAACAACCCCTGCATGGCGTATGAAGGGATCAACCCGGCGAAACCGAAAACGATATCATATTCGTCGTCCCCCGCCGCGATGATTTTCTTCAGATCGTTGAAAAACTCATATCCCGTGGGCCAGCTTGCGTCGAATTTCCCGATGGGCCTTATTTTGATATTGAGCCTATCCTCGACCATTTTGTTGCGCCTGTATATCGCGTCGTTTACTATATCCCCGTTTTCAGCTTCCACAAAAACTTCGAAATCAAACATTTCCCCATCCGCGAAATCCCCGTTTATTCCGTTTCGGTGCAGTATTCGAAGCTCCGCTCCGCCGAAGTCGAGGGTATCGGGCAAATCGTCCTTTATATTTCTTTGGTCGTCTCCCGCCGCGTTTTTATCCGGATCATCTTCGTTTGAACCGGATTCACGCGGCAAATTGTTTTCGGCGTCCTTCAAATTTTCACTGCATGAAAATAAAGCACCGGCCCAAATCAAAATAACCGCCGAAAATAACGCGATCAATTTTTTTGTTTTCATTAATTTCATAAATATAACACCCGTATCCTTTCAAAATATTTCATAATTTATCGAATTTTTTAATTCGCTCCAGAATAAAATCATAACATCCGAGTTTGACTAAAAGCGCCTTAGCTTCCTCGGTTTTCATTTTTGCGCTTCCCATGTCACTTGCCGACATTATATCATAATTTTTTTAATATTTCAATCCATTTTGAAAAAATCATTCTTGAAATGTTCATGGTTTTGTGTTATCATACGATTATTACAAAAACAAGAGAAGGGAGAATCAGTTTTAAATTATGGATTTATCCGAAAAATTCCGAAATTATCTGACCGAAACGGCAGAGACCATCAAAAAATCCGACATGCGGGCGCTGTCGGACATCGCAAATAAACTGATCGAAACAAAACAAAGAAACGGCACGGTTTTTACCGCCGGAAACGGCGGGAGCTCCGCCACCGCCTCGCATATGGTAAACGATTTGACCAAGGGCTGCCGGGTTTTTGGCAGGGAAGGTTTTCGCGCGGTATGCCTGAGCGATTCCTCGACGCTTTTGACCTGTCTGGCAAACGACTTCTCCTATGAGGAAGCGTATGCGCTCTGTCTTAAAACGCTCGGAAAAAAAGGCGACGCGCTCGTGGCGTATTCGGGAAGCGGCAATTCCCCGAATGTAGTGGCGGCGGCAAAATACGCCAATGAGGCGGGTATATGCGTCATCGGTTTTTTGGGCCGCGACGGCGGAAAAATGAAAGATTTGTGCGATTTGCACATAATCGCCCCCACCGATTCGATGGAGATGCTCGAGGACGCCCATATGGCCTATGAGCACGCGCTGACCGTGGTTTTGGTGGATACCCTAAAAGATATGTGGGGCATGGAGATTTTGAAACTGCCGCAAAAAAACCGCGTGTTTCGATCCGCTCTGTTTGATTTCGACGGCACACTGAGCCTGATCCGCGAAGGCTGGCAGCAGATCATGATACCGTATTTCTGCGAGCTTTTGGAAGCGTGCCCCGAAAAGGGCGGCGATATCGAGTTCTGCGTCACGGAGTTCGTCGACAAACTGACGGGCAAACAGACCATATTCCAGTGCATGCAGGTCGCCGAAGAAATAAAAAAGCGCGGCGGTTCGCCCGAAGAGCCGATGGTTTACAAAACCGAATACCTGCGCAGGCTGCATGAAAAAATCAAGGACCGCAAACTAGGGCTTAAAAGCGGAGCCATATCCCCCGGGCAAATGCTCGTCCCGGGGTCGATTGAACTGCTGAAAAAACTCAAAGACGCAGGGCTTTTTGTATACTGCGCCAGCGGAACGGACAACGACGCCGTGCTCGAGGAGGCGAAGCTGCTCGGGCTCGACGAGTATTTCGGCGAGAACATATACGGCGCACTCGACGAACACGCCACAGACTGCACAAAAGAGCTCGTCATAGGGCGCATACTGAGCTCCAACCGCATAACCGGCGAGGAACTGATATCATTTGGCGACGGGTATGTCGAAATAGAGCTGATCGCGAACATAGGCGGATACTCCGTCGCAGTTGCCACCGACGAAAAGAAAAGGGCCGGGATAAACGAGTGGAAAAGAAACCGCTTGATTTCGGCGGGGGCGAGCGCGGTCATACCCGACTTCGCCGAGGCCGGCAAAATTATGGATTTAGTAAAATACTGGTGAAGGGAGAAAAATATTATGCCATTTGCGAAATTCGACCGGAGCAAACTTACAATACTGCCTTTATCCGAGCGAATCAGCGACCTCGATTTGTCGGTTGTCATGGAAACAACCGGCGCGAAACCTTTTGACAACCCGAAAATAGACAACTTGGCCGACGACATAATAAACGCGAAAAAAAAGGGAGCCGCCGTCATATTGATGTACGGGGCGCACGTGATACGCTCGGGCTGCGCGAAATTCATGATAAAACTCATGGAAGAGGGGTATATAACCCATTTCGCCACAAACGGAGCGGGCGCGATCCATGACTTCGAGCTCTCGCTTGCCGGGGTCACCTGCGAGAGCGTGGCGAAATATATCAGCGAGGGGCAGTTCGGGCTGTGGAATGAAAGCGGCATGGTCAACGACGCCCTCTCGGAAGGTTATGCGCTGGGCCTCGGGGCGGGAGAAGCCATCGGCAGATATATTTACGAAAACAATTTTCCCAACAGGGATATAAGCGTGCTTGCCGCGGCCTATAAAAATCAGATACCCGCCACCGTGCACATAGGCATAGGAAACGACATAATCCATGAGCACCCGAATTGCGACGGCAAAGTGCTGGGCGGGACTTCCTACACCGACTTTCTGATCTACGCCGAAACCATAAGCAAACTCCAGCACGGGGTATTTTTGAATTTCGGTTCCGCTGTCGCGGGGCCGGAAGTATATCTGAAATGCCTCGCCATGGCCAGAAACGTCGCCAAGCAGGAAAACCGCGAAATATTCGATATCACCACGGCGGTTTTTGACCTGCTGCCCATAGAGGGCGACGATTACGGAGCTGCCCCGCCGAAAACCGATCCGAGATATTATTTTCGGCCCTGGAAGACGATTTTGTCCCGGACCGTGGCGGACGGCGGCAAAAGTTATTACATCCAGGGAACGCACGACACAACCCTGCCGGCTTTGGCGTGTAAAATTTTTGAAAAAGGGGGTATATGAGATATGGATATATGCGAACTCGGCGATAAGCTCTGTAAAGCCCCTGAGGTTGTCATCACGGTTCTCGGGGATTTCTGCTTGGACAAATATCTGTATATAGACGCCGGAAGGGATGAAAAATCGCTCGAAACCGGGCTGATCGCCTATCAGATCCCAAAAAAGGGGATGTATCCCGGGGCGGCGGGCACGGTGGTGAACAACCTGCGCGCGCTTGAAGTGCAGACTTTGTGCGTGGGCGTCATCGGCGACGACGGCGAAGGGTACGAGCTTTTAAAAGCTCTCAAAAATATCGGCGCGGATGTTTCGCACATGATAACCGACGAGACGCGCTGTACGAGCACATACACCAAACCCATGCGTGACGGCGTCGAGCTGAACCGTCTGGATTTCAAAAACTTTGAGCCGATGAGCGCGCCCACCGAGCGAAAACTGATCGAAAATATTCACTCGGCCATATCAAAATCCGACGCGGTCATCGTGCTCGACCAGTTTATCGAGGAAAACTGCAACACGGTCAACGCGGCGGTGCGCGAGGAAATAGCGGCGATTGCCTCCGAGCGCCCTGATCTGATCATTTACGCCGATTCGAGGGCCTATATCGATTTGTTTTGCGGCATCATGGTAAAATGCAACCGGCATGAAATCAAGGACGACGGCGAAGCGATGTTTGCAAAAAACAAAAAGCCCGTATTCGTCACAATGGGCGAAGAAGGCTCTATGGTGTTCGATGAGGGCGGCTGCCATAAAATAGACGCGGTAAAAGTCGAGGGGCCAATCGACATATGCGGGGCGGGCGACGCCTGCACTTCGGGCATCGTGCTCGGGATGGCGCTCGGCGCCTCCCCGAAGATTGCCGCGATGCTCGGCAACATCATATCGTCGATAACCATAAAACAAATCGGAGTCACCGGCACGGCCACAAGAGACCAGGTGCGCGAGGTCATAGGGAGGGTTTGTCCAAATGCAGGTGATTGAAAAAATAAAGGCGCTGGGAATTGTGCCCGTGGTAAAAATAGACGACGACGAAAAGGCGGTCCCGTTGGCAAAGGCGCTCTGCCGCGGGGGCCTGCCCTGCGCGGAGATCACTTTCAGGACCGACAAAGCCGAGCAGGCCATACGCCGCATCGCCGAAGCCGTTCCCGAAATCTTAGTCGGGGCAGGCACGGTGCTGTCATGCGCCCAGGCGGACAAGGCGAAAGCGGCAGGCGCGAAATTTATCGTCAGCCCGGGGCTCAACCCCGCAGTGGTCGCCCATTGCCAGAATGAAGGCATACCCGTTTTCCCGGGATGCTGCTCGCCGTCGGATATCGAAAAAGCGCTGGAACTCGGCTTGTCCTGCGTTAAATTCTTTCCCGCGGAGCAATCGGGGGGCATCGCCGCCGTCAAAGCCATGGCCGCGCCCTACGGCGATATCGCATTTTTGCCCACGGGCGGGATAAATCAAAAAAACCTCAACGACTATCTCTCCTTTGGGCGCGTGGCCGCCTGCGGGGGTTCTTGGATGGCCGAGAGCTCGCTCATAGAGGCGGAAAACTACGCAGCCGTAGAAGAACTCACGCGCGCCGCGGTGCATACGATGCTCGGCTTTGAACTCGCCCATGTCGGCATAAACGGCAAAGACGAAACCGAAGCCCAGAGCGCCGCGAAAAAATTCTCGGACATGTTCGGTTTTGTATATACCCCCAAAAATTCATCGGTATTTTCGGGCGGTTATATCGAGGTGATGAAAGTGCCGTATCTTGGCTTTCACGGCCACATCGCGATACGGACCAACTATATTGAACGCGCCGTCTACTATCTGAACTCAAAAGGAGTCGCCTTCAACAAGGATTCCAAAAAATACGACGACAAAGGCAAATTGGCCGCGGTGTATCTTGAAAATGAAATCGGCGGCTTCGCCGTGCATTTGATGCAAAAGTGAAAAGTTTTAAAATTTTTGTTGACAATTGAAAAAATTCGCAGTATAATACGTAATACGTAGTAATAATAATTATTGTCAAAAAGTAAAGGGAGGATATCAGAATGAAAAAGTTTATTTGTTCCGTATGCGGCTACGCCCACGAAGGAGACGAAGCGCCCGAAAAATGCCCGCAGTGCAAGGCGCCCGGATCCAAATTCAATGAGCAGAGTTCCGAGCTCGTTTTTGCCGATGAGCACAAAATCGGAGTCGCCAAAGACGTCGACGCCGAAGTGGTCGAAGGGCTCAAACAAAACTTCATGGGCGAATGCACCGAAGTGGGCATGTATCTGGCTATGAGCCGCCAGGCGGACAGGGAGGGCTATCCCGAAGTGGCCGAAGCCTACAAGAGAATCGCCTTCGAGGAGGCAGAGCACGCGGCCAAATTCGCGGAGATGCTGGGCGAAGTGGTCGATGTTTCGACAAAGAAAAACCTGGAGCTGCGTGTCGCGGCGGAACACGGCGCCACTCAGGGCAAAAAAGACATAGCCACCAAAGCCAAGCAGCTCAATTTGGACGCCATACACGACGCCGTGCATGAGATGTGCAAGGATGAGGCAAGGCACGGAATGGCGTTTTTGGGATTGTTGAAAAGATATTTTTGATTTGGGAGGGAAATTATGCCGGAAGTGGTGACATTCGGGGAAATTATGCTGCGTCTCGCGCCGGAGGGGTATCTGCGTTTTTCACAGGCTGACAAATTCGGCGCCACGTTTGGCGGCGGCGAGGTAACAGAACAGTTACGAAAAACATATAAAAAGCTGGTAAAAGCTATATAAATATGTAAGATAGTAAAAGTCGACAGCCTCCCATGTCCCCAAAGGGCATGGAGCGACACAGACGAAAAATGTGTCCAAAATTCATCGAATTGCTGGGAGTTCCTAAAGCTACGCAAGCTACAACGCAATACCGTGCAGGTATAGACGTGACAGCGGCGAAAGCAAAAAAAATTGCGTAGATAGTGCAAGGTTAAATCCTAAACACCAAGACAAGAATGGATAATCAGCAGCGAAGGCCGAAAGGCAACGTTCAACGA
>Ga0123356_10003066_pt1 | contig 17650 bp, 14 predicted proteins | sample TergutEmb28metaG_2_FD_92546 | JGI IMG/M metagenome (GOLD analysis project Ga0123356, IMG submission 92546) | Embiratermes neotenicus P3 segment gut microbial communities from Petit-Saut dam, French Guiana - Emb289 P3 | ecosystem: Host-associated > Arthropoda: Insects > Digestive system > Gut ...
CGGGGAGTTCGGCATAGGTAGAGTCTGCCATAAGCAGCAATACGCCCTGCGAGCCAACCTGTGCCAAACGCGACAGGTCCGTTGGCGGCCCGCTCACAGGCGTGTAGTCCAGCTTAAAATCACCGGTATGCACGATTGTGCCAACCGGCGTACGTATAATAAGCCCCACGGCGTCAGGTATGCTGTGGCATACGGGGAAAAGCTCCACCGTAAAACGCCCTGCGCTGAAATGCCCGCCAGGCGCCACCACATTAAACTTGGTCTGCGAAAGTATCTTGCGTTCTTTGAGCTTAACCGAAATTAGCCCTTTGGCCAGCTTGGTGCAATGAATAGGCACATTCAGATGCGGCAGTACGTAAGGCAATGCCCCGATGTGATCCTCATGCGCATGCGTGATGACTATGCCGCGCACCTTGCTTTTATGCTCCAGCAGATAGCTAATGTCCGGAATAAGCAGGTCAACGCCAAGCATTTCCTCATCGGGAAACATAAGCCCTGCATCAATAACCAGAATATCCTCGCCGTACTCTACGGCTGTCATATTCTTACCTATTTCCCCCAGACCACCCAGGGGAATAATCTTTAGTTTTTCTTTCATCATTGGATATCCTTATAGCAACTTAAGCTGCTCAAAATCTGCTTTCTGAGGCTCCTGCGCCTGTATGGTTTCATTTTGCCTTTTTAGCTCGTCCAACAGGGCGGGAATCTTCAACATGTCGGACTGGATGACGCTACGCAGACTGCCTTGGTGCAGCGCCGCCGCCGGATGGTACATGGCAAAATACAATATGCCGTCTTTTTTCACAGCGGTGCCGTGAATCTGGCTTATGCTCTTGCCCGGCATGAACATGCCCATCGAATAACGCCCCAGCGTTACAATCATTTTTGGTTTGATAATATCGATCTGGCGTTCCAGATACGGCTTGCAATTGGCGATTTCCTGCGGTAACGGATCCCGATTTTCCGGCGGGCGCGTCTTGATGACATTGGTGATATACACCTGCTCACGCTCAAGACCAATTGACCTTATCAGCTGAGTAAGGAACTGTCCCGCTGAGCCGACGAAAGGACGCCCCTGCTGGTCTTCATGCCAACCGGGGGCCTCGCCAATAAACATTATTTCGGCCTTTTCCGTGCCCTCGCCGGGTACAGCCTTAGTCCGCAGTTTGGAAATCTCGCACTTATGGCAGTTGCATATAGTCTGATAAAGCTCATCTAGAGCTGACATAGCATTATAACCAAGAACAAATTTGTGTTATACAATTACGGGCAATGATAGCATGTACAATATGTCAAGTCAATTTGAGTTAGCTTTGAGGCAGTGTCAAGCTATTGTAGGGTTTTCACTGCCAAAAGTGAATGGAGAATTATTTTACCCCTTGGCGCTCCCTCAGCGCATCAAGCAACTCCTCGTGATATGCCTTATTCGGCAAAGCAATAACAAGAAGCCACGCCGCCATCCCCAGAAGACTAATAATCTTCCATGCGTCCTCATTACATCCCTTAGCCGTGGCAACCTTGGCAAAAGCCCCGCATATCCAAAGATATATCCATATGACAACAGCCAAAACACTAAGGGCTAATAATAACAATAGGAACCACATAGCTTGCCTCCTTCATCGCAAATACTGAATTCCCAATGGTTATACTATCATTTAGTTAACCGATTATTCCAATATGGTGCAGTTATGATAGAATAATTCGTATGTTGCGGCGATACTATTTACAGCAAAGATACGGAATCAATGCCTAAAGCATTTTCCATCCTCATACCGACTTATAACGAACGCGATAACATCGCCCCGTTACTGGAACGCATTGCCGCAGCCTTGCCAGAACTTGACTACGAGGTGCTGTTCGTAGACGATAACAGCCACGACGGCACAACTGAGCTTATCAACTCATTATCAAGCCATTATCCGACGCGGGTAATTGTACGCAAAGACAAACGCGGGTTGGCAACAGCCGTAACAGACGGCTTTGGCTGGGTTGACAGCGACACAGTATTGGTTATGGATGCCGATCTGCAGCACCCCCCGGAAATAATACCCTCTCTGATACAAGCCATACAAGACGGAGCAGATATCACCGTCGCCAGCCGTTATGTCAAGGGCGGTGGCACATCCGGATGGAGTACCATACGTAAAATTATCTCCGGCGGAGCCATCATGCTATCACACATCCTTTTGCCGCACAGCCGCCATGTTAAGGACCCCATGTCCGGCTTTTTCGCTTTCAAGCGCAGTGTCATTGATGGAGTTAAGCTGTCTCCCATCGGATACAAGATACTGTTGGAAATGCTGGTTGTAGGTAAAGCAGACAAGGTTAGTGAAGTACCATTCATGTTCTGCCTGCGCCAAAAAGGCGAAAGCAAGCTGAATATCAGTCAGGAAGGTGAATACCTAAGACATTTATTCAGCTTGATGCGCCGTAGCGGCGAGATAACGCGCTTCATGAAATTTCTACTGGTTGGTGCATCGGGTACAATTGTTAATCTTGGTTTGTTATGGCTGCTGCATGACCAAAACACGCTCGGGTGGGACATCCGCATTGCACTGCTTATAGCCATAGAGATATCCATTTTCACCAATTTTCTGCTTAACAACTACTTCACTTTCAGAGACCGCAGACAAAGCGGAGCCGGTGCATTCATAAAAAATTGCTTGCGTTATAATTTCATTAGTATACCTGCGGGACTGTTGAACTGGGTTACAACCGTCGTGTTGACCGACAAGTCCAATGGACCGTATATTATATTAAATCTAATTGGTATTGCCGTGGCTATGATTTGGAATTTTGTGGCCAACAGCTTATGGACATGGAACAAAAAGTGAAAGAGCGCCTCAGAAAGCTTGTACACTGGCAGTATTTTCCACTGCTTGTACTGCTTCTGGTAATACTGGGGCTACATCTTTGCACCATCACCAGACCGGACACCCCGCTTTTTGATGAGCATCACTACGTAACTGACGCCCGCCGCATACTTACCGGAGAGGGCTCAGACCGCACGGAACACCCGCCACTGGGCAAACTCCTCATTGCAGGGGGCATTGAGTTGTTCGGTGATAACCAATGGGGCTGGCGCCTGCCGGAAATACTGCTCAGCACCGTGGCACTGGCAGTTTTTTACGATATCTGCCGCAAGCTGGGCACGTCGCATAAAACCGCCTTCATAGCCGTCATGCTACTTGGGCTGGATAATCTCATGTTTATCCACAGCGGTATGGTCATGCTGGACATATACCTTGTCGTGTTTACCATATTCGCTTTTTGGTGTTATCTGAAAGGGCCGCGATGGTGGTGGCTGTGCGCAATATCAATCGGTTTGGCAGGGCTGTGCAAGTTCAGCGGAGCGCTAAGTGCCATACCCATCGGGCTACACTGGTTTATTACCTACATGTCAAATATGACCCCGCAGGCAGAAAAAACCACGGCAACTGCATCAGAGGACGATCTCGTCGATACACAAGAGAAGCCGGTTTTTGAGAGTGGGCAAATTGTAGATGGCAGCATCGCAGTAGCTGCGTCTGCCAATAGCACTCTAGTTGCTGAAGACAAGACTACCATATGCACATCAAGCGACACATCCAACCCAGCAGAAGCACCCCCACAGACATCTAGTGCAAAAAATACAAAACCACTTGCGAGGTTATGGCATATTTTTTCCAACCCCATCATATTCATATCATCCATGATGCTAGCGCCTATCACATTTTTCCTGTTTTACGGCATATTCGACATGATTATCCGCGGTGAATGGATCCCATTTATAGTATGGGGGCAATGGGACCAGGGAGTTCTTGGCACCATCAAAGGCGCTCTCAACAGCACCAACAGCATCAAATTCGCCTATGGAGGTGCTTTCCCGGCTAAGCCATGGGAGTGGATATTGTCGCCTACGGGATCGCTACGCCTCTATGGTGCACTGTTCCAGCCGGAAAAATATGATACTTTTATATTGGCATACTGGTGGAGACCCAGCTATTCAGGCATAATCAGTCCATCAATGTGGCTCGGCGGACTGATGACAATACCATACGTCATATGGAAATCATTCAAGCAACACAGCGCCGCCATTTTCGTCGTATGCTGGATTATCGGGACATGGGTGATGTGGATTCCCATGTTCTTGCTCACCGAGCGCATCACTTACATGTTTTACTACCTGCCAACGCTGGGAGCAATTGCCATTGGTGTTGCGCTCATACTAACCGACTGGTTAAACAAGGCACAATCACTTAGCTCCGGCATAAGCAGGCACGTCTTAAAACTGACGGCTTGTTCTTTCCTGCTGGTTCATTTGCTGTCTTTCTGCATCATATCACCGCTGCACCTATGGATATCCGTTCCGGTATGCGCCTTGCTGTTCCTCTTCTCTCTCTCTTACCTTGGTTTTGGCAGGCGTTTTACCATCCAGTTCGGCATCGCAGCATGTGTATCCGCCTTAATCATGCGCTTCGGCTCATATTGGCTCCTAAGAGGCTTGTTGGTAACAGGCTCTTACCCTTGGAAACTGCCGGACGTTACATTGCTATGGGCCGTGAGCGCCCTCATCGGGATAGCTTTGGCTTGGGGGCTTTTCGCGGTCATACATATGCGCAGCAGTGTTTTCCCGTGCCTGCGCGGGTTACCCAGAAGCCTTATGCGAAAACAAGCCAAAACAGAGGAAGCCTTAACCCAGCCAACCGATGAAACCGTTGATGCAGACGAGCAGCCGCCAGCTTGATTTGTTGTCATATTTTTCTTTTCACAAGTCTAATCCCTGTGTTAAAACGTGCACAAATATGCTTGTATGCAAGTTGCCTAAAAGGGGTCTCTAGGATTAAAATATAGCCCGTGCTGCCAAAGCAATTAATATTTTGTCCCCTAAGGAGAATTTTATGAGCTCTCTTGCAAATGAAGATCCTGAAATAAGTTCTGCCATAGTCTTGGAAGGCAAGCGCCAGAAGGAAACCATCAACCTGATTGCCTCGGAAAACTACACTTCCGGTGCCGTGCTTGAAGCCCAAGGCTCTTTTTTGACCAATAAATATGCCGAGGGATACCCCGCCAAACGTTATTACGGTGGTTGCGGCAACATGGATACCATCGAAACTATTGCCATTGAGCGCGCACAGAAACTCTTCGGTGCCGAATACGCCAATGTCCAGCCGCATGCTGGGGCACAAGCCAATATGGCGGCATATTTCACCCTTATTGAGTATGGCGATACTGTTTTGGGCATGGAGTTGTCCCATGGCGGACATCTAACACATGGCTCACCGGTCAACTTTTCAGGCAAAGCCTATAATTTCATCAGCTACGGCATCAACCGCGAAACAGAGTGCATTGACTACGACGATATAGAGAAACTGGCAAAAGAACATCAGCCAAAGCTGATCGTTGCCGGAGCATCAGCTTATCCGCGCATTATTGATTTTGAACGACTGCGTCAAATCGCCGATATGGTAGGAGCCAAAGTCTTGGTTGATATGGCTCATATTGCCGGCATTGTAGCAGCTGGACTTCATCCGTCACCGGTACCTTATGCCGACATTGTCACATCCACCACACACAAGACATTGCGCGGACCGCGCGGCGGATTCGCCCTGTGCAAACAAGACTACGCAAAGAAACTGGACTCCTCCGTCTTCCCGCGCATGCAGGGAGGACCTTTGATGCACGTCATCGCAGGCAAGGCAGTGGCATTCCGTGAGGCTATGCAAGCTGATTTTGTGGATTACCAGAAGCGCACGCTGCAAAATGCAGCCACCCTGGCGTGCGAGCTCAAGAAAGCAGGGTTGCGCCTTGTGAGCGGCGGAACCGATAACCACCTGGTGCTGGTTGACTTATCCGACACAGGCGTCAATGGGAAACAAGCCGAAGAATCGCTGGGGCATGCCGGCATTGTGGTCAACCGCAACACAGTGCCTTTCAGCACAGTCTATTCCCCGCGCGTCACCGCCGGAATGAGGCTTGGGGCATCGGCTGTCACCAGCCGCGGATTCGGTACGCAAGAAATCGAAAGCATCGCCCGCTTTATCATTAAGATTATTGGCAATATTGATAACCCTGCCATAGAGAAGGAGGTCTTTGACGAAGTACAAGGCATTTGCCAAAGATTTCCCGTTCCCGGAATAAGTGCATAAGCAGTAGAGTAAAAAGGAGAGATACCATGGAAGAGATGAAAGTTTTTGCCGGCAGAGCGCATCCTGCGCTGGCGCAAAGTATCTGTGATTATTTGGGCATGCCTCTGGGCAAATGTGAGGTCTCACAGTTTTCCAACGAAAACATCTTTGTCAGGATTTTGGAAAACGTGCGCGCGCGCGACGTGTTCGTCATCCAGCCGATATGCTCTCCGGTCAACACAAATTTGGTTGAATTACTCATCATGCTGGATGCTTTTTGGAGAGCCTCCGCCGGTCGCGTCACAGCCGTTATCCCATATTATGGCTACGGCCGCACAGATAAGAAGGACCAGCCACGCGTACCTATCACTGCCCGTCTTGTGGCAGACCTCATCACGACAGCAGGAGCCTCGCGTGCCATGATGGTAGACCTGCACGCCGGGCAAATTCAAGGCTTCTTTAACATTCCGGTTGACGAACTGTCATCCCAAAAGCTCATCGCCGACTACATAAGGAAAAAACAAATAGATAACATGGTGGTGGTTGCCACAGATATTGGTATTTCCAAGAAATCGCGTGATTTGGCAGCGCGTCTTAAAGCACCTCTAGCAATTGTTGAAAAACGCCGCTTGGGCAACAACGACCAAACAGAAACACTGAATATCATCGGCGATGTGAAAGGCAAAGTCGCCATCACGTTCGATGATGAAATTGACACAGCCGGCTCACTGGTAAATGCAGTGGATGCCCTGCTCAATGAAGGAGCGCAGGAAGTATACTCTTGCGCGACGCATCCAGTGCTTTCCGGTCCGGCCATTGAGCGCATAGCAGCATCTCCGGTAAAAGAGATTATTGTCACCAACACTATTCCGCTGGCGGACAATAAGAACCTTGATAAAATTACGGTGTTGCCACTGGCTCCGTTATTGAGTGAGGCCATACATCGCGTTCATACAGGATTGTCCGTGGGAGCGATGTACGACGAGTAAGTCGGCTAGGAGTGTTTACACACGTGCCTGATTCCACAGAGCCAACTGATAACGCAACGGAATGTTGCACAAAATCAAATACCGGTTGGTTCCGTGCGGCACTGGCATTACTCTGCTCCGGGTTTATACTAACCAGTTTTCGTCTAGATATTGGAGATATTGCACTCTACTCCACATGGATAGGTAGTATTCTAATAGCGCTTGGTCTCTGGATACTGAGGACAGAGAACAAACTTCTTGCTACTGCTCTCTATTGCAGTATTTTAATCCTGCTGATACACATGGCAGGCTATTGGATAGGCGTATTTCCAGCAGGCGAAGCGAATAGTTCTCAAGTGGTATTTTCTATCTTTGCATCAATTGCTATTTCAGTTGTATGGGCATTCTTCTTATTCTCAGGGCTGCAAGATATTGCATCGAAATTGGGGGATGAGAAACTGGAAACCCGCTTATTTCATTGTTTTTTCTATATCTGTCATTCTATATCTTACTTCTTGCATGTCTCATAATTCCAATGCTCCTTTTTCTTGCCATACCTTATGCACTGTTTGTATTAATCAAGCTGCCATATACAATAAACCAGCTCAAAAAGGTGCCCCAGCTAGATGAACGTGAGATACAAGCCAAGCCCATCAACAAGTAGATATGGCTGACTTTGGTTCTGTATATTGCCGTTGCCATAGGCGGAGAATTCGGGTTTTTATACCATGTAAATGCACCCAACCCTGCATCTAGCGAATACGTCAATACGTTTTCTTCTGACACTGCTGAAATACGACAACGCATGCTAGATTTCGGTTTGCCAGAATATGTTTTGAATGATTTGCCGGAAAGTGAAATCCTTCTGTTTAGCGGGATATATGACGGTAACGCAGAAATAAAAAATAGCCATCAAATTGTCTGGCGTGACGACGGAAAGCTTGAGGTTGTCGGATTTGAAGGTCTCCTGCCGGGAGGGAAAGTTCGCACGCTGTTTTATTACAGGTGGCTTGAGCTGCCAAAACATACTTTTGTTGACTTGATTGCAATCCAAAAAGATCTTAGATATTTCGCTTTACCAAATGATATAAATGAAAGTGGACTTGCTCTTTATGACAAGGACGGAAAAACATACGGCCAAACATTGCAGTATGAAAGGGGCGCAACGCACTATGCATATGGTCTGGTGCAGGTAAAATTCAGATTATATCCGCATTATGAAAACCAGCGTGCCTACGTTGCCATGGATACTGTAATTTCAAGACTTAGTGTCACTCTAAGTTTTGATAGCTTTTCATCATATGTCCATCAGGAACACCTGTGGAATCGTCCGCATCTTGATATTTCAGACATAGTTGCCGCGTCAATCTTTAACGACATAAGAATAAGCACAACGGGGTCGGTAATCTTCTGTAGGGAAGTCTTTATTACCTCATCACCATATCGACCAATGCAGGTTGATGATTATTAAGAAGACTCCCGCTCTCCAAGAAGTCAGTGTATTTCCTCTGCTACCGGCGTGTTTAGCTTCCCCTGCAATGACCAAGGGCTGGTTTTTCCAATCTGCACCAAAACTGTTTTCCCCTGCAGGTCTTCTGCGCTACTGAAAAAAACCATTTTGTCACTACGCGTGCGCCCCTGCCAACGACTTTTGTTTGTGCCATCCACCAATACCTCAAGCGTTTGCCCCAAGTATGCGGCATTTATCTCAGATGCAATCCGCGCCTGAAGTGACTCCACGGCAGCTAAGCGCGCCTTTTTCGTATCCTGTGGCACGTCATCAACAAGCCTGTTGGCTGCCAACGTGCCCGGACGCGGGGAATAGGCAGCTACATGCACAGCATCAAATCGTAGCTCGGTGAGCAACTCATATGTATTTTGAAAATGCGTATCATCCTCTCCGGGGAACCCAACTATGACGTCCGTAGTAATAGCAATATCCGGCATAACGCGACGTAGCCGCAGCATTAAGTCGCGGTAATCAGCAACAGTATAACCCCTATTCATAGCCCGTAAAATATCATCATTCCCCGATTGTACCGGTAGGTTGATCTGGCGGCATACCTTATCCAAACATGCCACGGCATCAATTAATGTCTGTGTCATATCCTTGGGGTGATTGGTAAGAAAACGCAGCCGCGACAATCCTTCAATGCCATTCAACTCCGTCAGCAACTGTGCCAAATTTGTGCAACCCTGCAGGTCATGCCCATAGGAGTCCACGTTTTGCCCCACCAAGATTACCTCTTTGATGCCATGCTGCACCAAACGGCGCACCTCGCAGATAATATCCTCCGGAAGTCTGCTCTTTTCCCTTCCGCGACGATAAGGCACAACGCAATAAGTACAGAAGTTATTGCAGCCCTGAATTATAGGAACATAAGCGCTGACCGCCGGATGCACAGGTACAACAGGGGCACAATCCGTCTCAGGTAGCCAGTCAGGGAACTCACCCGGTCTTAAAAAATCATCCACATATGGGAAAAGTGCCTGCAATTCAGCCGGTGTTTGCCCCACAAAACAGCCCGTAAGCACGATGCGCATGTCTGGGCGCCTCTTTTTTAGTGCCTTGAGATTGTGCAGTTTATTAAACACCTTATCCTCGGCATGCTTGCGCACCACACAACTGTTGACTACAACCACATCAGCCGCCTCAGCGTTTGGTGCCTCCATATACCCATGTGAGCGAAATCGAACCGACAAACGCTCCGACTCGGCACGATTCATCTGACAACCAATCGTCCAAATGTAATAAGAGCCCATCATCAAAGGCAAACCGTCCAAAGCAGGAAGTTGTTAAACAGGCATAAGTTTTCGCGGTCAAAGAGGCAATTTTTCATATGCTGAGCCCTCTTTTAGCGGTAAACGGCATAAAAGCTATCTCCGTTTTCGGCTTTTATAACCTCGGCGTTTACATCAAATACCGCCTTGATGAGCTCCGGTGTAAGTGTTGTTTTGGCATCCCCCGCGGCGGCAATTTGCCCATCTTTCATAACGATTATGTCATCTGCATATTTGATTGCCTGATTCAGGTCATGTAAGGCCATAACAACGGTAACACCTTTTTCATGGTTTACGCCTGTTACAATTTCCATAATTTCAATCTGAAAATACACATCCAAAAACGTTGTGGGCTCATCAAGGAGTAATACTCTGGGCTCCTGCGCCAATGCCAACGCAAGACAAGCCCTTTGGCGTTCGCCGCCGGAAAGCTCACAAATACGGCGGTTTTCAAAGCCCTTGAGACAAGCCTTTTCTATGGAATACCTGATGGCGGCATCGTCAGCCTCGCTCAAATGGTGAAATGGCTTTCCGTGCGGTGTTCTACCGAACGTTACAAGCCCCAGCACGGATAGATCGGGAGGCATTTCGCTGATCTGATATACACTCGCCACATATTTTGCAAAATCCCTGGCCTTATACTGCGCGATGTTTTTTCCGTCCAAGCATATCGTGCCGCAGGCGGGCTTAAACAGCCTGCTGCATAAGCCCAAAAGTGTACTTTTGCCACAACCGTTTGGACCCAGTATAGCCGTAATCTTGCCGCGCTTGAAAGTGTAGTCAATGTCCCGCAGTATCAGCTTATTTTTATCATAGCCAAACGCTACTTTCTCAATCCGCATAGTAGTAAGATCTCCTAAGCAGCATTATAAATACAATCCCACCGACTACCGTTGCTATAATTCCAACGGGCAATGTCACAGGGGTACCCAGGGCACGACCAAAACAATCCGCTGCTAGAAGAATTAATCCGCCCAAGACCGCTGAGAGCGGTATCAGGTTATAGTGGTTGCCGCCAAAGATTTTTCTTGCGATCAGGGGTGCGAGCAGTCCTAAAAATGCCGTAATTCCTACATTTGTCGCAGCAGTTGCTGCAAGGAACACAGCCACCACAATCAGTATAATTTTGATTTGCAGGACATTTAAACCAAGGCTTGAGGATACCTTATCCCCAAGTGTCAGCACGTTGCATTTACCAGCCAGCAAAACAGCAGCAAACACACCGACTATGCTCAAAGCCGCCGCCGCAATCACCACGTCCTGCTTGGGTACGGCAAGGCTTCCCACAAGTGATAATATTACATTGGTCGCGGCAAAATTCTGCATCACGGCTATTGTCAAAATGACTACCATCAACACGGCATTTACTGCCGCACCGAGAGCCAAAATCCTGCTTGAGCTCACCTCACGGGCATAAGAAAGCCAAAATACCAGCGCAAATATTGACAGGCCGAAAATCACAGCAAGCAGGGGTGACAAAACAATAGATGCCGGCAGGTAAACTGTGGCAATAAGCCCTCCCATAAAACCAGCAGACGAAACACCGATAATAGCCGGATCGGCAAGCTTATTGCGCGTAACCGACTGAAATAGAACGCCTGACACGGCAAGTGCGGCACCGCAGAAAAATGCGACCAGTGTACGCGGCATATTGACGCGAATTAGCGTATTGACCGTCAGGTCATCGCCTGTAAACAGACCCTTAACAATCTGGAAGAAGGAAACGTCTTTGGACCCGGCAGCTATGGAAACGACAAGCAGTATAAGCGTTATAACTATACACGCCGCATAGACTATTGCGGTTGTTGCTGCTTTTTTTTTATCCATTTTTATATCCGCCGGCATAAGGATTAACCTTGCCATCGAAAATATCTAAAACATACTGCATGGCAGAAACATAATCAAATTCCGCCACTATGCCGACTACGCTTTCAGGCAAATAGTAAATGTTGCCATCCTGGACAGCACTTATTAAGTTCCAAGGTGTTGTATCCCAGCATGAATCGTACATGCTCCAAACCTCAGCCGTATTGCCATGCGCCGTACAAAAAATATAATCCGGGTTTAAATTGAGTATAGGAGCCCAGTTATCCGGCTTCAGCAAGACTTGTTTACCTTGAAGTTCATCAATGACATTAATAGCACCGGAATAACTTATTATACTGCCTGCATAAAACCCGCTCCCTGCTATGGAAATGCTTTGTGCGGGCGTACCAAACGGTGCCCCGAATAACACCATAACCCGCGGCTTGTACTCAAGTGAGGCGACCTTTTCTAAAACCCCTCTCTCTTTCTGCTCCAACTCAGAGACTATTTCCATCGCTTTGGTCTTTTGGTTAAAATACTCACCTATTTTGACGATGCTGCTCTTCAGTTCCGGTACACCATTATAATCAAAAAATTTAACCGGTATGCCCAGTGCCTCAAATGACGATTTTATATTGCCGAATGCCTTTTCTGTCGCATCGCTTATAATCACTTCACTCGGATTCAAAAGTGCGATTGCCACATAGTCCGGCTCCATAGCCGTTCCGGCATCAATGTATCTGTCTCTATCGCCGTACTTGGCATCCACTTTATCGAAGTCAACATGCGGAACTCCAGCCACCTCTATCCCCAGGCGATGCAAAATTTCCAAACTTACAGGATCAAGTGCAACAACACAGCTGCCCACCGGCGGAGGAACAATTCTGGTGCATCCTGTGAAGGACGCAAGCGACGTAAGAAACAAAACACAAACGACAAAGGCACTTATCAAAATACCTTTCAATCCGCGTACTTCCGCTTTCATACCACCTGCAGTTTTCACTTTTTACCCCGTTTACGCAATATAATAACTGCCGCCGCAGCGCCCGCCACAGCAAGCACAACCACTATAATTGCGAGCGTTTTCCAATTACCTGCCGCCTTAATGGTTAAGCTTTGCTCCAAAGTAGCCACATAAGGCGTGCCATCCTCTACAATCAGCGCAAAGTATTTTACAGTATAATCACCTGCTTTTTGTGCCGTAAACTGCCTATCTGCCACACTTATGCCCTCGCGCTTTGCACCGGTGCCAACATAGCTTACGCTGTAGCTTAATGCATAAACTCCATCAAAGGAAACCTCAGCAGGCGGAATCGTTATCCGAGAACCCACGGACTGCACGGCACCACCCACTGGCTCATCCGCTTGAATAAGCGGCAAAGCCTGCTGAGCCGAAACGTTTGATGCGCCTGTGAAATAAGCGTTCTCCAAATCAACTTTAACGCTGAAGCTCACAACCGTACTCATCGGGATAATTTTAACCCGCATGAAGAGCTCATCTTTTAGCTGATAACCATCCAAAACAAAAACTGTAGTCGCGTGAAGATTCACGCCGACATAGTTCTCCGTAAGCACCAATGCGGCAACTGCGCACCCGCTTTGTTCCATAAACAAGTCTTCCATGTACTGAGCCGCAGTCAGAGTAAAATACAGCAAGTAACTGCCATTGCGTTTTTCAATATCCACGGTACTTGCGCAAGACGCCTGCGCCATGGCCAAACCTGTCGCGCTTTGCCCGCCTATTGTATAAGCGCAGCGATACATTCCATCCGCATCACCAATCGGGTCAGAGCGTTTTGCATAGACGCTTATGCGCGCTACCCTCTCAACATTTCCGGAAACATATGTTATGCCATCTGATGCTATTGTTTGCGGTGATGCAAAAGTAAGCTCATACACGCCGGCTTTATCAAAGGTTATGGCGTTTTCACTTGTAGTGACAATCTCAGCCACTGAACTTCCGACGGGATAAAAGCTGATTTTGCGCGTTGCCGAAATATCAATATACTGCGTTGTGCCGCCGGCATCCCTGAAGCGGTACATCGGGCGGCATTCCGGCAAGACCAGTGTGTCTCCGACAAACGAGGTTAGCTCATCCGACGTTGTCAAAAACATCTCAAGACCGACCCATATGGTGTAAGTGAGCTCCGATTTTTGCGCACCTTCACCGGCGGAATAGAGCACATTGTACATGGCGACGCGGTTTCTGTCGGGTGCTGGAACGTCGCCAATCACCATCTGTCTGCTTGCAGGTAAGTCGTAACTCACCCAACCTGCGGCACCCAAATAGCTGACGCTCGTGCTGACCAGAACCTCGGTATTTCCGACCTTTGCCGTAGCATCCGGAACTAGTATCAGGCTTCCATAATTTCTTGTGATTTCCGTCGCCATTCCATCGATTGAAAAAGGCGCCGACAGCACTATGATTGCCCTGCTGGCATCGTCATCCGCTGCAAAAGCCGTCCGTGCAATAAAACACGGAAGCGACGGCGCCACAAACACCGTCGCAATCGCAAAGTACAGAAGTGTTATGCAGACTCTTTTTTTCATAATGTATTATATGTTACGGGTCATTCATCGTAACCTGAGCATTGTCAATATCCAACTTTAGCCTCAAATCAGCAGGACTCGTGGATTCTCCTCCATCCGTAGAGTACGTTACCTGCACGTATACTATTCCAAGGTTTGATTTGTCCGTCGTGGAAAATGTCAACTCGGCGCGTTTATATTCTCCGTCATATACCAACTCGGCATCTAAATAAACTTCTCCATCAATATCCATGTATTTGAAGAACACTATTGCTGAATCTATATCGTCTATTGCCACTGAACCACCCATTGGAGGCTGTAGTGTCTCCGGCTGGAAATAAACATACAGCTTGATAGATTCGGCTTCGACTTTTATATGCGCATATTCACAAAAAAGAGGATACATCATGGAAGGACTTTCAGTGATAGTATTAGTACTCCACGCTAAAGTAATAACGTCATTGCCCCTATACTGACCTGGAAAACCTCGAACTAAGTACATACGCCCAACAAAACGGAACTCCGGCTCAGACGAGGTCTCAACATTTGATGATAAATCCAATTTCAGTCTCAACGTAACCGGTCCGTCAAATTCCATCGGCCCATCAAATTCCATCTGTAAGGTTGTATACTCGTCCAAGCCATCCAGCGAGAATTTTATGCTTAAAACTTCAGTATCATCGTCATAAGACCTTTCCACATCTGCAAACTCGTCACCTGCCAAATAACTTATTTCTTTTACATCGTTGGGACATACTGGTATGTTCATGATATCAAAAGGTATAAAATACATGGTAATATCAATATGGTCATCCATAACACTTACGTAAGCTTTCTCGTACAAAAGCTTCGCCATCATAGATGGCCGATCTTCGTTTTCGTGCCATGCCGCAGCATCTACGAGGTAGCTTTTGCCGAGTTCATAACCCTCCGGCGGAAATGTATCCGTAGGATCAGGTTCATCATTGGGACATGCTACATTGCATGCTCCCATGACGGCCATAATTGCCACCGCTAAAGCAGTTAATACTATCTGTTTGACTGTTTTTTTTGTGAACATGCTACACCTTTCCCAAACCATATTTTGAACCGCCCATTTATGATGGACAGGGCGCTTATCGACATTTTTTTCAAGATAACTCTACAGCATATCCTTGCAGTATATCATACTTTTCCGCCACCTCGTATTTTTGCGTTCGTTTGATGTCAATGGGAAGAAAAACAAACTCATCAAAGAACATCATGGAGATAATCGCAAAAGTTGTCTTGAAAGCGGCATAAGCTAAAAGTTGATTTCAGGTCTTTGTTAAACGCAATGAGAATGTACTCAGAACAACAACTGAAGTCTGTGAAAACAACGACTCAAGCCTGTGAAAACAGCGACTCAAGCCCGTGAAAACAGTAACATATCTGCTGAATAATTGTATGCGTACATGGTATAATGCAGGGATAATAGCAATCAGAACATCAAATCAGAATAGTACACATTCAGTTCTTATCTGATACGAAATATTTTGAATTGAAACTCTTAAGAGAAAATTACAGTAGTCGAAAACATAACCGCCACAGCGGTAGATAGTCGAGGCAAAACATATGTTTAATTGGTTAAGCGGCGACTCCAACAAACGCGAACTTAAAAAGATAGCACCCATCATAAAGCAAATAAATGACATTGAGCCCGAGTTTCAAAAATTAAGCGATACTGAACTGAAGGAAAAGACCGCCAGTTTCAAAGAACGCCTAGCAGAGGCAACTGCAGGGCAACGAAAAGATATTGAAGCCGTAAAACAGGAGTTGGCAGAAACCCAAGCATGCCTTGGAACGCTTGACGATATGAACCGTAAAACGGAAATATCGCTGCAGTGCAAGCACCTGCAGGACAAGATAAGCGACCTCGATAAAACATTACGTAAAGCAGAAAATGCTTTTCTGGACGTGTTGCTGCCCGAAGCCTTTGCCACGGTGCGTGAGGCTGCACGCCGCACCATACGTCAGCGCCATTATGACGTGCAACTCATTGGCGGCGTTGTTTTACACCACGGTCGCATCTCGGAAATGCGCACCGGTGAAGGCAAAACGCTGGTCGCCACTCTGCCGCTTTATCTGAACTCCCTGAGCGGACGCGGTGCACACCTCGTGACGGTGAATGACTACCTTGCCAGACGCGACCCGTATTGGATGGGTCCTGTTTTCCAAGCGCTTGGCGTCAGTGTTGCCAGTATCTACCCGATGCAATCGGAGGCAGAGCGTCAGCCGTCACGACTGTTTGAGCCGACATACGACAGTGAAAAAGAGAATGACCCATGGCGCCATTTCAAACCGATTACACGCAAAGAAGCCTACAGAGCCGATATCACATACGGCACATCGGCTGAGTTTGGCTTTGACTACCTGCGCGATAACATGGCTGTTGACCTTAACCAGACCGTTCAGCGTGAGCTTAATTTTACTATCGTAGATGAGGTGGACAACCTGCTAATTGATGAGGCGCGCACGCCCCTCATCATCTCCGCCCCAGACGTAGAGTCCAGTCAGCGCTATCAGATTTTCGCCCAACTTGTTCAGCAACTCAAGGGCGTGATGATTAAGGGCAAAGCCAGCGAATACGAGGATGACGCCTCACAGGCAGGTGCCGATTATACCTACAATGAGAAAGACCGCAGCGTTGTCCCCACTGATGCCGGTTTTGCACACATTGAAGGACTGATTAAACGTCAGGGACTGCTGAAATCTGATAGTCTGTATGACCCGCAAAATGCCGACCTGATGCGCCATTTGCGCAACGCGCTCACCGCCAAGGAGTTCTACAAGCGAGACCATCAATACATGGTAAAAGATGGTGAAGTGCTCATCGTTGACGAATTCACCGGACGCGTTTTGGTAGGCAGGCGTTATTCAGAGGGACTGCATCAGGCTATTGAAGCCAAGGAGCACGTCAAGGTTCAACAGGAAACCAAAACATTCGCCACCATTACAATTCAGAATTACTTCCGTATGTATGCCAAGCTATCCGGTATGACCGGTACGGCAGTCACGGAAGCTGAAGAGTTTGCCAAGATTTACAAGCTTGAGGTGGTTGTTATTCCAACCAACAAGTCGCTTGAGCGCGAAGACCACGGCGATTTTATTTATAAAAACACTGATTCCAAATTCAAGGCGCTGGTAAAAGAGGTAGAGGAGGTTCACAAACAGGACCGTCCCGTACTCATCGGCACCGTGGCTATTGAAAACTCAGAAATTATAAGCAACATGCTCACGCGCCGCGGCATCAAGCACAATGTACTTAATGCCAAAAAACACGAGCAGGAAGCCCTTATCATCTCCGAGGCCGGTAAGCCCGGAGCAGTCACTGTAGCCACCAATATGGCAGGACGCGGCGTGGACATTATTCTTGGCGGAAAGCGCCCTGAAGACGGCGATGAAAAAGCCACAGCAGCATGGCAGGTGCGGCACGATCAC
>Ga0123356_10003067_pt1 | contig 17649 bp, 18 predicted proteins | sample TergutEmb28metaG_2_FD_92546 | JGI IMG/M metagenome (GOLD analysis project Ga0123356, IMG submission 92546) | Embiratermes neotenicus P3 segment gut microbial communities from Petit-Saut dam, French Guiana - Emb289 P3 | ecosystem: Host-associated > Arthropoda: Insects > Digestive system > Gut ...
ATAGTCCTTGAAGGGCCGCAAGACGCCGCGCATTGCGGAATGATAGCCGTTCGTCATCGCGTGACCTCTCCGCCGGAGATGGAAATCGCTTCGCCCGTCACAAAGCCGGCCGCTTCCGAGACGAGCCACGTCACGGCGCTCGCCACGTCCCCGGGCTTGGCCAGTCGGCCGAGGGGAATGCCCTTGGCAAGCTCGGTCCGCGTCTCGGCCTCGGTGCGGCCGGTCTTCGCCATGATGTTCCGGATCGAGTTTTCGAGCAGCGGCGTTTCCGTAAAGGCGGGGCAGACCGCGTTGACGGTCACGCCGGTGGACGCCAGTTCGAGCGCCAGCGCCCGGGTCAGACCAATCACCCCATGCTTTGCGGCGCAATACGCGGAGACATAGGCATAGCCTCGCAGACCCGCCGTCGAGGCGACGTTGACGACACGCGCTTTCGCGCCCCCCGCCTTAAGGTCTGCAAGGACGGCCTGCGTCACGAGATACACGCTCGTCAGGTCCACGCTCAGCACGCGCGACCAGAGCGTCGTGTCCATCTTCGGGAAAGGCGCGCTCGGCGCCTCGCCGGCGTTGTTGACGAGAATGTCCACCGGGCCAAAAGCCGCACGCGCCCTCTTGAGGCCGCCCGCGATCAGGGCCTCATCCGTCACGTCGAATCCGTCGATCGCCAGCGCGCGCCCCTCCGGCAAGGCCAACGCCAGGGCGACGAGGGGCTCGCGCCGCCGTCCTGCGAGGCTCACATGCGCTCCGGCGTCGCTCAACGCCCGCGCGATCGCTCCGCCGATGCCGCCGCCTGCGCCCGTGACCAGAGCGTGTCGACCCTGAAGGTCCGTCACCATCGCCCGTCTCACTTGGCCGGGGTTTGCGCGGCGCGCGCGAGATTGGTCTCGTATTGCCCCTTGCCGGACCAGTACTGTTTTGGCCAGGGAATATTGGTCAGGCCCATCTTGGCCGCCTCGTGCAGCGCCCAGGCGGGATCGGCGAGATGGGGCCTGGCGACGGCGCAAAGGTCGGCGCGCCCGGCGGCCAGCACCGAATTGGCCTGGTCGGCGTCCGAGATGGCGCCAACCGCGATCGTGCCGATCCCGACCTCATTGCGGATCTTGTCGGCGAAGGGCGTCTGGAACAAGCGCCCGTAGACCGGCCGCTCGGCCTTGGACACCTGTCCTGACGAGCAGTCGATCATGTCGGCGCCCGCCTCCTTGAACATGGTCGCGAAAATGGCAGCGTCGTCGGGCGTGTTCCCGGTTTCCACCCAGTCGTGGCACGAGAGTCGCACCGACATCGGCTTGTGCTCCGGCCAGACCTCGCGCATGGCGCGGAACACTTCCAGCGGATAGCGCGCTCGACCGGCGTGATCGCCGCCATATTCGTCGTTGCGGATATTGGTGAGCGGCGACAGGAAGGCCGAGATCAGATAACCGTGCGCCGCGTGGAATTCGAGCCAGTCGGCGCCGGCTTCCGCCGCGCGGCGGGTCGCCGCGACGAAATCCGCCTTCACCCGGTCCATGTCGTCACGGTCCATAGCCTTCGGGATCTGGCTGTGCGGCAGATAAGGGATGGCGGAGGCCGAGATCAGCGGCCATGCGCCCTCCTCGAGCGGCTGATCGATACCCTCCCATGCGAGCCGGGTCGCGCCCTTGCGGCCCGCATGTCCGAGCTGCACGCCGACTTTGGCGGAGGAGTTCGCGTGGATAAAATCGACGATGCGCCTCCATCCGGCCTTCTGCTCGTCGTTCCACAAGCCGAGACAGCCGGGCGTGATGCGGGCGTCGGGCGAGACGCAGGTCATCTCCGCGAACACGAGGCCGGCGCCGCCCAGGGCCCGCGATCCCATGTGCACCAGGTGGAAGTCGCCGGGAACGCCCTCGACCGCCGAATACATCGCCATCGGCGAGACGACGATCCGGTTCAGCAGCGTCACGCCGCGTACGGAGAAAGGCGTGAAGACGGGCGGGGCGGGACGCTTGTCCTTCTCGACGTCGAGATCGGCCTTCTCGGCGAACCAGCGCTCGTAGTCCTCGAGCCAGGCTTTGTCGCGCAACCGCAGGTTCTCATGGCTGATGCGCTGCGAGCGGGTCAGCATGGAATACATGAACTGCTCGGGCTCGAGCGCGTCGGCATAGCGTTCGCCGACCACCTCAAACCATTCCATTGCGTTGCGCGCGGCGTTCTGGATGCGCGCGACGTCGACCTTTCGGATCTCCTCGTAGTCCGCGAGGACGGCGGGAATTTTGTCCTTGTCGTGACCCAGTCGTTGGAATTGGCGCGCGAGCTCGATGGCGTCGTCGATGGCGAGCTTGGTGCCCGAGCCGATCGCAAAATGTGCGGTATGGGCGGCGTCGCCCATGAGGACGACATGGCTGCGCCCGTTAAAATGGCTCCAGCGCCCACAGATCAGGCGACTGAAGTGGAGCCATTGCGAACCGCGCTGGTGGCGCGCGTTTGTCATCAGCTTCGCGCCATCGAGCGTCTCGGCGAACAGCGCCTCGCAGAACTCGATCGAGTCCTCCTGGCCCAGCTGGTCAAGGCCATGGGCCCGATAGGCGTCATCCGTCGTTTCGACAATGAAGGTCGAGGTCTTGTCATCGAACTTGTAGATGTGCGCCTGGAACCAACCGTGCTCGGTCTTCTGGAAGTCGAAGGTGAAGGCGTCGAACAGCTTGTGCGTGCCAAGCCAAATGTAGCGGTTCGGACGCACGACGAAGTCAGGCTGGAACACCTCCTTGCTGCGGTCGCGGACGCGGGAGGAAACGCCGTCGGAGGCGATGATCAGGTCCGCGTCGGGAAATTCGAGATCGGAAGCGACTTCGCGCTCAAACGTGAGCTTGACACCGAGCTCTTCGCAACGCGCCTGCAGGATGTTGAGCAACTTCCTGCGGCCGATGCCGACAAACCCGTGGCCCGTGGTGCGAATGCAGCGCCCCTTGAAGAGAAGCTCGATGTCGTCCCAGTGATTGAAGGCGCTCTGGATCTCCTCAGCCGTCTGGAGATCCCAGATTTTCATCGCCTCCATCGTAGCGTCCGAGAACACGACGCCCCAGCCGAACGTATCGTAGGGGCGGTTGCGCTCGACGACCTCGATGTCGTGAGCGGGGTGCAGCCTCTTCATCAAGAGCCCGAAATAGAGCCCGGCGGGACCCCCGCCGACGCAAACGATGCGCATTGTGCGCCTCCTCTTGTTTGATGCTTCAATATTTCATATATAAAATAATCTGTCAAGCACTCCGTGCGCGATTCTGGAGAGTGGGGGGCGCCAGTTCCGCCTTTTTTCGAAGTTCACTCGAAAACGCAGCACAGCTTGGGGGGATAAAACATCGCCTGTTGCGGCGTGCGCCGAGTCCTCTTGCGGTCACGATGTTTTAGTTCTAAAGTAATTGAGTTTAGGAGCCGCTTATGAATGACGCGATTGACGCCGAAAGCGTGCTGGCAGGCCGGGAAGGCGCCCACAAGTCCGAACTGCGCCTGTGGTTGCGCCTTCTTTCAACGACCAACCTCATCTCGGCGGAGACCCGCCGGAACCTTCGCAGGGCCTTCAATGTCACGCTGCCCCAGTTCGACCTCCTCGCCCAACTCGAGCGGGAGCCCAACGGGCTGCGCCTCGGCGAGCTATCGCAGCGCATGATGGTCACTAACGGAAATATTACCGGCCTCGTAGACAAGCTGGTCGAGCAGGGTTTCGTGGTGCGCGAGGCCTCGCCGGAGGACCGTCGGGCGATGAACGTACGCATGACGAAGGCTGGCGCTTCGCTGTTCGCGGTCATGGCCAAGGCGCACGAGGGCTGGATGGCAAGGCTGTTTTCCGATGTGCCGGTCGAGGGCCGAAAGGCGCTGATGCGAGAACTGGATGTCGTCAAGCGCTCCATCCGCCGCAATCAGAACGGACTGGAGACTTAACGCCCCGGAGGCCGGCCTACAGCCGGGACGAGGTGCGCGTCTTCCGCATTGCGGGAGAGCGGCGGCGTGACACCGTTTAAATCCCGGCTGAGGGCGCGGCCGCCCGAAGGCCGTTGACTCGGGCGTCATTATTTGATATCTAAAATATATAGACATAAAACAAGCAACCGACGCCAGCTGACCGAGGAGACGGCGCCCATGACCGCCCCTGCCCACAGGGAAACCCTGTCGCCCGGACGTCCCGTCAGCGGAATGTCCGCTCTCGGCCCTTCCACCCATATCGACACTTTCACACGTGACTGGCTCCCGCAGGCGGATCAGTGGCCGGACCTTCTGCTCGACCGGCCAGAGTTCCAATATCCTGACTTCGTCAATGTCGCCGTCGAGCTGACGGACCGGATCGTCGAGCGCGGCATGGGAGACCGCGTGGCGCTCATTGGCGAGAATCGCCGCCGGACCTACCGAGAGCTCACGGGATGGTCGAACCGCATCGCCCGCGCACTCGTCGAAGACTACGGAATTGTCTCGGGGGCGCGCGTGCTGCTCAGGTCCGGCAACAATCCCGCCTTCGCCGCCGCCTGGCTTGGCGTCATCAAGGCAGGCGCCGTCGCAGTCAATTCAATGCCCATGCTGCGGACCGGTGAACTCGCTAAGATGGTCGACAAGGCCGAGATCGCCCTCGCCCTGTGCGACAGTCGGATCGCCGACGAGCTACACGTCCTCGCCCGCGACAGCCGTTTCCTCAAGCGCGTCGTCTGCTTCGACGGGACTGATGGGCACAACGCCGAGCTCGACCGCGCCGCGCTCGCCAAGCCCGCGGATTTCGAGGCGGTCAAGACCGGCCGCGACGATGTCGCCCTGCTCGGCTTCACCTCCGGGACGACCGGCGAGGCCAAGGCCACGATGCACTTTCATCGCGACCTCCTGATCATCGCCGACGGCTACGCTCGCGAGGTTCTTGGAGTCACTCCCGACGACGTCTTCATCGGCTCTCCGCCGCTCGCATTCACCTTCGGGCTCGGAGGGCTCGCGGTGTTTCCGCTGCGGTTCGGGGCTTCGGTCGCACTGTTCGAAAATGTCACCCCTGCCAACATGATGGAGATGATCGCCGCCCATCGTGCGACCATCTGCTTCACTGCGCCGACCGCCTATCGCTGGATGCTCACACAGGAGGCTAGCGCGGACCTCTCCTCGCTGCGCATTGCCGTCTCGGCCGGCGAGACCTTGCCCGCGGCGATCTACGAGGAATGGACGCGTAAGACCGGAATTCCGATCCTCGACGGCATCGGCTCGACCGAGATGCTGCATATCTTCGTCACCAACCGGCTTGGCGATTGCGCCCCAGGGTCAACCGGACGGCCGGTTGGCGGCTACGAGGCCCGGATCGTTGATGACGATATGAACGAGGTTCCGAACGGCGTCGCCGGACGCCTCGCCATTCGCGGCCCGACCGGTTGCCGCTACCTGGGTGGCGCCCGCCAGACCGTCTACGTGCGCGACGGATGGAACCTCACAGGCGATTCCTTCTACCGCGACGAAGAAGGGCGGTTCCATTTCGGAGCCCGAACCGACGACATCATCCTTTCGGCCGGCTACAATATCGCCGGCCCCGAGGTCGAGGCGGCCCTCCTCACCCATCCGGACGTGCTGGAATGCGCCGTCATCGGAGCCGCCGACCCCGAGCGCGGGCAGATCGTCCAGGCCCATGTCGTGCTGAAGCCGGGAATCATTGGCGACCCAGTCTGCGCCAAGCGCCTCCAGGACCACGTCAAGGCAACGATCGCCCCCTACAAATATCCGCGGTCCATAGAGTTCTGCACCGATCTACCCAAGACCGCGACCGGCAAGATACAAAGGTTCAAACTCAAGCAGAGTCAAGCAGAGGCGTCTACTCTCCCGCTAAGCCTGTCTTCCGCTAACTCTGTGGGGTCGAGCGATCGAGATCTGTGACGCCGAGCGCGCGTAACACCGTAGTGGCACGCCGGGAGCCGCGGGTGACGGAGCGCTGGTTGTGCCATCGCACAGATCGATGTCGACCACATGTGCGGTCCGAAGCGCGATCAGCGCTTCGGTGGCGGACAAGTCGAGGCGTGCCGTCTCAAGCTTCTTTTCTATCGCGCGGTGAAACAGGAGGACGAGCGCCGCAACGTAGATGCGAGCTTCCACGCGGTCGTCGGTGCGGTGATAGATCGGCCGCATGTCGAGCACATCCTTGAGGTTGGCGACGTTCCATATGACAAAAAGCCTGCTTGAGACGCGCCCGATCTATCACAAGCTCGACGAAACGATCCGCGGCCATGTCTCCTTCAGCTTCCTCAGGCTCGTTCTGAAGAAGCAGCTGGAAGACCGCGTTGCCTCGGCCGGCGCCCGCGCCTCTTCTGTTTTGTAGTTGTAGCGCCACGCTCGCGCCGCAGCGCGATTTCGCGCGCGTGATCAAAAATCCGCGGTTCTCTCGCATCAAATGTCGCCGGCCGTTCGATTCCCGCGCCGTGCTGACAGTGGTTCTGGCCGGAGAGTGCCGGACGTTTGAGACGACGACGGCGAGTCTCGAGGCGTTGCTGTGTTGACTGGAGGAGAGCGGGTGCATGCGCGCGGCGATGGAAGCCCGCTGTGGAACATTTTGAGCGACGGCAAGTTCGAGTTGATGGTGGCCATGCGGCGCACATCAAGAACAAGAACGTGCCGGGCCGCAACACTGACATGAACGACGCCATGTGGATCGATGATCTGTTGAGTTGCGGGCGATTCAAGGCGAGCTTTGTTCCGGAACAGGCGATCCAGGAGTTGCACTCGTTGCTGCGTTCCCGGAAGCAGCTGACGCGCGAGCAGACCTGGCATGTCCAGCGGACCCAGAAGACGCTGTAAGAGGCCAACATCAAGCTCGACTCGGCGATCTCCGACATCATGTGCGTCAGGTGGCCGGCGGATGATCGGTGGTCTCGGGAACTCCGGTCAAACTGATCTTCCGCCAGTGAACGTCCAGGTCGAAGGGAGGCGGCGCCGCCGTCAATCGGTGCTCCTACCCCTATGCTTACTGTCGTATTAGTGTCCGAGAAAGGCCCGGCGGACGTTTTCGGAACGGGAAAGCTCCGCGCCGGACCCGGCTAGTTCGATGCGGCCGTTCTTCACTACATAGGCATAGTCTGCAATCTCAAGAGCGCGCCGTGAATTCTGCTCGGCGAGCAGGACGGTGAAGCCGTCGCGGCGCAGGCCATCGATGGTGGCGAACAGCTGCTTGACCATGATCGGCGCAAGGCCGAGCGACGGCTCGTCGAGCAGGATCACCTGCGGCCGGGCCATGAGCCCGCGGCCGATCGCAAGCATTTGCTGTTCGCCGCCGGACATGCTCCCCGCGAGCTGGCGCCGCCGCTCGCGCAACCGCGGAAACTTCTCGAACACCGTCTCCATCCGTGCGTCGATGCCCACGCGCGCCCGCGGTGCGATACCGCCGAGCCTCAGGTTCTGCTCCACCGTGAGCAACGTGAACACCATGCGCCCTTCAGGCACCAGCACGATGCCGCCGTCGACGCGGGCATGCGCCGGACTGTCGGTAATCTCGCGACCTTCGAAGCGCACGCTGCCGGCGCGCGCGGGCGAGAGACCAGCGAGCGCACGCATCAGCGTAGTCTTGCCGGCGCCGTTGGCGCCGATCAGTGCGGTGATCGATCTGGGAGCGATGTCGATGTCGATGCCGTGCAGCACCTCGACCTGACCATAGCCGGCGACGAGGCTCTTGATCTGCAGCAGCGGGTCCGGCGCGCCGCTCATCCGAAATAGACCTTCAGCACGTCTGTGTTCTCCACAACTTCCGCTGGTGTTCCGATCGCAATCGGAGCGCCCTGGTCGAGGGCGAGGATGCGGTCGGACAGCTGCATCAGCGCGTCCATCACATGCTCGACCACGATGAAGGTGAGCCCGCGGCTGCGGCGCAGTTCCGCAAGCGTTGCGATCATCCGTGTCACTTCCGTCGGCGTCAGCCCGGCCATCACCTCGTCGAGCAGCACAAGTTCCGCGCCGGTCGCAAGCGCCCGGGCGATCTCGAGATGCTTCTGCCCGGACAGTGTCAGCGAACCGGCAAGCCGGTCCGCGGATTCTGAGAGACCCACCGCCTCAAGCGCCGCGAAGGCGGCCTTGCGGGCTGTTGCCGAATGCCCCGCGGACGCACCGTAGAGTGCGGAGACGATCACATTGTCGAGCACCGAGATGCCGGCGAACGGCCGCACAATCTGGAAGGTGCGGCAGATGCCCATGCGGCAGATCTGGTCTGGGGGCCGCCCGGTTATCACACGCTTTCGGAAGGTCACGGCGCCCGCACTCGGTTTCACCTGCCCTGCAATGATCGCGAACAACGTAGTCTTGCCGGCGCCGTTCGCGCCCATCAGCCCGAAGATCGCGCCCTCCGCTACCTCGAAAGACACGTTCGACAACGCCCTGAGGCCATCGAAGTTCTTGCAGATGCCATCCACCTTGAGGATCGAAGTCACGCGGCCTGCCTCCGCTCGAACAGGCCGGACAGTCCGCGCGGCAGGAACAGGATGAACGCCACCAGCAGCGCTCCGACGATGATCATGTAGAGGTGCGGGAAGCGCGACCACAGCAATTCCGAGAGCAGTACGAACGCGACCGCGCCGATGACCGGACCACGTGGGCGATCCGAACCGCCGACCACAGCCATGGTGACGATTGTGAACGAGATCAGCGGATCGAACGCTTGCTGCGGCTCGAAATAGTTCGAGCGCAGTGTCATGAGCCCGCCGACCATGCCAGGAATGATGGCCGAGAGCGCGAATGCCGCAAGCTTCAGCCGCCGCACCGGCACGCCGATCGCTTCCGCCGCCTCCTCGTTCTCGCGGATGGCGACCAGCCCGCGCCCGAATTTCGACGGCCGGATCGCGGCCGCGGCGAGCGTCGCCAGCACCGCGAGCCCGAGCATCGCAAAGTAGAGCGTGCGCAAGTCCGGCGCGTTAAAGATTAGGCGGCTGAACTGGCCGAGACCGGTCTCCACCTGCACGACGATGTGCTTGATCAACTCGGCCAGGCCGAACGTGAGAATCACGAAATAGGGCCCGCGCACCCGCAGCACAGGATAGCCCACGACGAGCGCAATGAGCGCCGCGGCGGCCGCGGAGCAGAGAAGCGCGAGCGGCAGCGGCAGGCTGCCCATGGTAAGCACCAGCGCGTAAGCGCCAACTCCGTAGAACACCGCGTGCCCGAGCGATACATAGCCAGTCATCGCCGAGAGGATCGACCAACTCTGGGTCAGCGCCACCCACATCGCGATGTTGAAGGCGATGCCGACGAAATAGTCCTGGCCGGAGAAGCCGACCGCCAGCGCCGCTACGAGCGCAAGCATAGCCGCGACGAGTTCGATAGTGAGGATCTTCATCCGGTCCTGATAGCCTTGCCGAAAAGGCCCTGCGGACGCAGCAGCAGAACGCCGACGAACAGGCCGTAGATCAGGATCGAGCGATAGGTCGCCGAGGTCAGCGCGATGCCGAAGGTTTCGACGAAACCGAGCGCGTAGCCCGCGAGGATACCGGCCGGGATGTTGCCGAGCCCGCCGACAATGATGACGATGAAAGAGATGATGGTGAATGGAAAGCCCATGAATGGCGTGATCTCCTCCGTCATACTCACTAGCACGCCGGCCATGCCGGCGATCGCGAAGCCGGCGCAGATCGTCACCGCCTGCACGCGATCGACGTCAACGCCGACCAGGGCGGCGGCGTCGCGTCGCTCGATCACAGCGCGCAGGCTCCAGCCAAACAGATGCAGGCGCAGGAACAACAGGATCGCGACGCTCACGACGGTGGCCACGCCGAGCAGGACCAGGCGATTGCCGGTGGCGGTGATGTTGCCGAGATGATGCACCTCGTTGAGGTACGGGTAGCCGCGAGAAGTCGAGGTGAAGACCAGTGCGGCGAGATTCTGCAGGATCACGGAGACGCCATAGAAAAGGATCAGCGAGTTACCTTCCAGCCGCCGCGCGAGTTCCGGCGTCGCCAGCAACCTGCGGAACAGCCCGATATAGACGAGATAGCCGAGCGCAGCACACAGCGCAGCCGCGACAATGAGCGAGAGCACCGGCGACAGGCCGACCGTGGAGAACAGCCAGAACGCCACGTAGGCGCCGATCATAACCAGATCGCCGTGCGCGACGTTCAACAACCGCAGCGTGCCATAAACGAGATTGAGCCCGAGGGCGACCAGCGCGTAGAGCGAGCCGGCCACCAGCGCAGCAAAAAGCAATTGGCCGAACAACTCGCTCTCCAGAGTGCTGCATCAATCCAGCGCATCGCTCCACCGCGTCCCGGTGGAGCGATGCGAGTTAAGAGCTTACCATGCGGTCTTGGGACGAAAATCCTTGGTCTTGATCGAATCGGGCCACACCAGCTCCATCTCTGAATCCTGGATCTGCAGGAAACCGGTCGGGGTGACGACGTTCTGCACACCCTCGAACTTTACCGGACCGTTGATGGTGTCGAAGGTCTTGCTGGCGATGGTCGCACGCAGCTTCTCCTTGTCGAGGCCAGCAACGGCGACAGCCTGCTGCAGGATCTCCAGCGACATGTAGGAGAGCGCGGTGTCGAGCGCATCCGGGTTCTCGTTGAACTTTGCCTTGTAGGCGTCCGCGAACGGCTTCGCTCGCGGCCATTTCTTCTGGTTCGCCGACCAGTGACCGAGCGTGACGATGTTGTTCGCTGTGGCGCCGAACGCTGCCTGATACGATGCGAACGTCGGCCCGACCAGCGCCATCACGAATGGCGACTTCAGGCCAAGCTCTTTTGCTTGCCGGGTGAACAGGAAGGTATCGCTCGGGTAACTCAGCGCAATCACCGCGTCCGGGCTGGTGCTCGCCACCTTGGAGAGCAGCGCCGTCATGTCCTTGATGTCAGGCGGGTAGTTCTCGTTGACCGCGACCTGGACGCCCTGCTTCGCGAGCTCCGGCACCAAGAAGCTGCGGATCTCCTGTGAGAACGGCAGCACGTTGGCGATCACCGCTGCCGACTTGACGTTCTTCTCCTTCAGGAACTTCGCAAGCTCCGGGCCGATCTGGTCGGGAATGGCCGACGTTGGAAACCAGATGTAGCCGGGCGCGACGTTGCGCAGCTGTACGGAGGCCGCGGTGTTGCCGACCATCGGAAACTTGTATCGGTTGAGCACTGGCGCCACCGCGAGATGGAACGGCGTGCCCCACGGCGCGATCAGGAGGTCGACCTTGTCCTCGGTGATCAGCTTCTCGTAGATGCGGACCGCGTTGGCGGGATTGGACTGGTCGTCGTAGGAGACAAACTCGATCGGCCGCTTCACACCCGCGACATCGAGCCCACCGGCCGCATTGACCTGTTCCTTCCACAGCTCGTAGGCGTTAACCTGCGACGGCGCGGCTTGCGCGAACAGGCCCGTCAGCGACATCGAATAACCGATTCGCACCGGATCGGCCGCCCGAGCCACATCCATCATCATCACCGCGGCGGCCGCCGCCGCGACCCCCAGTCTCAACAGTTTGTAGAAACCCATGACTCTCTCTCCGTTTGCCTATCGCTGTTTCGGATTCATGAAGTCCAGTGCGGCCGCGACCCAGATGCCTCCGGGTTCGCCGGCGCGGTAGCTGGCGATGAAATGGTCCGCGTCCTGAAGCACTATGCGCCGGACGGGAACACTCAAGCTGGCGAGCCGATTTTCCATCTCCTCGGCCTGCACCATCAAATGCGGGAAATCGCGGTCGCCATGCGCGATCAGGAACGGCGTCGCCTGGTCGATGTCCTCGACGGGGCTCGCCTTACGCTCGTTGCCGATGTTTTCCGGCCCGAGGAAGCGCGGCCGCGTTGACATGCCCGAGCCCTCGCCGAAACGGAACACGCCCGACATTGGCAGGCAGCCCTTGACCGGGTTTACCGAAAGGGCACGCGCCTTCCACCAGTTCGAGCGCGTTGCGAGCAGCGCCGCGAAGTGGCCGCCGGCAGAGTGACCGCCGACATAGAGCTTATTGGGATCGCCGCCGTGCATCGCCACACGGCCGAGTACGTGCGCGAGCCCGTCGGCGACATCGTCGTAGGCGGCCGGAAACACGTGCGCCGGCGCCAGTCGATAACCGAGGGTGACAAAGGTGACGCCGGCCGCCGTGAACGCCGGCGCCATGAAGCTCATCCACTCCTTGTAACCGTTGGTCCAACCGCCACCATGGATGAAGACGAGTACGCGGCCGTCCGGTCTTAGAGCGGGGAAAATCGCGACGCCCTGATAAGCGCTGGCGCCATAGCGGCTCTCGACGAACGGACCTGCAGCGGCGCCGCGGCGCATAACCTCGTCGTGGTAGACCGCGGCGTTCGGATTGAACGGTTCCTGCGCAGGGTAATCGGCGATCTGCATCAGCGCGATCCTCCGGTTTCAGTTGCGATGGCGAGCAGGCCATCGAGCACGCGCTCGGAGGTTAGCGGCAGATGGTAGTGACGGAAGCCCGTCGCATCGAACACCGCATTGGCGATGCATGCCGGCACGGCGTTGATGCCGATCTCGCCGGCGCCCTTGGCGCCGAACGGCCCATCGGGCTCGCGGTGCTCGACGATGTAGGAATTGATCCGGTGCGGTGCGTCGAGGAAGGTCGGGATCTTGTAGTCCATCAATGACGGGTTCGCGAGCCGCGGCCCATCCCACACCATTTCCTCGTAGAGCGCATAGCCGATGCCCTGCACGAAGCCGCCTTCGAGTTGCACCTCGACGAGGCGCGGATTGATGGCGCGGCCGACATCAGCCGCCGACCAGGCCTCGATCACCCTCGACTGGCCGGTCGCTTCATCCACTTCCACTTCCGCGAGCTGCGCTGCGAAGGAGAACACGCCGATCCGCGGGAACGGCAGCCCCAGCGCCACTGCGCGCTTCGGATCGTGGGTCGGTTGCTCGAATACCAGGGTCTTGGCGCCGACGATGGGCCCGCCCTCCGCCCAATGGGCGCGCGCGGAGATCGCCGCGTAAGGCAAATCGGTGTTGGCGCCGACGACGCCGACGCGGCCACCCTCGCGGATCTCGAGCTTGTCTTCGTCACAGTCGAGCATCGCCGCAGCGTGGCATTTGACTTGAGCCACCACCGCGGCGGCCGCGGCCGCGACCGCTCGGCCCGTCGTGTAAGTGACGCGGCTTGCGGTGGTGCCCCAATTGTAAGGTGAGCCGTCAGTATCGGGGCTCGCGACGCTTACCCTCTCCAGCGGCACCTTCAATGTCTCGGCGCAGATCTGCGCCAGCACGGTGTCGGAGCCCTGGCCGATGTCAGTGGCGCCGGTATTGAGCGAGATTGTGCCGTCCTCCAGCATGCGGACGATGGCGCCAGTGCCGAGCAGGCCTGAAATGTGGCCCGTAACGGCAAGGCCATAGCCGCGCCGCTTGCCGTCGACCGCCGCGTACGAACGACTCTTCCAGCCGCTCTCCGCCTCGACGCGGTCGAGACAATCGAGCAGGCCGTTGGAGGCGACCTTCGGACCCACGAACCATTGGTCCCCAGGACGCAGCACGTTACGGCGGCGGATCTCGAACGGATCGATGTTCAGGCGCCGCGCAATCTCGTCGATCTGCTGCTCGCCCGCGAACGTCACCTGCGGATTGCCAAAGCCGCGAAAGGCGCCGAAGCGAAGCTTGTTGGTGTAGATTAGCCGACCATGGCATTTGATGTTGGGAAAACGATACGGCCCGCTCGCCATCAGAAGGCTGTAGCCGAGCACGCCTGGGCTGTCGTCGGCGAACGCGCCGCAGTCGAGCAGCACCTCGCATTCGCGCGCCAGCAGCATACCGTCCTTGTCGGCGCCGGTCTTCATCCGGATCCTGAACGGATGCCGGGCGCGGACAATCTCGAAATCCTCCTCGCGCGTGAGGATCAGCTTCACCGGCCGGCCACACTTCAGCGCGAGCGCCACCGTGATTGGCTGTACGTGGGATTCCATCTTGTTGCCGAAGCCGCCGCCGACCCGCGGGGTAAGACAACGCAGTTGCGACATCGGCAGACCCAGCGACTCGCAGACATTCGCCTGCACGCGGAACACCGACTGGTTCGCTGACCACAGGGTCACCCGCCCACTGGCATCGACTTCCGCCAGCGCGCCGCACGGCTCTATCGCAAGATGCGCCTGCGGCTGCGTGGTGTATTCACCCTCGATGATCACATCGCACTGCGACCACGCCGCGGCGACGTCGCCCTCCTCCAGCACGGTGCGCGAAGCGATGTTGCCTTCCGAACCCGCGTCGAACACCTTGAAGTAGCTCGCGAACTCTTCGTGCAGGATCGGTGCATCGGGCGCGATCCCTTCTTCCGGCGACAACACGGCCGGCAGCTCTTCGTAGTCGACCTTGATCAGCCGGCAGGCGGCGCGTGCCTGCTCCTCGGTCTCGGCGGCGACCGCCGCCACCGGCTCGCCGACATAGAGCGCCTTGCCCCTGGCGATCGCGTGCTCGTCCTTGATGAAGGCGCCCATGCGGCCGTGGCCGACGTCGTCACCGGTTACGACCGCCACCACACCTTCCGCGGCAAGCGCCTCGGACACGTCGTAGCCCCGGACGCGCGCGTGGGCATGCGGGCTCCCGAGAATGGCGCCGTGCAGCATGCCCGGGCGATAGAGATCGGCGATGTATTCTGCCTTACCGAGAACCTTCTCACGGTTCTCGAGCTTCGGTGGCGACTTGCCGACGGTGGTTTCCGCGAACTCGGCGCGAGCGTGATGGGCATTCATGCCGCAAGCTCCGCCCCTGCCGACACCACCGCCTCCACGATCCGGCGATAGCCGGTACAGCGGCACAGATTTCCTGAAAGCGCCTCGCGGATCTCATCCACGGACGGCGAGGCGTTTTCCTTCAACAGGCTCTGCGCCGAGATCAGCATGCCACTGGTGCAGAAGCCACACTGCACGCCGCCGCTGACGATCATGCTGCGCTGAAGCGCATCCATCACCGGATCGCCCTTGAAACCCTCGATGGTCTGCACCCGCTTGCCGCCACAGCATGCGGCAAGCGTGAGACAAGCGCGATGCGGGCGGTCGTCGACCATCACGGTGCAGGAGCCGCAAACGCCCTGGTTGCACCCTCGCTTGGGGCTCAGCACGCGCAGCTCGTCGCGTAGCACGGAAAGCAGCGTCGCGCCGGCGTTAGCCTCTACTCTCGTCAACTTGCCGTTGAGGTCCAATTCACACATCTCGCGCTCACGCATGGATGCGTCCTTTCTCTTGCTGCAGGTCGCGCAGCGTCAGCTCGATCAGTCTAGGGATCAGTCTCAGACGATAGGCAGCGCTGCCGCGGACATCATCGACCGGATCGGCGAGCGCCACGAGCTGTTCGCCGAACTGAGCCAACGCCGCGGGATCATCGAGCCGACCGCGCAGTGCGTGTTCCGCCGCAACGTCGCGCACCGGCTTTGGCCCACAAGCGCCGATCGCGACGTTGATGGTCGCGCCGCTGTCGTTCACATCAAGCGCCATAGCGCAGGAGGCGATGGCGAAATCACCGGACACACGCGCGAGCTTGCGGTAGACCGATGGCCGCGGTTGCGGCGCTGGCAGTGCGATGCAGGTGATGATCTCGCCTGGTGCGAGAGCCGTCTCGTACCAGTCGAGGATGAAATCGTCGATCGCGACGCTGCGTGCACCGTTGGGTCCGCAGATCTGGACCTCCGCACCGGCGCAGGCCAGCGCCGGCAGGTAGTCAGCGGCCGGATCGGCATTCGCCACCGAGCCGCCGAGAGTGCCCATGTTGCGCACCGTCCGGTTGGCGATCATCGAGGCCGCGCGGCGCAGAACGTTCAGGCTGCCGGTGAGCAGTTTGGACTCTGCGGTGTCGCGATGGCGCGTCATCGCACCGATATGGATACCGCCGTCGGCGCGCACGGCGATGCCGTGCAGCGCAGCGATGTGCTCCAGGCTGACGAAGTGTGAGGCCTCGACGAGGCCAGCGTTCTTCATCGCCATCAGCGTGGCGCCGCCGGAGATCGGCCGCGCGCCCTCATGCGAGGCGAGGAAGTCGACTGCCTCATCGATGCTGCTAGCGTTGATGAGAAAGCTCATGGCGTCAACGATCGCGCCTGCTCGACCTTGTCGCGGAAGTTTTCAACGAAGAGGAGGCTCAGCGCCTCTGCCTTCTTTTGCATGATACCGAGGCCGTATTTCCCAAGTCGGCCGGTCATGCTGACCTCGGCGGAATAGTCGACGCAGGTCTCCGCAGGCCCAACCTCTGACAGCACCAGCAGGTTCTCGGAGGAAACCACGCTGGCGCGCGTGCCCTCCTCGCCGCGGGTGCGCGAGCGCACCACGCTCGGCGCCTCTTCCCGCGTCACTTCGACGACAAGGTTGAAGCGCGCCTTGATCGGCCCGATCTTCACGCCGACGATCGCGCGGTAGGAGATCGCGTCGAGCTGTTCGATCGACTCGCAGCCGGGAATGCAGCCGCCCATGAGGGCCGGGTTGCGGATCTTCTCCCACACGACGTCGCGCGTCGCGTTGACCACGAAGTTGCCCTTGAGTTTCATGCCGCGCCTCCCTCGCTGGATGACTCAGCGCGCCACGCGCGCCACGATCATCTTCGGGTCGACGAGTTGACCTCTCTCGACCACCACCTTGCCGTCGAGCGCGACAGTGCAATCGCGCATCGGCACGTCATAGTGGCCCCGGGTGTTACGCTTGCCGCCGCCTTGTGAGTTCGGGCCAGTCGAGAACAGGAAGTTGCCGGGGAAGCAGCGGGCTGCCGCACGGCTGCGCTCCGGCGCATCGCCATAGAGCGCGATCGAATCCCAACGGCATTGCGGGTTGAGGCCCCAGCCGAGATGCGAAAGCGCATAGGGATCGCGATCGCCTTCGCTGACCTCGCCGGCCTTCAACCACTCGCGCATCAACGTCGCGTCGACGCCGCCCTCGATCTTCGTGACGTGGCCATCCTCCACCTCCAGGTGGATCGGATCGACCACGTAGCGGCAGTAAGGCAGGATGATTATGTCGCCGGGCTGGATCACGACGGTTCCATGTGCGCTGCCCTCGTTGGGAAAAGTGTGGATCAGACCGACGCCCCAATGATCGAAGCGGCCTGGCTCGTCGGCCATGCCATACTGGCTCATCACCGGGTATTCGCCACGCTCGAACTTGAGGTCGGTGCCCGCCTTGCTGGTGACGTGGATGCTCTTGCTGTTTTCGTAGAGCCTGGCTGCATGCAGCACGGCATCTTTCAGGCCAGGCGGCGACTGCAGCAGCTCAAGGTCATCAGGCGCGTCGATGATCATCTGCACGCGCACCTTGTTGTCCATAACTTGACGCAACCACTTCGCAAACAGCGGGACGTGGAAGATCATGATCATGTCGCACTGCATCAGCGCGTCGAGCGTGCCCTTGCACTTGCCGATGGTGGGCACGCCGACCTTGGTCCAGCCCGGGATCATGTTCACGCACATCTCGTAAATATCGAAGCCGATCTCGTCGGCGGCGGCGAACGCGGCCTGGATGTATTCGCGGCGGGTGCCGAGGTCGGAGACGATGGCGACCGTCTGGCCTGGCCCCACCTTGCAAAGCTCGAACTGCTTCCTGAACAGCATCGCCAGCTTGGCGGGATTGACTTCTTGAGTGCGGATCGACGCTTCCATCATCTTCGGACCTCCTGGTGTTCGCCGTCTGCTGCTTGCGGCCGATCTATAACCGAATGACGTTCGGCATAAGAACGAAGTCGGAGAATTTGTCAATAGAGAATACGGCTTTAATTTAAATGAGTCATCATGGGATCCGCAGCAGTATGAAC
>Ga0123356_10003068_pt1 | contig 17645 bp, 20 predicted proteins | sample TergutEmb28metaG_2_FD_92546 | JGI IMG/M metagenome (GOLD analysis project Ga0123356, IMG submission 92546) | Embiratermes neotenicus P3 segment gut microbial communities from Petit-Saut dam, French Guiana - Emb289 P3 | ecosystem: Host-associated > Arthropoda: Insects > Digestive system > Gut ...
CCGATATCGCAATCGACGTAAACGCTATGGTTTAAGAGTAACTTTAATTTGCGGCATCATCAACTTCGAAAAAAATTAATTCCCGAGGAAGTCTAATGAAGCCCCTGCATAAAAAAAGCGTGTTCGCTCGCGCTCACCCTTGGAGCGGTAGCGCATTTTGTGCGCCGCTTTTTTTGTTTCCGGCGGAATTTTCGCCAAAGCCGATGTGCACGCGCGTCGGCTTTGGCGAAAATTCCTAGGGCACAAAAAAATCCCAGAATATTGCATAATCTGGGATTTTGGTGGAAGCAACAGGGATCGAACCTGTGACCCTCTGCTTGTAAGGCAGATGCTCTCCCGGCTGAGCTATGCTTCCATTGGGCAACTATTGTCAGTATAAAGCAACCGGAAAAAAAAGTCAAACATTTTTATTCACCTTTTAAATTATATAAATCATCCGTATTTAGTTGACAAACAAAATATATTCAGTATAATAATGGTAGTTAGACTGAATAATTGTTGCCTTCAGAATTTTTGGGAGACAGATAGTGGCATGAAAAAAAGAATTGCATTGTGTCTTTTGGCGTTCGTTATGGTATATTCGACCGCCTGCGCGGAGCTTTTTAGCGGCCGCGGCGAAAAACAACTCGATCCGGCAGTCGAGTTTATCAGTGCGGTGTCCGCAATCGGCATCGTTCGTGAATCCTCTCTCGACGCGGCTAAGGAAAAAATTCTCCTTGCGATGGAGTTGTACAACGCTTTGTCGGCGGAGGATAAGGACCTAGCGGAAGAAGCGGTCGTTTTGCTGGCCCAAAAAGCGCGGCATTATTACAATTTTACCGGCGAACTGCTTTTTGAGTATGCAGGAGTGCCCGTGGATCCGAACCCCAACCCCAACCCCAATCCCGATCCGAACCCCAATCCGGATCCAAATCCCAACCCCAATCCGGTTCCAAATCCCAATCCGAATCCGAATCCGGATCCCAAGCCTCCCGAGCCCCCGCACGACCCTTGCCCCGATTGCGGCAAGTGGCCTTGCGTTTGCGAGGGGTATAACCCTCCGTTCAATCCGGAAGACTGCACGTTTTTTGACGACTTTAACGGCAACTCTTTAGATACCGCCGAAAATTGGCGAATTATCAACCAAGGCGGGGGCTTCGGCAACGGAGAGGATCAATATTACCGCCCGGAGAACGTTGTGGTATCGAACGGGACGCTAAAGCTCATTGCCAAAAGAGAAAACCACCAAGGCCACAACTACACCTCCGGCAAAATTGACTCGGCCGGCAAGTTCAGCCAAACCTACGGCAGGTTTGAGGCACGGCTTCGGCTTACCACCGCTTTCCCCGGCTTTTGGCCGGCGTTTTGGATGATGCCGCAAAACCCCTCGTACGGCGGTTGGCCGCACTCCGGCGAGATTGACATTATGGAAATGCGCGGCCGCGAATATTGGAAGGCTTCCAGCGCGCTGCACAACAGCCGTCCGCCCGGCCACACCGGCGACAACAGCTCGTGGACATCCTACTATAATAATTCGGACGGCTCGAACCGCAACCCCGATTTCGATATCCGGGATTTTCATATTTACACGTGTGAATGGCGTCCCGGTCGCATGAGCTTCTTAATTGACGGCAAGTTGACGTATTCCGTTAGGTGGAACGGCCAGGTTACGGCCGGCAACGCCTCGGCAACCGCATTAAATACCCCGGGCGTAGGCTTAAACTTCAGCCCGGAAGCCAGAAACCCCTTTGCCTCCATGAATCAATGGAGTCAAAACGGCAGGGCGTGGCAAGCCAACGCAAACGGAAGCGGAGGAGTCACCGCGACCGAGGCAGACCCCAGGCCTTTCAACAAGCCGTTCCATTTGATTTTGAATTTTGCAATCAACGGCAAGTTCGATGGGAACAACAAGGTTCCCAACAACGCTTTTATGAACGGCAACCCCGAACTCACCGAAGACCCCGCATTGGAAATCGACTTTGTGCGCGTGTTTGACTTAGATTACGCTTTGGCCAACCCGTTTTAGTCAATGCACAACGAACGCATAATGCACAACGCTCAATGGCGGTTAATGTGATAGGAAATGATTATTAGAAAGGTAGGGGGACGAAAATGTGCCGTTGTCGCCCGCAAAACTCGACGCCGTGGTTTCGTTCCAAACCGCCGCTTCTGTTTTGTCGTAAAAGTGTGTAAAAATTCCCAAGTTTGCCGCTTTTAGTGCTTCTTCTTCTGTTCCAAAGATAGCACCGCGTGATGTCACATAAGGGGCTTGTTGGATTTTACCCATATAGTGATGGCTGAGTTCAAAAGAAAATTCATTCTCATTGTGCTGTAAAATTTTTACTGTAACCATAAAAGTTCCTCGCCCTTGCGGAACATGAACTTCATATTCAGAAAAAATCTTACATACTGCCTCGGATTTTGGAAATACTTTGCCGAAAGTTTTCTTGTCTGTCATGATATAAATATAAGTTTATAATAGCGCAATAGTAGCCACGCAAAAGACGGTCGTTTCTTTATAAAAATTATAGCAAAACTAGGAGGCGTAATTTGGAAAACAAAAATAGTGATGACGGCATTGGTTTGAAACAAAAAGACAGGAAATTGCGCCGTATCTGTTTGGTTTTGTGCGTGGCGATTCTTGTCAGTTGGGCAATCTTTGCGTTTACGCCGGAGATTGGTGGCGAAAGTTCCGGCATAATTCCGGATATTATACTAAATTTTTATTACCGCCGCTTTTTTTACTTTGACATGTCTGTACTAGTCGTTTATATTGCAACCTTGTTGCCGCCGTTATCCGCTATCTCCATGTTGATTTTTGACTGCCGGAAAGTAAAGCATCACAAAGTCGTGTTTGCGATTGAAGCCGCTTTGATGTCGCTCAATGCGCTTGTTTTAATTTCCACGATTATTATCATATATCCTTCATTTCTTGATCAAATTAATACCTTACGCGGTCCATATTCACATCACTTCCGACCTTATTTTTTAATTCAGATGATAACACTAGTTATTCAGACGGCGCTTTTTATACTGCTGCTTGTATTTAATGCCCGTTTCTATATAAAAACAATAAAACTAAAAAAATTAGGAAAACCCCAATGAAAAAAAGAGTTTTATGTATGGCCGTCATTGTTTGTCTGGCTGCCACAGCATGGTTCGGTTTAGTAACCGGACAAGCTTCAGTTGCCGAAGCCGAGGAATCCGAAGCGAGAACCTCGAAAACCCAGTTGGACGGAAGTTTGTTTAACGACCCGCAAGGCAGGCTGCGCTTTGACGGAATGCGATTTGACGCGGATATCGAAGAATCCGACTACCTACATATTATGCCTTACGCGACCGCTTCCGCGATGTGGGAGTGGCTTGAGGCGTTACGGTTTGATTTTGACAACGATGAGGATGCCGCATGGATCAACGAGAATACCAACAAAATAATTTTTAAGGCGATAGACATTGGAATTATTGACGATTTTTTCAACGCTCCGCCGACCCGCTGGGATAGTAAAACGCACGAAAAGACCATGCAAAAAGTTTTTGATTTGCTGGGGCCAAACGATACGCTCTATAAGTTTTATAACAATATGACCGTTTACTATAAGTATAATTCCGGCTCAGCAACCGGCCCGGCACGGGAAGCTTTGTACAAAATGGCGTATCAGCCCGATTATAGCGAGAACGTTGGGAATGGTATGAGCGGAACGCATTACTATATCGCGTATAATGCTACGCCGTCAATAAACGGAGCATATTACCAAAACAAGAACGACAATTATTCCAGGAGCGCGCGCACAAGGGTGGAAGACCATTATTCCATGGCGATTGCGTGTTATAAAAACGGTGATATACAAACCGCGATAAAATATTTGGGGTATGCGTCCCATTATTTGATGGATTTAGGAATCACGTTACATACGACCGGGATCTCCGGCGCACCACATTCCACGTATGAAGGCTATGTGAATGGGAAATTTGAACCTATCCTTCATGACGACTTTCACGCCACGAACGGTAATCCTAACAATGTCAAGGATATTACCTATTTATACAAGTCAACCAATCCTTTTGCCAACGGTTTTGAGTTTCCGTTAAACACGCTTGCCGACTTTTCCGCTAACGGCACGATAACGGGCACGTCGGTGTCTTATTATACCGCTCTTTATACGAAAAGAACAAGCACTACGGATCAAGAGACTTATTACGATCCCGTCGTTAAAGAGACACTACCGAAGACCGAGCAGTATGTTGCGGCGTTATTAAAGCAATTCAAAGACGATGTCGAAAATCCAAACAGCGACAATTATCAAAACGCGATTCAAAGCGGCGCGACTTATTCCATAAAAAATGCCATTCCGTCGGGCTTGTATATGAACACTGAGGGTACAAACAACAATTCTCTGATTAAGTTACGTGCGGCTAGTAATGGGCCGGAACAAAAATATATGGCGATATATACAACCGCCCAAAACTATCTCAATGACAGCTATTTTAGATTTGCACCCGCGAACGCGTCAACTAAAAAGCTGAGAGCTCAAAACAGCGTGTCTAGTTTGGAAATTAACACAGTCGGTAATTTTCCTATAATTGACGAAGTATTTAATTTTAAGCCCACGTATTTGGGCAACGGCAAATACAGAATAATGGCTAGGTGTGTTGCAAAGCCGGTTCAATATGATTTTAACCGGGACGCCGATTACAAACAATCCGCTCGACTTTTACTCGCAATACCGCTTTGTCGATGAAAAGATTTTCGGCGCGAGTTTTTACAGCTTCCGCGCACGGTACGCAATCATCGGCGGGTACGGAAACCATCAAATCATCGGCTACCGTAACATGGCTGAACTCGTGGAAAAGGCTCACAGCATAGCGTTCAGGGTCAGGCTCGACGAAGCGGTGGATCTGCCGCCCTACATAGACGAAACGCGGTTTGTGGCCTTAGAGCCGAGGGCAAAAGCCATCTACGACGCCATCGACAGGGAATCCTACGCCGAGCTGATGACGGGCGACGTAACGACACGGAACATTCTGACCCGGCTTCTGCGCCTTAGTCAATGCACGGGCGGGTTCATAAGACCCGACGCGGAAGAAAAGCCTTTGGCCGTGAGCGCGGCGAAGCTCGAAGCCTTAGAGGATATTCTCGACGAGTGCTTAGAGCAAAACAAAAAGGCGGTTGTGTTCGCCCGGTTTATTCCCGAAATCGAAGCAATCGAAAAACTGCTGAAGGCAAAGAAAACCGGGTACGCAATCATCCACGGCGCAATCACCGACCGAGCCGAGCAGGTCGATAGGTTTCAGACCGACCCGGACTGCAAGGTTTTCGTCGGGCAGCTACAAACGACCGGGATGGGCTTGACCTTAACGGCGGCAAGCGTGGCGGTGTATTACTCGCTCGATTACAGCTACGCGAACTACCAACAAAGCCGCGCCCGCATCCACCGCATCGGACAGGACAAGAAAACGCTGTACATCAACCTCGCCGCCAAGGGAACCGTGGACGAGAAAATCATGGAAGCCTTGCGGCAGAAGGGCGACACGGCGAAGCTCTTGGTCGACGAATGGCGGAAGTTGAGGTCACCGGCCTCGGGCGAGCCGCCGGATGATACGTCATAACAAAAACGGAGAAACGAAATGGACATTGAAAAAAGAAACGAATTAGTCGAATTCCTCATGGAATTACGCGATGACGAAGGCGAGCTTAAAAGCAAGCTGAAGGCGCTCCGCGAGGAAATCGAGGGCATCGAAACCGAACTCATCGAGAGCATGGTTGAAACCGAGAACCTAACGTTCAAATACAAGAACGCGACTATCACGGTGTACATGACTGAGAGAGTGTCGCCGGAGCCGGACTGCAAGGACGACCTCTGGGCGGCTTTTCGCAAAGAGAGCGAGAGGTTAATTGACGAGGGCGAAACCGGGTACGAGGGCTTATTCACCATCAACCCGCAAACGCTTCAAGGCACGGTCAAAGACCTTAAAGCGAACAATCACGGCTACACGCACCAAGACTGGTTCGGTGAAAAAATGGTCATGAACTACGCCGGTTACATTTACAGCAACGAGATGGGAATCAATACCCGCTACCTAAGAGGCAACAGTTAGACTACGGCCAAGGCGCGGGCGGAAGCGCACCCAACAGCGGCGGCGGAGGCGGCGGAGGTTGGTACTTCGGACATGGCGGCGGTCAAGGTGGCGGAACGGGCGGCGACGGCGGAATCGGAGCGGGCGGCGGAGGCGGCGCTTGGGTATTGTTCGCAGGACACCCCGGCGGCAAGGGCGGCAACGGTTACGCCGCAATTTTTTATTAAGAGGAGGACAAGGACATGGCTATTTTAGAGAAAGCCACAAAGAATTATTACAAGATAGAATTCGACATTTGCGCCGTGCGCGGGTTGAAAGTTTTCGTGAATTTTACAGCTTACAAAAGCGTGGATGAACGCGAAAAGGAAAAACAGCGCGAGGGCAAGTGGGCGGAGTTTTTCCGAAAGCTGCGCGAGAGCATTCAAACGAAGTACGACACTTTGCTTGCGGAGGTCGAAGCATTGGGTGTAAACCCTAATTCTGTGGTTGACGGACACGGCTTCATCAACGAAAACAGGTTCCCCGAACTTCGGAAAAAGCAAGATGAACTTGCCGCGCTTGCGCCCTTAGAGTTAGGCGTGGGCGAGAGGTTGTTCAAATACGGAGATAACGAAAAGCCCGCGCTCGTGATACCGCATGAGGCCGGCGAACAGCTCTCGGCGTTAGGATTCGATGACGAATGGATTACCGACCCGGTATTGCTCGACGGCGGCGCGGAGGTTAACACGGGCGACTACGCAGGCGAGCCTATAACATACGGGCTGTTCTACGAGCGGCTCAAATCCGTTATGGGCGAAACCGTGGACTGCTAAGGAGGGAGGATATGAATTTGGCAATCGTGGATTTAATCGCAATCATAATGACCATAGCGGGTATGGTGTCGGCGTTTTCTCTGCTGTACGCAAAGTTTATCGCACCGATAAAAAAGGTCGTAAAACAGGTCGAGCGCAACACCGAGAACATCAAGGACTTAGAGGACAAGCTGACAAACCTCAAAACCGACAGGGCTGACGAGAACGCTTTTACAACCGAGGTGCGCGCCATGCTTTTAGAAAGCCTTGTCGCCATAATGGACGGCTTAGAGCAGAACGGCGCGAACCACCTCGTAACCGAGCAAAAGAACAAACTCATCAAATTTATGAGCCAAAACATAGGCTCGAAATAACAACTTAATCCGTATCAACGCAAAGGGCGGGAGCGACAACGACTTCCGCTTTTTGCTTTTGATAACAAAAAAAACGGCGAACAGCCAAAAAAGGAGAACAGGATTTTATGAATACATTTGATTTTGTAGCGGTACCGATTATCGTAACGGTAGTGTACACGCTCATTTCGCTTCTCAAGAGGGAAACGAAAGGCAACGAAAAGGTGATGAGCCGCCTGCCGATAATCGCCGCCGTAATAGGCGCGGTATTGGGCGTCATAGGCTTTTACGCCGTGCCGGGGATTATCCCTGCGGAGAACATTTTCACCGCACTCTTAATCGGCATCGGCAGCGGACTCGCCGCCACCGGCACCCACCAAGTATTTAAGCAAATGGGGACGCCGAAGGACGCGGAGGTCAAGGATGAAAAAACAGACGGAAAGAATTGATTTTAACGCACCGCCGCCGAGAAGCGCGTACTTTAAAAATGCCGTAATTAAAAGCGAAGGGAACGTCCAAGTGGGTGACAACAAGTATTTAATGCGCGAGTACGAGTGCGGCGGCGCGGAATTAGTGCGGTTCGACGAACCGAGCGGTAAGTGGGCGGTGCTTTGCTTCCCGAACACGGAGGACGCGGCGTAACCGCAAAAAATCATCAAAGGGGGAAGCGGTCTGAAAAGATTGTTTCCCCTTTTTTTCTTTTCGGTGCTTTTCGGCCGATTTGTGTTGGACTTTACTAAATAAACGCGATATTGTTTGTCGCTGACAGAGGAGGCTCATTTTATATGGATAATACACAAAACAAACCGCGCGTGGTGCTGCTGTACCGTGCGTCGAGTAAAAAGCAGACCGACAGCGAAAACGACATACCGCTGCAGCGCAACATCCTAAAGCCGTGGGTTGAACAAAAGGGCTGGCATTTCGTAACGGAAAAAGTCGAGGCCGCCGTTTCGGGCTTCAAGGTATCGGCAAACAACCGCGACAAAATACAGGAAATTAAAGCAATGGCGGAACGCCGGGAGTTCGATATCCTCGGAATTTATATGTCGGATAGGCTGGGTCGAATAGCCGAGGAAACCCCTTTGATAGTGTCGTTTCTAAACGCAAGGGGGATAAAGGTTATTTCTTACTGCGAGGGCGAAATTAACTCGTCGACGCATACCGACAAGCTGATGACCTACATAAGGTTTTGGCAGGCGGAAGGCGAAAGCCGGAAAACCGCCGCAAGGGTTACTGACGCGGTAGAGCAAATGGTCAAGCAGGGCAAGTGGCGCGGCGGACCCCCGCCCTACGGTTACCGCTCCGTGTCGAGAGGGACGCTCAACTTTAAGGGCAAGCCCATTTTCGATGTGGAACCCGACCCCGAGAAATCCGAGGTAGTAAAAACGATATACTGGCTGTACACCGAGGAACACTACGGTCTCAGGCTCATATTCGGTTTCATATACGCGCCCGGCGATAAACTCGACAAACGGATTGTCGTTCGTATGCGCCTTTTCCAGCAAGCTTATATACTCCGACCGCAACACCGGCGGAATAATCGCCATCATATATCCGTCTTGAATAAGCGCGGTATTCATTAAGAGCCGCGTCAGTCGCCCGTTCCCGTCTATAAAGGGATGAACGAACACAAAACGCTTGTGTAGCAGAGCGGCAAACTCTACAGGGTGATACTTTGCGCGCTCGCCGTTCGCCCATTGGAACAGCGCGGCCATATCCGCCGCAATTTTTTTGACTTCCGTTACGGGATATTCGGAGCCGGTAATGAACACAGCCTTTTTGCGGTACACTCCGGCGGCGTTCGCGTCGATGCCCGTAAAAAACAGCTTGTGCATGGTCAGCGCATCGCTTTCGAGTATCTCCCGCTTGCGGAGCAGCGTAAACATAAAATCGTAAGCTTTGGCGTGTCCGAGCGCCTCAAAGGTATCGCGGAGCGGTTTGCCGCCGACGGTCAGCCCGTCCTCAAGCAGTATCTTTGTTTCGCTGATGGTGAGCGTATTGCCCTCCAGCGCATTAGAGGAATATGTCAGCCCCACGCGATAATAGGCTTGCAGTTCTTTCAGCATATCGCCCTCAAACGGGCGGGTTTTGTCAATGGTCGCCTTGAGCCTGTCTATTTTTGAAAAGTCCATAACGCCTCCCTATACCTTGAACCCGTCCGGGAACTCAAAGCCGAATGTGTAAACCGCTCCGAGCGCCGCCGCTATCTGCTCTAATTCCTCTTGCGTAAAAGTTGCCCGCTTAAACTTTTGATTGAAGTTTGAGGGGGTCATGTTGATAGCCCGCGCCAAAGCAGCTTGACTAATTCCTTTATATGCAATGGCAGTATTTATTTTTTTTGCGATTGTCATCTGATTTTTATCCTCCTGTCTTAGTCTATTGTATAGTAAATACTTAACATTGTCAAGCAAATAACAAAAATAATTTAGAAAAAACTTAAAAATATTTCGAAAAACGTTGATAAATCGCTTGACAACGTTAAGCAAATGCTGTATACTGTGAATGTAAGGTTGAGATTGAGGGAGGCAACCAAAAAGAAAGGGCTAACCGCCGCCAGCAAGCAAACAGGTTAACCCAAGCACAACAGAGAGCAGGAACCCCGCCGCCATTGCCCTCTAAGAATACCACAAGCGGCGGAAAAAATCAAATAAATTTTAGAGGTAAAACAAAATGACTTTAACGGCAATTTTAGAAAAGGACATCACCAACGGCAGGATTTTTGCCCTTGAGTGCAAAACCGAGAAAAAGGGCTTAAAGGGAATCCGCTACACAAAACACACGACCCTCACGGCTCAATGGGGCTGCAACTACGCGAATGTCGCGGCGGTTCAGGACGACATAGCCGAGCGCGGCGGCGTACAGCCCAACTGGTTCGAGCATACCGAGTATGACAGCATTGTTCGCCACAAGAAAGACCCGACGAAGCTGTACCTACAAATTATGAACCCGAACAACTTCCGTAGCGAGTACGCGCTGGCCGACGGTACGCCGACCACCAAAGCAGAGTTGATTGCGATGGGCGCCCTCAAGGACGAGGAAACCGAAAAGCCGGTAACGCTGGTATATGCGCTCGAAAGCATAATTTCGATACGCTACAAAGAAACCGACAACAAAGAAATTTACAGGGAGGTTAAAGCGGCGTAACAACCGCACCGGCGCCGGGCGGTGAGAGTATCAGCTCCGCCGCCCCGTCGGCAAAAAAGACTATGAACGAAGTGACAAGCACTCCGCCGGAGAAGCTCAGTTGGCGGATGTATGAATTATCTTGCGATATAACAAACGCAAAACTGACAATTGAGGCCGCCGATCTTGACATTTTAGACGGAATTGAGTCGAAAGAAGAAAGAACGCGAGTGCATTATCGAAATAGACTGAACGCTGTGCTGCGAGCTGCAATTTGCCTCTTAGAACGAGTTGATTGCAAAATGGACATAATTTGTGCAGAAATAGCCAAAAACGAGCATGCAGAGGCTGCCATAGGCATACCTTAAGCTTTATTCTTAGTATTGTAAACATTGACCCAAAATAACGAAAAAGAGGCCGTCTCACAAAATTAAAATGTGAAACGGTCTCTTTTTTGTTTGATACTACTGCAACTCGAACGATACGGCGAAGCCGCCGGGGAAGAAATAAAAGTTGTTCGTGAGTTCGTGTAATACCGCTTTGGTGGAGATAGGGGGACTCGAACCCCCGGCCTATGCGTTGCGAACGCATCGCTCTACCAGCTGAGCCATATCCCCGTGCGGTGCCTACATTGATGAGCGGTTAATCGCGCCGATTAACCGTATCATATTATATCGTTATATTTGTGGACGGTCAAGCGTTTTCGGCTAATTTTTAAAACTTTTAATGACCAATTGACCAATTGAAGTTGAAATTGAAATTGCAAAATATCTGCGATTTGGCATCCGACGCAAGTCGGATGTATTCGTTGACAAACGGACAATGAAAGGATATAATAGGGGACATGGACAAGTTGACGGATAATTTTGTGCTCATCGACGGGAACAGCCTTTTAAACCGCGCTTTTTATGCGCTTCCGCCGCTAAATAACAAGGACGGCGTCCCCACACAAGCGGTGTACGGCTTTACCACAATGCTGGTAAAGGCGATTTTGGACTACAAACCCAAGTTTTTGGCGGTGGCGTTCGATTTGCCCGCGCCCACGTTCCGTCATCTTAAATACGACGGCTATAAGGCAACGCGCAAAAAAATGCCGGATGAATTAGCGGTTCAGCTCCCCATCCTAAAAGAAATGCTGCGCATCGCGGGCATCAAAATTTTAGAAAAGCCCGGTTTTGAGGCGGACGACATCATCGGCACTATGGCAAAAATAAATTGTCGGGGGGACGGTGGTATCGACGGTTTTAATGCAGCCGCTTGCAAGGGCTCGCAAGAGAGCTCAATCTTGTCGATACCGCCGTCCCCCCGACAAGTAACTTACATTATCACGGGCGACCGAGACGCGTTTCAGTTGATTGACGGGTGCGTCCGCGTCGTTCTTACCCGGCGGGGGCTTTCCGAGGTGACGGAATTTGACGAAAAAACCTTGGCGGAGGAATTTAAACTCACGCCGGCACAAATCATCGACTACAAGGCGTTGTGCGGAGACGCATCCGACAATATTCCGGGTGTGCCGGGCGTGGGCGAAAAGACCGCGCTAAGCTTATTAGAAACCTACAAAACCCTCGACGGGGTGTACGGCGGCGTGGACGGAATTACCGGCAAGCTACAGGAGAAGCTGCTTGCGGGCAAGGAATCGGCGTACCTTTCCTTTGAGCTCGCCACCATCGACACGGCGGTTCCGCTTGAATGCATGCCGTCCGATTGCGCATACCCGTTCCCGTTTTCATTGCAGGTAAAGCGCTTTTTTATCGACAACGGCTTTAGGTCGCTGGTCAAGAGGGAAGAGCTTTTTGCAGGCGAAAAACTCGGCGGCCAGTTATCCGGAAGTGGACAGTTGACGGTGGGCGGTGGACTGTTAGCGGAAGATAATAGGCGGTGTGAGGTTGAAATTTCCTCCGTGAATACATTTTGCGAGTTAACCGAAATTTGCAGGCAATGGACGAATGAAGATGAACTTTTTTCCGTAGGGGCGCCGCAAACCCCATCATCCGCTGTTCACCATCCACCGTCAACTGTAGCCGTCCATATTGGGGAATCGGTTCATATCTCAGCAAATACCGAGCGTGAGCACGTAATCAACATTACGCACTCATTAATTGACCCCGGCCTCGACTACACGCAGGTGCTTGCCGCCTTAAAACCGCCCTTAGAGAATCCCGGCATTTCTAAAACCGTGTTTGACGCCAAAGCCCTTAAAAAGAAATTGATTGAATACGGCATTTCGCTTAATAATTACTTTGACGTAAAACTTGCCCAGTACCTTGTCGATATGTCCGCGCCGCTTGACTCCGTGCCGGACTTACTCGCCGCGCACGGCATTCCGGGGGGCGCTCCCGCCGCAGGGCTTTGCACGCTTCGCGACATCCTAACCCAAAAGCTCTCGGATTTACACATGGGCGCGCTTTATCGTGAGATAGAACTCCCGCTTGTCGATATCCTGCACCGCATGGAGCGCGAAGGCTTTAAGGTAGATACGGCAAAGCTGCGGGAATTCGGCGCGGACTTTTCGCAACGCGCGGCAAAATTGTCGAACGAAATCCAAAACGAGGCGGGGCAACCCTTTAACGTAAATTCCCCCAAGCAGCTCGCCAAAGTGTTATTCGAGGACTTGAAAATCCCGTACCCTAAAAAGGGCGGCTCCTTTTCGACCGCCGCCGAAATCTTAGAGCAGTTGGAGGGGGAGTACCCGGTTGTCAAAAAAATCCTCGCTTACCGTTCGCTGGCAAAGCTCAACAGCACGTACGTGGAAGGTCTTTTAAACGTGGCGGACGCGCGCGGCGTGGTGCATACGGAGTTTAAGCAAACGCTGACGACCACCGGACGGCTGTCAAGCGTCGAGCCCAACCTGCAAAACATCCCCGTGCGCGAGGAGGAAGGGCGAGCCCTGCGCGCCGCATTCATCCCCAAAAACAAAGACAGCGTGTTGATTTGCGCGGACTATTCTCAAATTGAGTTGCGGCTCATGGCGCACCTATCGGGCGATGAAGGCATGATTTCGGCCTTTAAAGCGGGGGAGGACATCCACGCGTCCACCGCTGCGGGGGTTTTCGGCGTTCCGCTTGCGGAGGTTACCTCTAAGATGCGCCGCGAGGCAAAGGCCGTAAATTTTGGCATCATCTACGGCATTTCGGATTTCGGCCTTGCCAAAAACCTCGGCATTCCCGTGTACCAAGCCAAGCAATACATCGAAAGCTATTTTGCGCGTTTCCCGCAGGTGAAGCAATACATGGACGCAAGCGTAGCGCTGGCAAAATCGCGCGGGTACGCCGAAACGCTGTTCGGCCGCATCCGCAAAATCCCGGAATTATTCTCCCCGAATTTTAATATGCGCTCGTTCGGTGAACGCGTCGCGATGAATATGCCGCTGCAAGGCTCGGCGGCCGACATCATCAAAATCGCCATGAACAACGTCGACCGCGCGCTTGTGGGCAAAAAATCAAAGCTCATCCTGCAAGTCCACGACGAGCTGATTATCGACGCACCGGAGGAAGAAGCGGAAGAGGTTGCCGCCTTGTTAAAATCCTGCATGGAATCAGCCGCGGTGTTAAAAGTGCCGCTGGTGGCGGACGTGGGGGTGGGTAAGAACTGGCTTTTGTGTAAGTGATTGACAACTGACAATTGACAATTGACAAATTAAGGTTTTTCAGTTGTACCTCCGCCAAACCCGGCAAAGTTCGAACCATAGCGAGGAAATGCAAGTCAATCGAGGAGCCGAGGGTCACAGGCAAACGCACCGAGCCGACACCGCATAGATTCAATCCTTATGGTATAGTTGTCAATGTCCCGGTTGTTGGGCTAGTAAGCTGAATGTTTGAATATTGTGAGCCTGTACCATAGAAACTTGAGAACGTAAGCAGTATTCGGCCGCTTTGAGCTACAAACGAGTATGATTGGCTACCGGTTCCGCTATAATTAACCGCACCGACAGTCGAGCTACCGGGAGTCCAATAAATCGCAATAACCGATGAACTCCCCGTTCCGTGATTTCCAACATTGTAGCTCAAAGTGTAAGTTGCCCCAGGCACAACATCAACCAACTGCCCCCTGCCGTGAGATGTCGCGCCGTTGGTATCTGTTATTAATATACCATTTGTGACAGTATTAGAACTGCCTGTCGTTAAATCGAAATACGTGTTAACAGTTCGGTCAATGTCAAAATGATTGGTATTTCGAATTAAGCTGATATTAGAATATTGTGCGTCTGTGCCGCCACTGGTTGAGAACGTAACCAATATCGGAGAATTTGGCGGCGAAAACGTATATGATTTATAGCCGGATGTACTATAAAGAGAATAGCCTCTTAAAACCGAAATGCCGGGAAACCAATAAATCACGATATAAGAGCCCGTTCCATTGCCGTTCGAAACGGAGTTAAAGCTTAACGTGTAAGTTGCCCCGGGTATAACATCAATCAACTGCCCCGCAGCATGAGACTGCGAACCATTGGTACTTGTTTTTAATACACCACTGCTTGAAACGCTGTTAGCAGTGACGGCGGTTAAATCAAAATTTGTATTTACATTTCCGTTAATGTTAAAAAGATTAGTGCTGCTTAAGCCTGATGCCGGAAGCACCTGCTCGGCAAATTTCTTTAAAACCGCGGCGCTAAAATTTACGGCATTTTGAAGAGTTAGCTGAATAGCATTGTTTAAAAGGCTGGTACTGAGAGAACTATAAGAATCATAGTATTGACCGTGAGAATCCCAAGCGGCTTGGTCTGCCATAGCGCTCAAAGACCACGTCCACCAATCGGCATTTCCGGTATACCCAACCAAAAGATTCTCTTGCCTTCTAAGCCCGTTGGCTTCTTTTTCAAGCACTTTGTTTTCAAACCATGTGTGATTAGAGTTGCCAACAGACCAACAATCCGCAACTTGATAACTTGTATGTACCGGTGTAGCCAAATCGCCGGCATAATGCAAGGCACAACCGAGCGAGTTAAAAGACTTTGCCTTATTCTTTGCTTTCCCGTTTATTCCAAGGTAATAATCTACAGCTTCATTATAATGCCCGATAAAACGACTTTTGGCGGTTTTCGAGCTTTCATTGTAGTAAAGGTTTTCACCGTTCCAGGGCATATAAACATGGCTTTTTCTTGTGGGAATAAAAAACTCTACGTCGCTTTCGTTCCAATAGTCATCTGGCCAATTGGCGAACCAAACCAAGTTAGCCCAATCGATGTTTTTATTCGCCGAATGATTTAATTTATTGACCGGCACGGGGTCGAATACGTGTGAATAATGCATCCGCGCATATTCGTACGCTCTATCGGCAATAAACTGGTGCGTCGATTCGTTATATTTATCGTAAGCTCCTTCGTTCCCGCCCCAACGACTTGATGGCGCTAGCCAAAAAAGAATCACGTCGTTATCCAGCGGAACCAGTATTCCCAGTTCCATAGCATCCCAATAAGCTTGTAATAGTTCTTGCGGGTCAAAGTTTTCATCGTTTGGCTCGTATCCAAGTTTTTCGAGATATTCGACGAAAGGCTGAACATTATCCCACTCGTAATCCTGATACGGGTCGTGTTTAATCGGTACATCCGCTACTTGTTCGGATGGCGTGGCATTTGAATCTCTCCGGGTTATATTCCCCGACGTCTTGCGTCGGTCTGCTTATTGCGAACGCAGTGAGCTAAGGGGGATACCCCGAGGTCTCTGCCTCGGGGAGATTCATTTAAAACTTCTTTCATCAGCCAACGCAGAATTTATGTTGGAACTCCCCACGCCTATAACACATAGTGCCAATAAGCATACCGCAGACAACAATATGTTAAAGTAAATTTTCTTCATTTTGCTTGTTTCCCTTCCTAAGTTTTTTATTTTTTATGAACACAATAATTTCAACTAAAAAAATTGCGAAAAATACGAAAAGATGTACAAGGAAGCCCCATGCAAAATTAAAAACCCACCACGGGGATTTAAAACCATCATCAAACCCGGCAAATGCCAAGGCAGTAGTTATTGTAAATATTAAAAACGATACACATAAAAGCCGAACTGTTTTTAGAACAACAGTAGTTAATGTTCTGATAGATTCTTGTTTAAATGTAATTTGGTTGATTTTCTTCCTTAACAAAAACGGAACAGCATAGAAAGCTACACAAACCAAAAACATTGCCGCACTGGCAACAGTATTAACAACAAAACTTGTTTTTGAAAAATCGGCGAATTTTAAAGCGACAACCAAAATAAAATAGATTGCCATCGTCAATATTGCAACAAAATGTAATATATGTTCCAATTCTATTTGTCTGTCTTTTCGTTTATCAAACATTTTTGTTGAACTACTAATTTTTTCCACGTACATAATGTAGCATATGAAAATGCAGATGTCAAGTGTACAAAGCATAGAATTTAAGCAAAAAATAACGTAGCCAATCGTAAGACCTGCTACGTTACGTTTTTCAAATCAGATGACGCGGCGTTTGTGTTAAAACTCCTCTCATCAGCCGAGACAAAATGCGTGTTAAAACTTCCCATACCTACGGCGAAACACAATGCCAATAAGCATACCGCCGACAGCAATGCGCTAAAGTAAACTTTCTTCATTTTGTTTGTTATCCTTGTTAAGTTTTTTATTTTTTATGACTAATATAATAATTTCGACTATAAATAGAGCGAAGTTTGTAACAAGATGCGCGAGGAAACTCCATCCAAAATAAAACACCCACCACGGAGAAATAAAACCGTCATTAAAACCAGCGAATGCCGAAGCAACAGCTATCATAAATATTAGAAAAAATACACATAATAGCTTTCCTATTTTACAAGCTATAGCCGTCATCATGCCAAATGAGCCTTTTTTCAGCATATCTTGATTATTTTTTCTTAACAAAAGCGGTTCTGTAGTAAGCACGATTAAAACGAAGAGCATTGCAATGAGAGAAATAAAGTTATATATGTCTCTCAAAAAATCGGCCATTTTAAAAGCGCAGATCAAAATCACATGAATCATCATCACAATAACCACGATTAAACGAAAAATAAGAGTTGAGACTATATGTTTGCTAGTGAAGTTTTCCTTACTTTCCGTTAGAAGTCTTTTATTTTTCAAGATGGAAGTGACCATTTCAGCTAAAAATATAAAAAGGTATACACAGCCATATATTATGAAACTATTGACAAATTCACGTTCAATAGATGAAAATGCGTTGCCGGAGCTAGGTCCAATTGTCTCAATTGCAGGCAAAAACCATCCTAGTGATACGTTAAATCTTTTGCTTGACTAATTGACAATGACAATGGGATAAAGTCTCTTTAGCTTAACTCTTGCGTCTTTCGTAGTGAATTGCCAGTCTACCTCTTTTGAATTGTTGTTC
>Ga0123356_10003070_pt1 | contig 17636 bp, 13 predicted proteins | sample TergutEmb28metaG_2_FD_92546 | JGI IMG/M metagenome (GOLD analysis project Ga0123356, IMG submission 92546) | Embiratermes neotenicus P3 segment gut microbial communities from Petit-Saut dam, French Guiana - Emb289 P3 | ecosystem: Host-associated > Arthropoda: Insects > Digestive system > Gut ...
AAAAGCGTTTGAGCGGAATCTACCAGTACAAGAACAGGTTTTATGTTATTAAGGACAGTTTCGATTTCTTCAAGGTTTCCGGAACAAAAAATTTCGATACGCTCCATGAGACTTTTGTCTTTACTTATACCGAGTCTGTCTGCCCTCAATCTTAATTGACCGGCAGATTCTTCGCCGGAAATATACAGGATACGCCCCTTTGTTACAGCGGCAGCCGCAATTTGTAAAAGCAATGTTGATTTACCGATACCAGGTTCGCCTCCTACAAGGATAGATGAACGTTTCATGATGCCGGCATGGCCTTCGGTGCCGCCAAGCACACGGTTAAGTTCGCTGATACCGCTGTTAATGCGGCTGCCTTCCATCGGGTCTACTGCCACAAGAGGCAAAGGTTGAGGCAAGCTAGGTTTGCTATGCGAACCTAATTTACTTCGTGAACCCTGTGCCAAAGTATCGTTTTTTGTGATTGCCTCAATTAAGGTGTTCCATTCGCCGCATTCGGGACAGCGGCCAAGCCATTTTGGTTCTTCTCGGCCGCAAGAGGAACATTTGTAAATAAGGTTTTTTTGTTTTTTCATTCAGGCTTTCTGAAAGGCGTTATGCGAAATCCAGCCCCAAAGCGCCAGCCGTCAAGCCCCGGATTATATTTATTTGACCCGCTTTTATAGAGCGGAAACCATGTGCGTAAATCAAAACCCAGCAAAAAACGTTCATTTACCGGAAAATCCATTCCAACTCCGGCTACAGGCATAAACCAGCGGTCTCCACCCAAAAAATAGCTGCGAATTGCGTTAGTTTGCTCCCGAGCATCCGGTTCATCATCCGGATTCAAGCCTAACGCGAGCATAACTATGCGAATATCTGCGGCAGGACCGCCATAGACACGTATGGCGCCGCCGTTTGGATTAGTTGGAATGGCGAGTGTTAGTTGAACAGCCGAAATAAAGCCAAGAACAAACGCAGACCGGTTTTCGGTATTACAGGCAAATGCGCGGTCAAGTCCAAAATTGTATTCATAATTTGCAAAATAAATATCCTGGGTTAATTCGAGCCTGACATAACTCGAAAAAGGCATTGCTAAAGAACAGCCAAGCGAAGGAATTATGGGAGCGGGATCGGAGTCAACAGGTCTGTCAGCGTAAAAATGAAGAAGATTGCCGCCAAATGACAATTGAAATCTATCCAAAAAAGAATCAGCGTTCAAAGAAATCAATGGAAGAAAAAAAAGAAGCAATACCGCCAGTTTCATATCATTAATTATATCGTACTATGCTATAATATCCAATGGAAAAAATTAAGACCGATGCCGGAAACTTCGCTGCAAGCGCCCTGTGTGCAGTCGGCGCAGAAAAAGCTGTATCAAATGAATTGCGAAAACTGACTGCAAGCAGTCTGACTGCTTGCAGTCTTGGGGGCGGATCTTCCTGTATAAAAGTTGAAGAGTCCCTGTACGGCAGGGTGCGGTTCAAAACAAATATACAAGGCTTGTATCAAACATTGATTGGATTGCGTGCCGCCGACCGGGTGCTGCTTGAAATAACAAGCTTTAAAGCAACTGACTTTGATGCGCTGTTTGAGGGAACCGCTGCTGCTGAATGGGAAAGTCTTGTGCCGAAAGGCATGGGACTAAAAGTAGCAAAAGTTCGCACCAACCGTTCGCAGTTAAAAGCAGAAACCAGCATTCAGGCAATTGTTCACAAAGCTGCGGCGCAGCGCCTTTGCGGTAAATATAAAATGAACCGGCTTCCCGAAACGGCAGTAAACTCGCTAGTCAAAACAGTTGAAGTGCGCGTATATATCGAGAAAGACATAGTAACCCTGCTCGTAGATTTAAGCGGAGCGCCTTTGTTCAAGAGAGGTTACCGAAGCGAAGGCGGCGCTGCGCCGCTAAGAGAGACAACGGCAGCATCAATACTATTACTGTCTGGCTGGAAACGGAAATTTCCTCTTTACGATCCGTTCTGCGGTTCCGGAACTATTTTGATCGAAGCGGCAATGTACGCCTGGGATATGGCTCCGGGGCTTGGCAGGCATTTTGCACTTGAAGATCTGGTTATTGCTGATAAAAAAACCGAACAGGCGGTGCGGGAAGAATTCCGCTCTAAGATTGACTTTGGCGCCAACAGTGTCCGGCTTGTCAGAATAAACGGCAGTGATGAAGATGTGCGCTCCGTGTCTATTGCAAGTTCCAACATCGCACGTCTTCATGATATCGCTGAAGGAAGAGAACCGCAAAGGGGTATTCGCACAGTTGACAATAAAGCTCTTGGTATCGATCTGAAAACCTTGCCAATGAAAGAAGCCAAAGCGCCTTTCGATGATGCAGGTTTCATAATCACCAATCCGCCCTATGGAAAAAGACTTGGCGACCAGGCTCTGGCAGAGCAAATCTACAAGGAAATGGGAAATCTAGGGCTGCGTTTTCCCGGCTGGAAACTCGCCGTTATAACAGATCACAGCGGATTTGAAAGTTTTTACGGAAAAAAGGCGGACTCCTGCCGCGAAATTAGTAATGGTGCAATTCCTTCCTATTTTTTTCAATTTGAATTATACTGATATTAGTTAAAAGAGGTGCTTAGATGGCAGTTACAGTTGAACATGACAAGAGACGTAAAAAAATTCTGGAAAAAGCCATTGCTGTTTTTGTTGAAGACGGGTTTGAGAACGCTACCTTTCAAAAAATAGCGGATCGAAGCGGAATTACCAGAACAATATTATATCTCTATTTTAAAAATAAAAGAGAAATCTTTACCTACAGCATTAAACAGCTTTTGTTAAGCGTAGAAGAAAGTATCAATACAATTCGCAACGACAAATCCATAGACAGTATAGAAAAAATTACCAAAGTGCTTTTAATCATTTTAGGACTGTTCGAACAAAACCGGCAGCTTCTTGCCGTTGTTCTTGATTATCTTCTGCTTCTGTCAAAAGGCGATATTGATCCCGAAGAACGAGTGCGGCGCAGAACCGGAAGACTCCGGCATTTTTTATCATCGTTGGTGATAGAAGGCATTAAATCCGGAGAATTAAAAAAAGTCAAAGTTAAATCTGCGCATGATTATCTGTATAGCTTTGTTGAAGCTGCCATTTTTCAATTAGTAGTTTTAAAACGAAAAAACATTGACGAACTTAAAGAAACAATTGTTTTGGCAGTTAAACAATTAGAAGCGAACGTGTAAATAGTTATGCAGTTTTTTTAAAACAATCTCTATATCCAGCGGCTTCCCAATATGATCGTCCATACCGGCGTTAATGCAATGGTCAATATCCTCTTTAAAAACATTTGCAGTCATTGCAATTATTGGAACGCGATTAAGCTGCAGCTTGGCTTCAAGGGCGCGTATTTGGGTTGTCGCTTCATAACCATCCATTCCGGGCATATGAATATCCATGAAAATCATCTCATAGCGATTTGGCTCTTCTATAACCATTTCAACAGCCTGTATTCCGTTTTCAGCACAGTCAATTTCCAGATTTGTCGGCTCAAGCAGCATCAACACGATTTCGCGGTTTATTTCTATATCTTCTACCAATAAAATCCTGTGACCGGAAAAATCATTAAGGGGGGAATCTGCGCCCGGTGAATCTTTTGTTTCAGCGTCAGATTGAAGTTCAATGTTTTTTTGTTTAGTGTCATTGCCGCGCTGTATTTTAATTGTAAAATAAAAAGTAGAACCTTTTCCTGGTTCTGAATCTATCCAAATTTGCCCCCCCATCATTTCTACAAAACTTTTGGAAATTGTAAGCCCTAAACCGGTTCCGCCGTATTTGCGCGCCGTACTTGTTTCCGCTTGCTGGAAAGAATGAAACAGGGTTTTTTGATGCTCTTTGCTTATTCCAATTCCTGTATCAGTTACGCTGATTTGTATTGTACAAATGCCGCTTTCTTCTCCAAAAAACAGTGTGTTAAGATTGATGGAACCGTTTTCCGGAGTAAACTTTACTGCGTTGCTTAAAAGATTTGTTATAACTTGTGAAATCCGCTGATCATCGCCAATCAATATTTTGGGAATATCCTTGTCAATTTGAACATATAACTTTTGATGTTTTTCTTCCACGCGAAAATTGACAACATCCACACTGCGCCTGAGCATTTTTTCAAAATTGAACTCTACGGGTACAAGTTCAAATTTATTCGCTTCTATTTTTGACATATCCAAAATATCATTAATTACACCGAGCAAATGCGTTGATGCATCTTCGATTTTATCCAGCGCATAATTTTTTCGTTCAACGCTGCTGGAATTTTTTGCTATGGCAGTCATATTGATAATGGCATTCATTGGGGTGCGCATTTCATGGCTCATATTGGAGAGAAATTCGCTTTTTGCCTTGCTTGCTGCCGTTATTTGAGTAACAGCATCTTTTAATTTGGTGTTGTAAATATTGTTTGTGATAGCGCTGGCAATTGTGCTTGCAGCTATTGCGATAAAGGTTTTTTCATTAACCGTCCACTGACGCGATGAATGGAACTGTTCTACAATCATCATTCCCCACAAGCTGCCTTCGACGTAAAGCGGCGCACAAATAAATGCATTAATACCAGCGATTAATAAACTGCGGACAAACTCGGTTTCGCTTTTTGCTGTATCAGTACATGACAACACAGGCGCAGAAAATTTGTCATGCAGTTTTTCGGGGAAACTCTTTTTAACAAAATTCTGCACATTGAATTTGGTTGTCTGCTGCGGCTTACCGTCTGCAGACCATTGATATTCAAGATTCGCTTCCCCGTTCTCGTAATCAAGGCTGAAAATAAGAACAACGGATACCTTATAGTACCATCCCAATTTTGCTATAGCTTCATTAATAAGTGTCTGTGTTTTCCCGGAAGAAACAAAACTTCGGGAAATTTCTGATATCAATTCCTGCTGCTCAAGGCGTACTCTAAGAAGCTGACTTTGTTTTTTTAATTCTTCTGTCATATCTTTGATATGGCGCAGGGCATATTGATAGGCCAGCCCTATATTCTTTCCTTTATATTTTGTGCGCGTTAAGGTAACTTCAAAAGGTATTAATTCCCCGGAAGTTGAAAGATGCGTCCATTCAAATGTCATATTTTCGCCGCTGAGCGTCCGTTTTACAACCTCTAATGCTTTATCACGCGATTTCTCTCCATTCGGCTGATATTCCGGGGAATAGTCAAAAAAATTTTTGATATAATCTTTTTTTGTTGTTTGCAGTATATTTAACAAAGCATCGTTGCATTCGATTATGTGCAAATTTTCGTCAAAAATTGTAACGCCGATGGGAGCGGCATCAAGTGTGGCGCAGTTAAATTCGTAATTGTCTATTTCCTTCTCCATTTTTTACGCATATCCCTGGTTTATTGTGCAGCATAGCTTGATTTTACCCTCTAAAATAAAGATAATATATTTATGGATACGGGGCAAACACTTTTTGTTTCCAGCCAGCTTTTTCTTGGAGCAGTGGCGGCTTTTTTAGCTATTTTACTATGGCCTAAAATAAGAGATCCAGCATGGATGCTGGTTATTTTTGGGATCATTGTAGCATATATCGAAACAGTGTATTCTGTTTTAAAAATATTCGGCATTGGAGCAGAAGAATTATTAATTTTTGGTTCTGTTCCGCTTATTTCATTTATTCTGCCGCTTATGCGGATGCTCTTTTTTATCAGCGCATTTGTAATAATGATTTACAAACAATCCAGAAAGTAGAGAAGAAATAATTTTAACTTAAAAAAACTGTTCCCTTCTGCGCGCCGGATGTCAGGGCTTCCAGACTGCGGGGCTTGCCGCCATGCGCTAAAATTGTAGGGATACCATAAGATAGAGCCATCTCTGCGGCATCAAGTTTTGTTGCAATGCCGCCTGTGCCAAAGTTGTTTGTCGCGCCTATTGTAATATTTTTTCTTATTGTGCTCATGTCGCGGACTTCTTCGACCAGTGTTGCTTCCGGATACTCTTTTGGATTTTTATCGTACAATCCGTCAATATCGCTGAAAAGTATTAAAAGGTCTGCGCTCCACAGAATTGCCGAACGCGCAGCCAATGTATCGTTGTCGCCGATTTTTATTTCTTCTACAGAGACAGTATCATTTTCGTTAATGATTGGGATAATGCCTTCATCTACCAGGGTAAAAAGCGTATTGCGCATATTCAGTGTTCTGTTGGTATCGTTAAAATCTTCGCGGGTTAAAAGTATCTGCGCAATATGCAGATCATACTGGCTGAATGCGCGGCGCCAGTTTTCCATAAGTTCAACCTGTCCGACTGCGCACAATGCCTGTCTGTAGTGAATATCTTTTTTTCGCGCCCATTTGTCCATGGTAGAAAGGCCTGCCACCTGTGCGCCGGAAGAAACAATCACAATTTGTTTGCCTTTTTTTATTTGCGCCGCAGCTTGATCTGCAAATTCCAAAAGAAACGCTGAATTGATGTTTCCGTCTTTTCCGGCAAGCGTATTGGAGCCAAACTTGAAAATAATTTTTCGTGCATCCTGAATTAATTGCGTAATCATATTATCTTTAAATCCTTATATGTCCAGAGCCAGTTATAAGATACTTTATTGTCGTAAGCGCTTCAAGCCCCATCGGTCCTCTAGCATGAAATTTTTGGGTGCTGATTCCCAGTTCCGCGCCAAAACCAAATTGACCGCCGTCGGTAAAACGTGTTGAAGCGTTAACATACACGCAGGCTGCGTCCACTTTTGAACGGAAATTTTCCGCTGCTTTCAAGTCATTGGTGAGTATTGCTTCTGAATGTTTTGTTCCGTACTTGTTAATGTGAGCAATTGCTTCATCGCAGGAAGAAACTGTTTTTACTGCAAGAATATTGTTCAGAAACTCAGTTTCCCAGTCTTCTTCTGTAACGTCTTTTAAAACCAATGCGGAAGGCAAAAATACAACCTCAATTGCAGCTTTTGACATTGTATCACAGCGCAGCTCCGCCCTATTTGCAATTTTTTCTGCAAGAACCGGCATCAGTTTAAGAGCATCTTCATGTACAATCAGCGTTTCCACGGCATTGCACACACCGGGCTTTTGCAGCTTTGCATTTAAAATTATTTCAATCGCCTTATCAATACCATCGGGCATTTGTAAAAATGAAGGTTCTACATATATGTGGCAGTTGCCTTCTCCGGTCTCAATTACCGGAACACGCGCATTTTCTACCACGCGGCGAATTAAATCTCCTCCTCCTCGGGGAAGAACCGCATCTATAAACCCGCGTGCTTTGATTATCAAATCTATCTCGTCTCTATCCCCGGATTCTGCAAGCTCTACAGCATCTGATATTCCGCCGCCGGCAGTTAGCCCTGTTTTGATAGCTTTAACCAGCGCTTTGTTGGACTCAAGCGCAGAAGAAGATCCGCGTAAAAGTATCGAACAGCCCGCTTTGTATGCAAGGGCGGCACAGTCCGCTGTAACATTTGGACGGGACTCATAAATTATCGCAGCCACACCAATAGGAACGGACACTTTTTCTATTTTTAACCCGTTAGGCAGAGTCCAACCCGCTTGTACTTTTCCAATGGGATCTTCCTGCCTGATAATAATTTCAATTCCTTCTATTATACCGTCAAGGCGCTTGTCATTAAGAAATAGGCGGTCAACAAGGCTTTCTTTCATGCCGTTTTTGTATGCATTTTCTACATCGCGCTCATTCGCCAGGAGAATTGTTCTTCTGTTTTTATCTATTTCGTCTATTACAGCAGCAAGTGCTTTGTCTTTTGCTGCGCGGTTTTCCGCCGCAAGTTTAACTTGAGCTTGTTTGAGGGAGATAAAAATAGCTTCTAAAGAATTTGACATAAATTTACTCTGGTTTAATCCTTGATCGAACAAGGGCAGCCTGTCAATGTGCAATGTGATAGTCTTGTTTAAAAAAACAGTTGGGTATATAATTATAAACTCGGGTCGTTTGTCTGAGATTTGCTTGTTAAGAAGGAATATTAATTGAAAACAATTTTTGTTGTTGATGATAACAATGTAAATTTATTGTCAGCTGATGAAGCGTTATCAAAGTATTACAATCTATTTACCATGCCATCCGCTCAAAATATGTTTGAGCTCCTGGAAAATGTTACTCCGGATTTGATTTTGCTGGACATAATGATGCCGGAAATGGACGGGTTTGAAGCGTTAAAGCTGTTAAAATCAAATAGCCGTTTCAAGGGGATACCTGTCATTTTTCTTACAAGTAAAAAGGACTCTATAACAGAATCCCTCGGCTTCGAACAGGGTGTTGTTGACTTTATTTCCAAGCCGTTCTCCGAGCCGGTATTGATTAACCGGATAAAAACCCATCTTGGGATTGAAGATATAATACGCGACAGAACGAATAATTTAAAAAATCTTAAAAACGGTATTGTTTCTGTACTATCCAACATGGTAGAACACCGGGATACATTAACAGGCAGTCACGTAGAACGCACGATGAAATATTTTAAAATATTTTTGAAAACAATGTATCAGCATAAAGTGTATCTTGATGAGATAAATGACTGGAATATGGATACTGTCATTTCGTCAGTGCTTTTGCATGATATTGGTAAAATTGCTGTTTCGGATTTGATTTTAAATAAACAAGGGCCCCTTACGCCGGAAGAACACGAGGCTATAAAAAATCATACCATCGAAGGTGAAAGAATTATAGAAAAAATAATCGTTGAATCAGGCGATGGATATTTCTTGCAGCACGCCAGACTTTTTGCAGGTTATCACCATGAACGATGGGATGGAACGGGCTATCCATACGGATTAAAAAAGACGGATATTCCATTGCAGGGGCGCATAATGGCGCTCATTGATGTTTATGACGCGCTTGTTTCTGTGCGGCCTTATAAAGAAGCATTTTCTCATGAAAAAGCGGTGGAAATCATCAAAGAGAGCAATGGCACTCACTTTGATCCTGCGCTTGTAGATGTTTTCCTTATATGCGAAAAAGAATTTGAAAGCGTAGGGCTGAATGAAGGCTAATGCCAGACAAAGAGCCGCATTGTTGCTTCTCTGTCTTATTGCGCTTTGTGTTGCCGCTTGTTCACCAATGAAGTCCGATCAATCTTTCCAAACATTTCGCGATATTCCTGGTATAACAGAACAGGAAATTGCAGCTATAGAAGCGCTGAAAGCCGCCCGGAGCAGTTTTTCATTTAGTAATACATTTTCAACGGAAGCATTTTTGTTTCCCGACGGAGCTCCCGGCGGTTTTGCGGCTTTGTTCTGTGAACTGCTCACCAATTTATTCGGTATACCCTTTATTCCGGAATTCCTTGAATGGAACGACTTATATAACGGTATCAGGAATTATACTGTTGATTTTACCGGCGAACTAACCCCAACACCTGAGCGCAGGTTAATGTTTTACATGACATCCCCAATCGCCGCGCGTTCGCTTGTCGTTATGATCAAGGAAGGCGCTGTTCAAATACAAACGCCGGAAGATTTAAATGGTTTAAGAATTGGATTTTTTTCCGGCACGATAACAGAACAGTCAGTGCGTAATTTGTACCCGGCTTTAACATTTGAAGTCGTAGATGTCTACTCCTCGCAGGAAGTAGCCGATAAGCTTCTGGCAGAAGAAATAGATGCTTTCATCAACGATTCAGTCGGTGCATATCAGTTTATTGATTATCCTTTTATAAGTTACGTTAATGCTCTGCCCCTGGTTTATACTCCGGCTTCGTTCACTACAGCAAACCCTGAGCTGCAGCCGATTATTACTGTTATGGAAAAATTTATCATAGCAAAAGGCGGGAATGACAAACTTTACGAATTATATATTGAGGGCGCGAATGAATTTGCACGTTTTCTTTTTGACCGTTCACTGACTGATGAAGAAAAAACTTTTATTGCCGCTTTGGCTGCAAGAGGCAAAGAAGTACCGGTTGCTCTGGAAAGTGATAATTATCCGATAAGTTTTTTTAACAATAGGGCAGACGAGTTTCAGGGTATCGCTGTTGATATACTGGAAGAAATAAGTTCATTGACAGGTATAAAATTCGAAATAATAACCAGCAGGGATACTTCATGGTTTGAAATACTTGAAATGCTTGAATCAAATAAAGTAGCGCTGGTTACAGAATTGAGGCAAACGGAGGAACGCAGAGACCGTTTTATTTGGCCGCAGGATTTTTATTATTCCTCACAGTTTGTGTTTTTGTCGAAAGTAGATTACCCGGATAAAGAATTTTACAGGATTCCTCATTCAACAGTAGGTATCTCACGCGGAACTGTTTTTGAAGAAATATATGAAACCTGGTTTCCCGGCAATACAAATAGCATACTTTTTGACACGCAGGATCATGCACTCGATGCGCTGGAAAGAGGCGAGATTGATTTGTTTCTTACATCTGACTATACCCTCAACTATCAGATTAATTTCCGGGAAAAGATAGGATACAAGATCAATATCCTGGTTGCCACAATAGTCGACAAATCTTACTTTGGTCTGAATATTAACGAAACAATTCTTTGTTCGATCATAGACAAGGCTCAAAACGCGATTGATAAAGACAGGATTGTCAGAAGCTGGACAGGCAGGGTCTACGACTACAACAGAACGATTGCCGAGATTCGTTTAACATATACAACTGTTTTGGCTGTTGTTTTTTTGGTATTGGCAGCAGCCTTGGTAATAATGTTAATTAAAAACAGTAAAACAAAAGCGTTATACAAAAACCAAATGATTATTCTTTCTGCCATATATAAGTCTGTACCTGACTTGATGTTTTGCAAGGACAAAAATTATGCATATATCAGCTGCAACCCAAGTTTTGAAAAATTCGCAGGGTGCAGCGAAGCGGAACTGATCGGTAAAACAGCTTTCGAAGTAAACGGACTGAACGAAAGAATACCTTGCGACATCATTAATATTGACAAACAGGTACTTAATGAAGGAATTACCGCAAAAACAAATGATTGGTTTACATACCCCGATGGTTCCAAAAGATTTGTCGAAACCATTAAAGCTCCGTTAAGTCTTAACGGAAAGGTCGTTGGTCTTCTTGGAATAATACGGGATATAACTGAATTCAAGCAGGCAATGGAAGTAACCGAAAAAATTCTGAATAGCACCGAATCAATGATTTATGTCAATGACCCAAAAACAGGTGAAATTCTTTTTATAAACGACAGTATGAAGCAGCATTATGGTATTAAAGATGACTGTGCCGGACAATTATGTTTTAAAGTTTTTCAGAAAGATATTGATAAAAGATGTGATTTTTGCCCCTGTTCCCGGCTTGATAAAGAGCCTGACAAAATTATCGTTTGGGAAGAACACAGCACTTTAACGAATCGTATTTATCGCAATATTGACAGGTATATAGACTGGCCTGGCGGGCAAAAGGTTCATATGCAGCATTCTGTTGATATGACAGAATTGATTGCTGCAAAAAATCTTGCAGAACAGAGCAGCCATTACAAAAGTGTTTTTCTTGCTACCATGAGCCACGAGATACGTACTCCGATGAACGCTATTTTAGGTATCGCCGAAATTCATATGCAGGATAAAGCTATTTCTCCGCAAACAATGGAAGCGTTTAATAAAATATTTGAATCCGGCGATTTATTATTAAATATTATCAACGATATACTTGATTTTTCCAAAATCGAAGCCGGTAAACTGGAATTGACCCCCGTAAAGTATGATATTCCGGACATGATCGATGATATCGTCGAAATAAACTGCGTTCGCTTTGATGGTAAACCCATACAGGTTGTTCTTAATGTTGATGTAAACACACCGGTTGAACTGTTTGGCGATGAATTTCGCATCAAGCAAATACTGAACAATATTCTTTCCAATGCTTTCAAATATACAGATGAAGGTGAAATTGAGTTTTCCGTTTCTGCCGAGCCTGACCAGAATAATCAAAATGATACCATAACGCTTGTTTTCTGCGTAAAAGATTCGGGGCAGGGTATGACAGAAGAACAGGTCAACGAAATTTTCGATGAATTTGTCCGTTTTAATCTTAACACCAACCGGACTACCATTGGTACAGGATTGGGTATGAGCATTGCAAAACGTCTTATTGATTTGATGAACGGTAAAATTACGGTGAAAAGCAAGCCGGGTGAAGGCTCAGCATTTACTGTGTATCTTCCGCAGAAACTTGCAGGCTCTGCTGTTTGCGGAGAAAAAATTGCAAGAGAATTGCAAAATTTCAATTATAAAAATATGGCAATGTCAAAAAGGACTTCATTTTTACGCGAATATATGCCTTATGGCAGCGCCCTTGTGGTTGACGACATTGTATCAAATATTTATGTTACCAAAGGAATGTTACACCCTTACGGTTTAAAGATTGAAACAGTTTGCAGCGGGTTCGAAGCTATCGATAAAATAAAAAACGGCGCTGTATACGACATTATTTTCATGGATCATATGATGCCTCAAATGGATGGTATTGAAACTACAAAAAGACTGCGTGCAATGGGGTATACGAACAATATAATTGCGCTGACTGCTAATGCATTAATCGGACAGGAGGAAAAATTTTTACAAAACGGCTTTGACGGTTTTATTCCTAAACCAATTGACTCGCGTGAGTTAAATGCTTTATTGAACAATTTAATACGAGACAAAAAGCAGCCGGAAGTTGTGGAAGCGGCTCGGCGTGAACAACGAAAAGAAAATACAATAACGACATTTGAGAATCTAAATTCAAATGAGTTATTTGTTCTGGATGCCGAAAATGCCTTAAATACACTGGAAAAATTATATGCAAAAATTGATACTCTTGATGATGCAGAAATTAATTCTTATATTATTTCTGTTCATGGAATGAAAAGCGCTCTTGCCAACATCAACGAAAATGAATTGTCCGCTATTGCACGCAAACTGGAACAAGCCGGCGAAGAACGTAATTTTGCTGTAATGTTGAGCGAAACACCGGTTTTTATTAATGCGATCAAATCCTTGGCTGCTAAATTAAAACCGGTGGAAAAAAACGGCGCTGCGGGAACCTCAAACGAAGAACCGATTTCTGAAGAGAATAGGGACTATTTGCAGAAAAAGCTGCTAGAAATTAAAACAGCATGTTTAGCGTTTAATAAAATCACTGCCAATGCGGCGCTGAACGATTTAAAGCAAAAAACATGGCCGCATCATATTAAAACTGTTTTGGAGAAAATTTCACTGGATATATTCCACAGCGCCTTTAAAAAAGCTGCGGCTGAAGCTGAAAATGCGATTAACTCAGTGAATAACCCCGTTTAACAAAACCATTTAACGGCACATTGGCGTGAAATATTCCGGTAATTACAAGATAACAACCGGTTTAATAAGATCTGCTGGCTTGTCCTTCATAAGCATCAGGGCTTCTTCAATTTTATCGAACCCTTTGAATTTATGAGTGATCAGCTTGCTTGTATCAAGTTTTTTGTTGTGAATCATCGAAGCGAGTTTTTCCATGCGCAGTCTGCCGCCGGGCATCAAGCCTCCAAAAATAGCCTTATGTCCCATGCCTACGCCCCATTCTGCTCTTGGTATTTTTATATAATCGCCGCTGCCAAAATAATTTACGTTGCCAATCTTTCCGCCGGGTTTTAACATTCGGATTGACTGATCTACAGTATCGTTGTCGCCTCCTGCGATGATAACTTTATCAACGCCCTTGCCTTTGGTTATATCCATTACCTGTTTTACAATATCGCCTTGTTTGTAGTTGATAATGTGAGTTGCACCGTATTCCTTTGCGATTTGCACACAGTTTGGCCTTGAACCAACTGCATAAATCTCTGCAGCGCCTCGCAGAGCCGTACCTGCGACCGCCATCAATCCTACAGGTCCGATGCCGATTACGGTAACCTTATCGCCAAACTGAATATCAGCAAGTTCTGCGCCATGCAATCCGGTTGGAACCATGTCTGAAAGCATTGCAGCTGATGCAAGATCCATGCCTTCGGGTAATAGTGCCAGGTTGCCGTCAGCGTCATTTACATGGAAAAATTCTCCAAAAACGCCGTCTTTTATATTTGAAAATTTCCAGCCGCAAAGCATTCCTCCGGAGTGCATTGAATATCCGCCCTGCGCTTCTACCGAATTCCAGTCCGGTGTTATTGCAGGAACAATTACTTTGTCGCCAGGCTTAAAATCTTTTACCAAAGAGCCGACTTCTACAACTTCGCCGATTCCTTCATGACCGAGAATCAGGTTATGTTTGTCTCCGATTGCTCCTTCCCAAACTGTATGGACATCTGACGTACATGGTGCCAGTGCCAACGGTTTACAAATCGCGTCTAATGGACCGCATTTTGGACTATCTTTTTCGATCCATCCGGTATTTCCGATTCCTAGCATTGCAAAACCTTTCATTCTTTACCCCTTTAATATGATTTTTGGTATTTTATACACCAAACTATTGTAATATTAAAAACATAAAAAAACAATGAGAATCTTGAGTCTTTAATGAATGTCTGTTTTTCTTACCGCTATTTAATTCTTTTATACGCTTTTATTTCTTGTCTTAGCCGCGCTGCAAGTTCTGCTCTAGGCACTCGAATTTGTTCCATAGAATCGCGGAAGCGCATAGTAACAGTCCCGTCTTCTTTTGACTCGTAGTCCACGGTGACACAGAAGGGAGTACCTGCTTCGTCTTGTCTGCGGTAACGCCGCCCAATCGCCCCTGCTTGATCATAATCGGTGGCATAATCTTCTTTCAGTTCTGCGCGAATTTCCTGCGCAAGTTCTGCAAGACCGTCTTTTTTCATAAGCGGCAATATCGCTACGGTAATCGGCGCAAGGTTGGGATGGAATCGAAGGACTGTGCGCCAATCGTCTGCGTCACCCTTGTCGGCGACTTTTTCTTCGTCGTAGGCATCGCAGAGAATCATCAGTACATTACGGGTAAGCCCTGCGGAAGTTTCGATGATATACGGAGTATAGCGTTCGTTGTTGTTATCCTGGTCGATGTACTGCATATCCTTGCCGGAATATTCACTGTGGCGGCTAAGGTCGTAATCGGTGCGGTTATGAACGCCTTCCAATTCGCGCCAGCCCATCGGGAAAAGGTACTGAATATCGTAAGCGTCTTTTGCATAATGGGCAAGTTCATCCGGTCCATGCTGATGCCAGCGTAAATGATCCATTTTGACGCCAAGTTTTTCGTAATACACCCAGCGCTGTTTTTTCCATTCGTTAAACCATTCTTCATCGGTGCCGGGTTTTACAAAATACTGCATTTCCAGTTGTTCGAATTCGCAGGTGCGGAAAATAAAGTTTTTGGTAACAATTTCGTTGCGGAATGCCTTGCCGACCTGGGCTATACCAAACGGGATTTTCATCCGGTTGGATTGAATAATATTTTTATAGTTGACGTAAATTCCCTGGGCAGTTTCGGGGCGCAGATAAATGATACTTGCGGTGTCCTCCGCAGCGCCGATGTGGGATTTAAACATCAGATTGAATTTTCGGGTATCGGTAAGCTCGCCGCCGCAGTCCGGGCATTTTTTTGCCGAAAGATTTTCTGCGGGGATCATATCTTCGCGGAAGCGGGACTTGCATTTTTTACAGTCGACCAATGGGTCGGTAAAGTTTTCAACATGGCCGGATGCTTCCCATGTGCGGGGATGCATCAAAATTGCCGCGTCCAAACCCACGATATTGTCGTGGAGCTGGGTCATTTCTTTCCACCAAGCACCGGCAATCCGGTTTTTTAATTCAATGCCAAGCGGGCCGTAATCCCATGCGCCGCTCTGGCCTCCGTAAATTTCCGATGATTGAAAAACAAAACCGCGCCGCTTTGCCAGCGAGGTGATTTTTTCCATCGTTGCTTTGCCTTGATATTCTTGTAGTTCTGACATATCCGCATTGTACGGAATTTTCATGATATAATCAATAACAACCATGAAAACAAAACCAGTAGATGTAAATGAACTTTTTGCCCTTATACAGGAAGCCAAACACCTTGTAGCACTGACAGGCGCTGGTGTAAGTACGCTTTCGGGGATTCGTGATTTTCGCGGCAAAAACGGTCTTTATAATGAAATGGACGCGGAAAAAATTTTTAGTATTGAATATTTTAAAAAAGACCCGTCATTTTATTACAATCAGGCAGGATCTTTTATTTACAATATTGATGAAAAGGAAGCATCGATTGTTCACACTGTACTGGGCAAATTTGAACAACATGGTTATCTAAAAGCCCTGATAACCCAGAACATCGATCTTTTGCACCAAAAAGGCGGCAGTAAAAATGTGATTGAAATTCACGGTTCTCCGGAAGAACACTATTGCCTTTACTGTTCAGGGATAAATATCGGTTACGAAGAAGTTGCAGCTATTGTTCGCAAAGGGGAAATGCCCAAATGTCCGAAATGTTCCGGTGTACTAAAACCGGCGATTACTTTTTTTGGAGAAGCTCTTCCGATAAATCCGTTAAAACAAGCGGTAACCGATTCACAACAGGCTGATCTGATGCTGGTTCTGGGAACAAGTTTGACCGTCTACCCTGCCGCATCCATGCCTGAATATACATTACGCAATGGAGGCAAGATTGTTATTGTAAACAATCAGCCAACCCCGCTGGACAACAGGGCGCTTCTGCATTTTGATGATCTTGGTTCGGTTTTTGAGGGATTAGCGAAAAACCTGTAGGCTGCAATTTTTTAAAAATTCGATATATTTTTTCATTCTCGAGCAAGCGCCACGCATCTGTACGCCATATATAGGCGGAGGAAAAATTATGAAAAATGACACTTTTATCTCACCACTTGAAGATTTTGCTTTTAAACAAATCTTTGGAGAAAAACAAAACATTAGCAACACAAAAGCGTTTCTTAAAGTCCTTTTGGATATTCCAAATGATGAATACGACATATTAACTGTTGTTAATCCAAATCTGGGGAAATTGTTTAAACGAGGTAAATCAGGAATTGTGGATATTAAGCTTTCTACAAAAACTGGCAAAATAATCCACATAGAGCTTCAGATTGAAAAAAGGGCAAATATGAGAAACAGAATCTTATATTACGCTGCCCGGCAAATCAGCGACCAGTTAAATTGGGGTGATGATTATAATAAACTCCATCAGGTAATAAGCATTGTAATATGCAACCACAAATTGCTGGAAGAGGAAGAGGGTTATATCAATGAATATGAACTTAGAAACGAAAAAAATAAGTTCTTTACGAAAATGCTGAAAGTGATTATACTTGAGCTACCGAAACTTCCTGAAGCAGCGGATGGGGCGCTATGGCCTTGGCTGAGATTTTTCACCTGCAAAAAGAAGGAGGAATATGAAATGCTGGCAAAAAAACACCCGGAAATGGAAAAACCGATATACTGCGCCAGAAAGATGTCATGGCTGGAAAAATGGCGGGACATGCAATTTCATAGAAACCTTGCAAAAGTTGATGAACGAATGTTGAAACTGCAGTGGAAAATGGATGGTTTGGAAGAAGGACGAACGGAAGGACGAGCGGAAGGACGAGCGGAAGGCGAAGCCGAACGTATACAATTGAAAGCCGACCTCAAAGCCAAAGATGACCAACTAACAGAATCGCAGGCAGGAATCAGGAAAATTATCTGCAATTTAGCCGCGTCAGGTATGGATATAAATCAAATAGTGCAATGCACAAATCTGACGATAGAAGAAGTGCGACGATTGATGATTTAAGAACTCCTGACCTACTTCCCCAAAATCAACATGTATAGAAGGCGATAGGAAAA
>Ga0123356_10003071_pt1 | contig 17632 bp, 13 predicted proteins | sample TergutEmb28metaG_2_FD_92546 | JGI IMG/M metagenome (GOLD analysis project Ga0123356, IMG submission 92546) | Embiratermes neotenicus P3 segment gut microbial communities from Petit-Saut dam, French Guiana - Emb289 P3 | ecosystem: Host-associated > Arthropoda: Insects > Digestive system > Gut ...
GCGGATGAATGCGCACATAGCGAAGCGTGAGGGGGAGACGGGGCGGCAAAATCCGATGATCACGAACGCGGCCAAGTGGAACGGATTCGGCAGGCCGTTTGCCTCCAGCGACGACGCCTACAATTCCCTCCACATCGGCGACCCCGCCGAGGCCCAGAAATTACAGGCGAAATTGGCGGAAATAGGCGTGGATATAAAATAAAAGCGATAAAACCAAAAAACCCCGGCCGTGCCGGGGTTTTTTTAGCTGGGGTTTTCACTTCCAGTTTTTGATGCGCTCAATGATTTTATCGGCTTCTTCTGTGTTCGATACCCCTCCTACAGAGGCAAACCATACGCCCTCAGGCGTGAGATTTTCGAAAACTTCGTCCAATTCGTTTATGCCGGCATACAGCATAATGCCCTTATGCGCCTTCTGGATTTTTTTATACACGTCGATCCAGCGGCCAAAGCCCTCATTTCCCGCGCCGCACACCCATTGCACCGCGTGCAGCTTTTTTATACCGAGCAGCATGTCGAGGTGCCTGAGCGCGTCGGGGCCGTCCAAGTGATAAATGCACCTGTCCAATTTTTCACATTCCTCAATTAAGCCATCCAAGAAAAATTCCTCGAACATCTTTTGGCTTATCATGCATGAAAAATCGTTTTGCGTCACGTTGTACCTGCCATTCACCACGAGATTTATCCAGCCCGAGGTCAAATCGCCTTCAAGGGTCATCATATTGTAAAAATATTCGTACAGTTTAAAATATTCTTCATATGAGCTTTTCAGTTTCGCCTTGACAAATTCGGGATAATCGTACAAATCCGCGCACAAAACCTCCGGGTCGCGCAGCGCGGCCAGATGGTCCGCCCCCGCGTGAAAATCGGTGAACCCCACCGCGAATTTGTTTTTTGAGTATTTCAACAGCTCCCTGACAAAATCGTCCAGGGCGATAAAATACTCGTTTGAGCGGGTCATCACCGCTTTGGCCGCGTCCTTTTCCCAATCCGCGATATTCGGGTAGGTCCAGGTGGTCTCCGGCCCGAAGTAATAATCGCAGCCGCATATCGCCGAAAATATTTCCGGCCCGAGATTCGGGAAACATGTGGGCATGGCGTCGGCGTAATATTTCGTGCAGCCGATGTGATAATCGGTCCATTTGGCCCTGTGGGCGACGTCCATCCAGCGCTCGCGGTGCGAGGCGTATGTTTTGTCCTCGGGCTTGTCGGCCCTTTGCTCAGGGGTTTCGTTCCAGAAAGTAAAGCACACGGGGGGTCTGTCATACACCTCTCCCGCAAAAAACGCCTCGTACCTTTTCATCGAGAGTTCAAAATTTTCATCCGGGATTGTCTTTGAAAACGGGTTTTTCATAAAGCAAATCTCTCCTTAAAAAATATAATTCAAAAATTTTTCATCGTTTCAGTTTGGTATTCGCCTTGTTCAGCCTCGCAAACGAGCCGTCGCGTTCCATGAGTTCATCGTAGCTGCCTTTTTCGATGATCGCCCCTTTGTCCAAGACGATGATCTGATCAGCGCTTATTATCGTCGAAAGCCTGTGCGCGATGACGATCACCGTCCGGCTCCCGGTCAGATTTTCGATCGCCTGCTGAATCTGCAGCTCCGTTTCCATGTCCACCGAGGAAGTCGCCTCATCCAAGATCAAAACCGGGGTGTTTCTGAGCACCGCCCTCGCGATGGAGAGCCTCTGTTTCTGCCCCCCGGACAGCCGGATCCCCCTCTCGCCGATCAGCGTCTCGTACCCGTCCGGCATCTGCGCGATAAATTCGTCCGCGCAGGCGATTTTGGCCGCTTCCTCTATCTGTTCCTTTGAGGCGTTTTTTACGCTGTAGGCGATATTTTCCGCTATTGTGCCGTTGAAAAGAAACACATCCTGCAAAACCATCGATATATGGGATCTCAAGGACTCCACCGTCAGGTTTCTTATATCCTCGCCGTCTATTTTTATGCTCCCGCCCTGCGGGTCGTAAAACCTCTCAATGAGCGATACGATGGTCGTCTTGCCCACGCCCGTGGGTCCCACCACCGCGATCATCTGGCCGGGGCTCGCGGTAAACGATATATTTTTCAATACGGGTTCATCCGCGTTGTAATGAAACGAGACGTCTTCGAATTCTATTCTGCCCTCGCATTTTTCCATGGTTTTGGCATCGGGACTGTCTGTGATTTCGGATTCGGCGTCCAAAACCTCAAATATGCGCGAGGCCCCCGCGTAGGCGACCTGCACATCCTCGAACAGCCTCGACAAAACCGCGAGCGGCCCGTAAAAAATGCCGAGATACATCAAAAAGCCGATGATATCGGGCACCGTCATGTTTCCGCCCATGGCCAGATACCCCCCCGCTCCGACCACGATAACCGTGCCTAAAGACGTCAAAAACTCTATTCCGGGATGAAACAGGGCATTGGCGTAGTTTGCCTTGACGTTCACGTCGGAGTAATATTTGCAGAGTTTCTGCATCTTTTCGAGCTCGCGGTCCTCCTGGCCGAACGCCTGGATTTCCTTCATTCCGGAGAGGTTGTCCTGTGTTACCGCGTTGAGCTCGCCGAGCACCTCGCGGTCCAATTTGAAAAGCGGAGCCACTTTTTTGGAGAAGAAGGTTCCCGCCCAGATCACAAACGGCACGGGAATAAGCGTGAAAGCGGCCAAAACCGGGTTTATCGTGAAGATCAGAATCGTCACTCCGATTATGACGATCACATTGCCCACGAGGTCGGGCAGGGCATGGGCGATCAGTTCATGCGCCCTGCTGCTGTCGTTGAGCATGTGGCTCATCAGCTGGCCGGTCTGTTTGTCCTGGTAATACCTCATGGACAGGCGCTGGAGTTTTCCGTATATCATAGCCATCAGCTCTCCCACGAAGTTCCAAGCCGCGATATGGCTCACCGCGAGCGCGACCCAGCGGCAGCCCGCCCTCAAAAGATACGCCCCGACCAAAACGGCGGAGTATATAACCAGCAGCTCCGCGTTCAACACGCCGGTCTCGCCGCCGTTTATCAGCGCGCCTGTGAGGTTTCGCACCACCGCCGGGGTGATGAGGTTGAGCAGCGAAGCCCCGATGACCCCAAGTGTCCCGAAGCCGATCGTGCGCCAGTGTTTTTTTGCCATCAGCACAAGCCGTGCAGTAAAATTCATATAGCCTCCAACCCGAAATAATATTTTAAAATACCGGGAATTTCGTCGTTTTCGCATTCACGGGCCTCGATTGCCCCGGTTTTCCAATCGATTGTTTTGAATATATTTCCGTCCAATGTGTACTTGCCTGTTTGGGTGCGCAAAGCCACCATGTTTGTCTTGTTGAAAACCGAATCGGGGCTGTACTGGCAGTAAAAATTCGGCTGGGCGAAATCGATTTCAAGCTGTTTCTCTTCCGAAAAAGAGTACAGCCGTTTCCACTCTCCGTCAACTTTCACATTCAGCACCCAGCCCAGACAATCATCTTTTGAAAACATATAGCCGAGGCCTCTGATTTCGGTTTCCTCCCCTTCGGTGATTTTGAGCGGGCACTCGGGGGTTACGCTGCCCACTCCCACATCCGCGAGATAAAACCCGTTTTCGAGTTCGACGCGGACTACCCTGTGCCTGCGCATCGGGATTTTCGGTTCGTTCAATAAAAACCTCGCGAAATAACTGACAGTTTTAAATCCGAGCTCGCACAAAAGCCGCTCAAACAGCGCGTTTAACTCAAAGCAATAGCCGCCTCTTTTGCGCTTTACTATTTTATCGAACAGATCATCCGGCTCCAAGGATATCGGGATGTTTTTGAGTATGTCCAAGTTTTCATAGGGGACGCTCAAAAAATGCCTGTACTGCAAACCGGCAAGCGTGGCCAAGTCCGGTTTCGGCACGCCCTCGAAGCCGATCCTTTCCAAGTAGCGTTCAACCAAAATGTCAATCGCCCCCCTTTTTTTTGCCCGCCGCGTATTTTTCGCGGATTTCGGCATATTTGGACACCGAGCGTTCTATCACCTTTGACCAGGGCAGATAGATTTTGTCCGCCGCGTTCTTTTTGACAAACTCGTATCTGTCTTTGCAATTAAACGCCTCTGATATGCCCGAGGCCACGCTCTCCGGCGTCTCTTCGGCAAAAAACGCGGTTTGATTCTCCGCGGATTCCTCGAGTATCTCGGAGGCGGAGCTGTTTCTGATTACGAGCGGGGGGCAGCCGCAGGCGGCCGCTTCCCGGATGACAAGCGGAGCGTTGTCATAAGTTGAGGGGAACACAAACAGGCTGGAGCGGGTGTAATACGCCCGCAAAAGCTCCCTGTCGTCCACCCTGCCGACAAAAAACACCTTGTCCTGCAGATTTTTTTCGCGCGCGGCTTTCTTCATATCCTCCAGGTCTATGCCGTCCCCGATAAAAAACATCCTGAAATCAAAGCCGCGGCTGTTTAGTATTTCCAACGCCTCGAAGGTGAGCATCTGGTTCTTGTACCACATCATCCTGCCCACAAACAAAAACACCGGGACATCTTCGACCAGATCATATTTTTGGTTTATCTCCCCCGTCAGTTCAGGGTCCGCTTCGACGCGCAAAAAATCCGTGCCGTTTTGCATGACGGTGAACTCGCCGGAAAATCCGCGGCCGGTTATATGCTCCCCGGTTTTTTTGCTCACTGCCCAGACGTCGTCGGCCGCGTTGATGTTTTTGTATATGTATTTTTCCAAGGCTTTGGCAATCAGGGGGATGCCCACCGCGCTCGCGATGTCATATTCCCATTTCGTGTGCTGGGTATAGACTATGGGCACATCGAATTTTTTTTGCAGTTTCTTCGATATGGTCATGGCGGTAAAGGGGCTGTGCGCGTGGATTATGTCGATTTTCAGCTCTTCGATTTTCTTGATCAGCGAGGGCATGAACGGATAGCCCGCCCTGTATTCCATATTGGGGAGCGGAAGCGAGGAAAAACGAAATACCGGAAAGGGATAAACCGAATAATCCCTGCCGGGCACATGGGGAGTGACCACAATGCACTTGCCATGCCCGCCTGTGGTAAATTCGCGGGCGCATTCGAGCACGCACCTGCCCACCCCGTCGATTATGGGCGGAAACGAATCTGTCATAAAGGCCACATTCACTCTGATATCACCTCTTTATATTAATATTTTTTTCCTAAGATTCAATTATACAGCATCGCAAAATAAATGTCAACGGCAAATTCGTTTTAATCATCAATCATATTTTCCGGTAATATATCATCATAGCCTGCGGCAGTGTGTCAGATGACAAAAGATAACCTTTCGAGAGCTTTTCGCCCGTTGTCACAACCGGCTCGCCGTATTTGAGCTCTTTGATTTCTTTTATCTCATACTGCGCGTTTTCGTCGATAAAAAGCGGCACCGCCAGGGCGCTTTTGTATACGCTGCCCTCTCTGGCGATTGCCAGTATCACGCCGTCGCCGTCATTCGGGCTGTCCAACTGCCACATGAGCCATTCCCGCGGGTCGCGCGAATACGGCAGCAGCGGGATGAAATCCCCGTACAGGCAGCGGCACAGATCCCCTCTCAGCTTAAGCAAATCTTTCATCGGCGCGAAATCTGTTTTGTCATTGCGCATTTCGTAGTCAAAACCAAACCACGGCGCGAAATTCGCGGCGAACATATACTGGTCGACGGGCATATTATCGGCATTGCCCGTAGCGCCGAAATAGGGGATAAGCTGCATGAAAGTCTGGTGGAAGGCCGCCTTTATGAGGTAGTCGTGGTAAACATAGTCCGTTTTATGCACGGGCGCCGAGCGGCGCAGCGTTTCCAGTTCCAATCGTCTTCCCCCCGACGAACAGGTATCTATGATTATGCCCGGGTTTGCGGCGAGTATGCCGTCCCAGTATTTCAAATAGCCCTGGCAGTATTTGTTTTCCAGCACGCCTTCGCGCCCCGCCTCGTCGTTGTGCCGCCAGAAGCGCAGGGCGTTCATATTGAAGTCCTGGCGGTAGACGGCCAATTTATTGTCTCTGATCAATTTATTGACATGGTCCGTGAGCCATTTCACCACTTCGTCAACGGCCAGGTTCAACAGCAGCGAATTGTCTATGTTGCTGGCTTCGTCGGACACGACCACGCTTCCATCCAAAGCCCTCAAGGCCGCAGGCGTGGAAAGCAGCCATTCTTTGCGGTTGTCATACAGGTATGTGCCGGGCGAAACGCGTTCGGGCTCGAACCACGCCATCACGCCGCCTCCGTATTTTGCCAGCCTGCCGGCAAGCGGCGCGAATCCGTTTGGGAAACGCTTCGCATCCACTTCCCACGTGCCCACCGGGCACCAGTTCGGATATTTTTCGGTCCCGAGTTCATACCACATGGCATCAATCCACCAGTAGTCCATATACAGGCCGTTTTCCAAATATTTGTCGATGAAAAACAGCTGATTTTCCTGTGTGGCGAATTTTGCCTCATAGAAGCGCCCATTGGAACCAAATGACACTTTGGGGCCGAGCGGCCCGCCGTTTTGCTGCGGCACATTGCGTTCCCAGCTCCACGCGCGCCACAAGTTCATGGCGCGGTTGTAGTCCGGATCGCAAAAAAACATCAGCGCGACCAAGGGGCTGCGCACTTTTTCGCCCTTTTTGAGGCAGGCGTCGAAATATTGCTGTCTGGAGCGCATATATACGCCTTTTTGCCAGTCTATGTCGATAACGGTCTCCCACTGCCCCTGCCAGCTGACAGCGGCGATGACGCGGGTTTCGGATGAACCTATGCTGTAATAGGGCAATTCGATGTTGGTGGAGCGGCCGCCGCTGTTTTGGAATGTGAAAGGGATATTGTTTCGCAGATAGCGTTCAGACTGGGCGAATCCGTCGGGCGAATAATAGTCGCCCGAAAAACAGGTCAGCACCGTGCTGTGGTTGATTCCGGGGTGGGGCAAAGTCATCTCCGGGGCGATGCTCGCGTCAACTGCGTAAAAATCCGAAATGCGCCGCGTGTCGGCGTCTCGCGCATTTTCGAGCCACACCGTCCATTCAACTTCGGGAAAGCTCAGATTCAACTCGATTTCGCAGCGCACCGTGACGCTCTCAAGCTCCCATGTCAATGTGCGAAGTTCGTATTTGCCGTCGGTGCGCGTATCTTTGCGGGGGAGGCGCGAGCGCAGCGCGGGCCCTATATCCTCGCCGCCGTATTTGAAGGCAAACGGAGGATCAGCGGCCATATTTTCGGCCCAGGCGCGGGCTTTTTCCAGTTCTTCGCCTGTGACCCTGTAATTTGTGTTCATAACACTTATTTTCTCCTTGGAAATTTATTATCGGCACTACTATTGGGCAGTATATCACAAAAACCAGTTGTTGTCAACGGCAATCTTGAGATAACATATTCTAAATTTTCTTGACAATGAAACATATTTATGCTATCATGGATAAAACAAGAAATAATATGGGTAAGATTAAAAAATGATTGTGTTACAGTGCGAAAACATATGTTTTTCGGTGGGGGTCAAAGAAATATTGAAAGACGTCTCGTTTTATGTCGAGGAGGGCGACAAAGCCGGCATTATCGGCGTGAACGGGGCGGGCAAAACCACGCTTTTGCGGATTATAACCGGCGAGCTGCCAAGCGAGAGCGGCGGCGTTTCGATAAAAAAGGACGCCTCCGTGGGCGTTTTGCGGCAGGATCCCGCATTGAGGGAAAACGATACCGTATACGGCTCGGTTATGGGCGTGTTCGGCCATCTCAAAAATCTCGAGGGCAAAATGGCCGACGTCGAAAGCCGTCTCGCCGATTACGACGCGCAGCGCCACGAAGATGAAGACGGAGCGCTCGAATATCTGCAAAAGCTCTTGGATTTGCAGTCGGGCCTGATCGCGAAGTATGAGGACGGGGGCGGATACGAATACGAGGGCAAGGCGAAATCGACCTTAGAAGCGCTCGGATTTCCGCCCGAGACCTGGGAGCAGCGGATACATACCCTGAGCGGCGGCCAAAAAACGCGCGTGGGGCTCATAAAACTGATTCTGACCGAACCCGATCTGCTGCTTTTGGACGAACCCACCAACCATGTGGATATTTCGAATTTGGAATGGCTCGAGAACTATTTGAAAAACTACAAAAAAACCGTGGTCATAATCTCCCACGACCGGTATTTTTTGGACAATGTGACAAACAAAACGATAGAATTGGAAAATACAAAAGCGGATTCGTACAAGGGCAACTATACCGCGTTTTTAAACAAAAAGGCCGAGGACAGGGAACTCAGGCAGCGCAGGTACGAACTCCAGCAGAGGGAAATCGAGCGCATAGAGGCGATGATCGAGCGGCTGAAGAACTGGGGCCGCGAAAAATTGGTGAGGCAGGCTTTCAGCAAACAAAAAATGTTGGACAAGATGGAAAAAGCCGAGCGCCCCGAAAAGCTCCCGGACAAGATAAAATTGGCCTTCGGCGACAAAAAGCGCGACAAGGCCGCGGAGTCGGGCGACGACGTGCTGTCGGTTACGGAGCTCGCGAAATCGTTTTTGCCGAAGAAACTCTTCGAAAACCTTTCGTTTGAAATCAAAAAGCGCGACAATGCCTTTATAATCGGCTCAAACGGTTCGGGGAAGTCCACCCTGCTCAAAATACTCACAGACAAACAGAGCGCGGACTCCGGCAGGTTTTATTTCGGGTATAATACCAAAATCGGGTATTACGACCAGGAAAATCAGGATTTGAACGATGAAAACACGGTCTTGGACGAGCTCTGGGACGACTACGAAAGCATGACGCAATTGGAAGTCCGCAATATACTCGCCGCGTTTTTGTTTCGAAACGACGACATAGAAAAAAAGGTGCGCGTGCTCAGCGGCGGGGAGAAGGCGAGGCTCACCATCGCCAAGCTGATACTCAAAAAATCGAACGTGCTCATTTTGGACGAACCCACGAACCATCTCGACATAAATTCGCGCGAGGCCTTAGAGGCGGCGCTGCAGAACTTCCGGGGCACGATCATCGCCGTATCGCACGACAGGTATTTCATAAAAAAGCTCGCCACCCGGATAATCGAGCTGAACCCCGGATATCCGGGCGGCTATATAGACTACAGGGACGGCTACGAGGAATTTTTGGATTACAAAAGGCAGTATCTGACCGATGCGGATCCAAATCAAAAAAATTACGCCGCCGACCCCGAAAAAGAACAGAGAATCATCGAGCACGAGAGACAAAAACAGATAAAAAAGCGGCAGGACCAATTGGAAAAAGAAAAGAAAACGACCGAATTTGAGATAAAAATGGCGGAGAAAAGGATCGCCGAGCTCGACTATATGATAAAAGACGACGAAGTAGTGGCCGATTACGCGAAATTAAACGAGATCTACGAGGAAAAAAACATTTTGGAGGAAAAACTCGAGGTGCTGTATGAAAAATATTACGATTACGAAACAGCGCAGCAATGACAATTTATTGACAAAAATTTTGCAAAAAATATTTTTATTTTTATGTACCGCTTGACAAGCCCAGATAAATATGCTACAATAAGACCAGAAATAGATTGAGAGGGTGCGCAAAACCCTCTCGCATACACAGACGGCACGACCGAACTCGATTAACTAAATGTCAAACGAAAGAATAGACCAAACCTTAGCTCGGGCGGTCTATTTTTTCTTGATGTTCTTTATCGTCACGTAAATTGATATTACGGTAACTATTATCGAAACAACGGTCAAAATACCCATTGGCATTCCACCTTTCAGAGTTCAGCCTTTTGTCCACCGCCCCGTGTACTATTACCATTATACACGAACCTACATCGGAAATCAAGGGGGTTTCATAATTTTTCCTGTAAGGATATTGCGTCAAAAAGGCCCTCTTTTGAAAGAGGGTGGCACGCGAGAACCCACAAAAGCACGGTAGAACCGCGTAAAATCCGCGTGACGGGTGTTTGCGGGGACAAAGCGACATCAGATTTGGCAAAACACCACCGCCCGCGGGGCGGAGCCTCTTTACTAAAGAGGCCGGGGGAATTATTCCGGCGTTGCTCGCTGTGAAATGGTCAACGCGAAAAAAATTTTCAAAATTACTTTCAAACAAAAAGAATTAGTTTTCGGCTAATTCTTTTGCTTTTTATTTAAGACATTTCACCCTCCCAAAAGCGGCTGGTCGTACTCGAACAGCACATTGTTGATTTCGAACACGTCGTACCGCTTTCGCATGATGAAATATTCGATGATCACGTCAAACACCACGCTGTGCGACAGCGCGAAACCCGCCCGCGCGAGCAGGTCGCGGGTTTCGTCGAGGGAAAGCTCCAAGGCGACCGCGAGCGCGACGGCGGTTTTTTTGCTGGGCATATAGCCTTTGCCGGTGCGTATTTTTGAAAACAGCTTGCGGTCCAAATTCGCGCGTTTATACACTTCCACGTCGGATTTGCCCTTTTTGTCGATCAGCCCGAGCAGCGCCGCGGAAAAAGGCTCATCAAGCCGGACTTCAAATTTTTCGGGCGCCGCGGCTGCAGGATGCGCCCTGACGGGCATATCGGGCATTTGTTTGGCGGGCGGCGCCTTTTCTTCCGCTTTTTGCCGGGACGGCGGCCGGAGTTCGAACAGCAGCGTTTCTTCGGCGGCTGTGAGGGGAATTTCCGCAGTGTCTCCAAAGAGGTTCCGGCTCAGGTTGCTCATTTCCGATTTTTCGATGTAATGCTCGCTGATAAACGCCCTGACTTCGTCGAGCAGCTCTTTTGTCGGTACGGCTTTCGCTTTCATGTTTGCTTAATACTCCAAAACGACTGCTTTATGGCAGTCGATTTTATCGACTTTGAAGCTTATTTTCCCGCCGTCCTGCGTAAATTTTATCTCTTCGTTTGTCTTGCCGTCGTAGGCTTTCTTGATTTTTTCCGGGACTTTGAGGTTTACCGCGATATCGTACAGCGGAATCAAATCTTCGATGACCTCGATTCCCTCGCCCCTTTTTACCGGCGAGGCGTACAGCAGGTGGTTTATGTATCTGCTTTTTTGGGGTTGTTTCATCAGCGTCGCGACGCCGCCGGAGGGCATGTCAGAGCTAAAGCTCTTTTCGTCGCCCAGAAGCGCGTCGATCGCGTATTTTACGATTTCCTTGCATATCAGGCTGCCTTTGACGGCGTAATCCTCGAAAACCGCCCACGCGATATATATCCCGTGTTTCCCCCGGGTCATGCCGGGAGCCGCGTTCTGCAGCATTTGCGGCGTATGCTGATGGGAGGAAAAACTGAATATGTCGCGGTTGAAATAGGGATCCCTGCGCCGGCCCAAAACTTCGCCGCCGGCTTCTTTGACGTCAAACGGTTCGCCGTACATCACATAATCCGTCTGCCCCAGATCGCCCGGCTTGAATTCCGGCCTGAAATAACAGGGCTGGTATTTGTTTTTGCCCGAAAATTCCGCCCCGAAATCGAATAAAAACCCGTCCTCTTTTTCCCCGGCGCCGAGCCCCGATATCCCCGAGGCCAAAATTTTTCCGCCATTTGCGGTAAATTTGTCCAACTTCGCCTTTAAACCGCCGTCCAAGCGGACCCGGTCCGGCAGTATGACCAGCTTATACTTTCCGATATCGCTGTCCGCATCGACCACATCGTACAGATATTTCCCCTCGAGCATCATCCTCGAGGCCCCGACAAATGATTTCTTGCAGCCGGCGCCAAATGGCTCAGTGTAATAATCGTCGCCGAACACCGCGATGTCGGCCGCGCTCTCCACGTCGTCGCAGTACTGTTCCACAGCTTCGACTTCGGCGTAGGCCGCCCCGATCAGCTCGTATGTGGCCTTGTCCAAAAAGCCTTCGGGGTGCATCTGGTCGCCGATGGAGCATTTCGCGCCGTTTGCTATGCTGAGAGCGACTTCGTATTTTAAGGCGTTTGGATGTTTGAAGCCTCCGAATTCGCCCCATGTGGTGTGGAATTTGCCGGTCATGCCCAAAAATTCGAGCCCGAGCCCGTGGACATACCTCGCCGACATCGGAAAATGGTCGTACCCCCAGCCGCCCGTGGGCAGCGATTCGATTTCGAGATGCGTGTTTGCCAGCGCCAGGTCTCGCCGCCCGCACGGGATGTGCCCGCCGTTGTGAAATATCCTCAGATTCGGGTCGATGCCGTGCACCGCCTTTTCTATTTCCGTGTAATATTTTTTGTAGGTGCGCTCCCCGAGTTCTTTGACTGCGGCGGAGTCGCGGGGATCCTTTGCCTCGGAGCGCAGTATTTTCACGCAGTTCTGGCAGTAACAGATGCGCGGGGAGACGATATCCAAGAAATATCCTTCGATGTTTTTGAATTTTTTGGTGATTTCCACGACCTGCTCGATCAAAAGTTCAAAATACGGGGAGTTGAAACAGAACAGATGATAGCCCGCGTTCATAAACCCCCCATTCCAGCCCACGCTCTCGTCCTTGTTTCTAAGCAGCCATTCGGGATGCTCCCTGGCGATTTTCTCGTCGAGCCCGGCGGAGATGTACACCGGGGTCTGCACCCCGATCTCATGGCAGGCGTCCAGCATTTCCTGCAGTAAGTCGAAATCCAAACCGGGGTGCTTTTGGTTTTTTTCGGTTTCGTGATACGCCCAGCCGTGGTGACATTTCGCGAAAACCGTGACGGAATTCACATGGCCGGTTTTCAGGTTCTCCTGAAACTCTTTTTTATCGAATTTAGATCCGATGCCCCCTATTAGCTCCGACGTGTGAAAATCCAAATGTACCTGCCGAAACGGCAATTTTCCCATAATTCAACCCTCCGTAAATTTTTGATTTTTTTCGCTTTTATAGATATTATATCCGTTCCCATCCGATAAGTCAAGAACTATTTTTTTCGCGGCCCAAAACAAATCGTTAACAAAAAAGAAACAAATAAATGATATAATCCTCAAAAAAAGGAAAGAGGCGAAAAATGCAAAACACACAGGATATGCCGCGCGAAAAACTGAATAAAAAAGGCGCCGAAGCCTTGACCGACGCGGAGCTGCTCCAGGCGCTGATAGGGAGCGGAGGCAAGGGAAACGACTACAGGCAAATCGCCAAAAATCTGCTTGAGGCCATCGATAAAACCGGAATCGAAAAGCTCACAATCGACGACGTCAAGGCTATAAAAGGCATCGGCGAGGCCAAAGCCACGGTCGTATTCGCCGCATTTGAATTCTGGCGCAGAAAATTCACCAAACAGTCCCGCCCGACAATCGACACCGCCGAAAAGGCCGCGGCGCAATTCGATTTCATCAGGGACAAAAAGCAGGAATGCCTCGCCATGATCACCTTGGACGGGGCAAGGCGGCTGATAAAAAAACACACGGTGACCGTAGGCTTGCTCACCTCCTCGCCGGTCCATCCCAGAGAGGTGTTCGCCCTTGCCGTGGAGGACAGGGCGGCCTCGATAATCATCGCGCACAACCACCCGAGCGGCTCGCTGGAGCTCAGCGCCCAAGATTTGGAAGTCTCCAAACGCATAAAGGAAGCCGGAGAACTCATGGGGATCCGGCTCGACGACCACATCGTCGTGGCGGGAGAGGATTTTGTGAGCGCGCTTTAAAAACGAAAAAACAATAGACCTCTTGCATAACTGTCATTGCGAGGCGACTTGTCGCCGTGGCAATCCAGATAAAAACGATATTCCGACGTACTGGATTGTTTCGCTGCGCTCGCAATGACGGCAATATAGAGGTTATGCATGAAATCTAATGAAAAATTCATTTTTGTCGGGGGATGTAAATATAGAACGCGGTGCCTTTGCCTTTTTCGCTTTGCACCGATATGCGCCCCCCGCACAGATCGACGATTCTCTTCACCAAAGGCAGCCCCAGGCCGTTTCCGCTGTCGCTGCGGGCGGGGTCGCCCTGATAAAATTTTTCGAATATGTGCTTTAGCGTGTTTTCATCCATGCCTTCGCCCGCGTCGGTTATTTTTACTTCCGTCATGCTCTCGATCTCGCCTGCGGCGTTGATTTTGTTCGATTCGCGGCAGCTTACGCTTATTTCGCCGTTTTCGCGGCTGTATTTCACCGCGTTGTCGAGCAGATTCAGCCAGACATGAGAGATCATCTCCTCATTTCCGTGAAAGACCGCGGGGGTCAGCTCGACGTTGAAGGAGATGTTCTTTTTGGTCCACTGCCGCTCGAGAAGCAGTATGCAGTTTCTTATCTGCTCGTCGAGCGAATAGTCTTTTTTGTCGGTTATTATCTGCTGGTTTTCGAATTTCGTCAAAAGCAGCACCTTCGACGACATGGCGGCCATCCTCTCGCATTCTTTTATTATGATTCCGATATATTCCAGGCGCTCTTCGGCGGACAGGTTTTCCCCCTTGAGCTGTTTGGCGAAACCTTTTATCGAGACGATCGGCGTCTTGAATTCGTGCGAAAAGTTGTTTATGAAATCGTTCCGGAAAATTTCTATCCCGCCCAGCTCCTCCGCCATCGTATTGAAACTTTCGAGGAGCTCGCCGATGACCCCGATATTCGAGGTTTTCGGCAATTTTACGTTGAAATTCCCTTTGGCTATTATCTTTGTGGCTTTTATGAGGCCGTTGAGCGGCTTTAAAAATATCCTGCTGGCGAAATAGGCGATCAGCGTCCCCAAAATCACGCTCACCATAAAATTCACCTGCTGCAAAAATATCATGGAATGCCTCACCGTGACTAACATATCCAAGCTGTCGAGGGTGAATATGCAGGCCCCCGCGATAAAATTCGCCGCAACCATAATCGAGAACACGAAAATCACGGCGACTATATTCAGCGAAGCGTATTTGTGAAACTCCTCGATCTCCCGGCGGCCCTTTTTTTTGCTTAAATTTTTCAACTCTTTAAATTCTTTCATGATTCCGCGCTTTTGACCGCTTTGTACCCCAATCCGCGTATAGTCATGATTTCGAAGTCGCGGTTGTCCTTGAAGCGGTCCCTGATGCGGTTTATGTGCACGTCGACAGTCCTCTCGTCGGTGTCGCTGTCCATGTCCCATATCTCGTCCATGAGCTGGCGGCGGGTAAAAATTTTGTTCTGATACGAAAGCAGCTTATACAAAAGCATAAATTCCTTATTGGGGAGTTCATGCGGGACGCCCCCCGCATTTACCGTCAGGGAATCGTAGTCGAGCGTGGTTTCGCCCACTGTGATCCTGTGCTCGTTGACTATGCGCGAGCGCCGCAGCAGCGCGGATATCCGCAAAATCAGCTCTTCCTCGTCGAACGGCTTCACCATATAGTCGTCCGTGCCGATGATAAACCCCTTTTTTTTGTCCTGCGGGGTCTCTTTCGCAGTCACCATCAGAATCGGGATATGGCAGCTGTTTTCCCTCAGAATCTCGGTAAACAGATATCCGTCCATTTTGGGCATCATTATATCGAGAACTATCAGGTCCACGTGCTTTTTGTCCAAGAGCTCGAGCGCGCCCTCGCCGTTTTCCGCCAATATGACGTCATACCCGTTCTGGGAAAGAATGGCGTTTAAAAGCTTTCTGGTATTCGGGTCGTCTTCGACCACCATGACGTTGAACATAGGTCAGATCTCCCGCTCTTTTTCCAATTTTTTGTTTCTGAAATACAGGCACGCGTCAATTGACACCATGACCGTGTTTATGAAGTAAAAGACGGTCACATAGTCCGCTCCGTTTATAAACTTATTCGCAATGCCGCATAAATACCCTATTATCACCGCGAACAAAAAAATTACGCTTTTACTCCCGACCACTCTCGTTGTATATGACTTATATATCGACGCCGGCCATGAAACGCCGAAAAATATGAGCATCCCAAGCTCAAAGATTTTATTCATTTTTTGTTTTTGCTCACTTTCTCAAATCCCTGGCGTAACAGGCGACATGGCTCTCCCCTTTATAGTCCACGCGCACCATGGTGACTTCGGCGGGAATGGGTTCTTTGTCCTTGGTCTGGTGCGTATAATCAAAGCGGTGATATCCGGTTTCAAACGCTTTTTTGATATTTTCCCGGTACTTGGCCGCAGACGGGCTCCCATCCGGCTGAAATTCCGGCGAAAGCTCGCAAAAATGGTCCAAATATTCCTGTTTGTTCGGTAATTTATGGATTTTGACCGATTCTTCGCTGCAATCGACAAGGTTGTAATTTTTGTCCCAGAGGCTCGTCGCCAAGGGAACCGCGTTGAACATCACCTGCGCGCGCGCCTCTTCTTCATGCATCTTTTTTACAAGCGAAAGCCGTTCATGGGCCATTTGGACCTCGCTGCTTTCTATTTTCAAGTCCCCGTCCGATTTTTTCACGGGGTCGACATCCTGCTTTTCAAAAGAAGTCCGGTACGCGTCGATTTCTTTTTCCGCCTCTTTGAAAGCTTCGAGTACGACGGGCTTGAAATGCGTGGGCATCACCCTCCCGTCTCCCACCGTGATTATATCCACGGCCTGCTCGCGGCTGAACGCTTTTTTGTACGGACGCTCGCTTGTGAGCGCGTCGTACACATCCGCCAAGGAACAGATACTGGATGAAATGGGGATTTGGTCGCCTTCGGCTCCGTTCGGATATCCGGTGCCGTCGTGTTTTTCGTGGTGATAGGCGGTGATTTCAAAGGCGTAATGCAGGGTGTTTTGATACCCGCGCATAAATTTTTCCGTTTCTTTCAACACCTCGGCGCCGAGGGTCGTGTGCGCTTTCATGACCTCAAACTCTTCTTTTGAGAATTTGCCGGGCTTCAAAAGTATGGCGTCGGGTATGTAGATTTTGCCCACGTCGTGGAGAGGGGCCATCGAAGTTATATAATAGACTTCCTCTTTGGACAAAAGCTCGGGATGATTTTTATGGATTCTATTGGCTATTATCTTTGTGTAGTTCTGCATGCGCTTGATATGGTCGCCGGTTTCCTGGTCGCGCCCTTCCGCGAGAAGCGACATGGCCATGATGATCGCTTCGCGGGAAGCGGAAATCTCATTTGTCCTTTCCTCGACGATGCTTTCGAGATCGTCGCGGTACATCTTGTTTTCGATATGGTTTTTGCATTTGATTCCGACGATTTTGCTGTCGTAGGGTTTTCTGATATAATCGACGGCGCCGAGATTGAGCCCTTTCGCCTCGCTGAAAGAGTCGGTTTCAGATGTTATGAAAATAACCGGGAGATTGCGGAAACGCTGATCTTTTTTGATATTTTCAAGCACTTCGAACCCGTCCATCACAGGCATCACCAAGTCCAAAAAAACCAGATCGACTGCGGTTTTGTCAAGCACTTCCAAAGCTTCCTGGCCGTTAAAGGCGGTACATACGTTATATGTGCCCTCGAGCATACTGCCGAGTATCTCGATATTGATCTCCTGATCGTCGACAATCAATACGGTGTTTTTTTTCATCAAAATAATAAATCAACCTTCTTTCCCAGCGGCCGCCGGACCGGCGGCGCCCTATAACGATTGTAACATACGTCCTTTATCACATTATATCACTGAAATCACACATTGTCAAGAGCCAAAAGAAATAAATGGAAAAAAATCCACTTGACAAAAAAATATATTTGGGTTACACTGTATTATATAAAAAAGCATATGAGAGGAATTATAAAACAATGGAATTACTGCCTGTAAATCTGGAACAGTTCTGGCGCGACAATGCGCTCGCGCACGAAGAAAATTGTTTTTCGCCGAAGGCGCCGCAAGTCGCTTTTGGCATCGGAATGAGCGACGAATGCGTATTCGCAGAGCTCGGCGAGCCGGGGGCTCCGTGGGGCCATACCCCCATAGAGCGCAGAATTGAATTAA
>Ga0123356_10003072_pt1 | contig 17631 bp, 13 predicted proteins | sample TergutEmb28metaG_2_FD_92546 | JGI IMG/M metagenome (GOLD analysis project Ga0123356, IMG submission 92546) | Embiratermes neotenicus P3 segment gut microbial communities from Petit-Saut dam, French Guiana - Emb289 P3 | ecosystem: Host-associated > Arthropoda: Insects > Digestive system > Gut ...
CGCCTGCTGGCGAACCCGCTGATCGAGGACTACGAGATCATCGAGAACGCGTGAAGTTCGGCGTAATCCGCTTCCCCGGCACGTGTGACGACGTCGACGCCCAGCTCGCGGCGCAGCGGGTCGCAAACGCCGTCCTTCTGTGGCATCGCGACCGCGACCTGCAGAACGTGGACGCCGTGATCGTGCCCGGCGGCTTCTCCTACGGCGACTACCTGCGCACCGGCGCGATCGCCCGTTTCGCGCCGGTGATGGAGTCGGTGATCGAGTTCGCCAACGCCGGCGGGCTGGTGCTCGGGATCTGCAACGGCTTCCAGATCCTCTGCGAGTGCGGCCTGCTGCCGGGCGCGCTGCTCGTCAACGAGAACCTCAAGTTCGTCTTCCGCCAGGTGAACCTCGAGGTCGTCGACCGCAACACCCCGTTCACGCGCGACTGCCCGCCGACGCTCTCGATCCCCGTCAAGCACACGACCGGCCGCTACTACTGCGCCGAGCCCGTACAGGCGGTGCTCAAGTACGCGCCCGGCGAGAACCCGAACGGCTCGCAGGATGACATCGCGGGCGTCGTCAACAACGCCGGCAACGTGTTCGGCCTGATGCCGCATCCGGAGCACGCCGTCGACCCGCTGACCGGTTCCACGGACGGGCTCACGATCTTCGAGTCGATTCGCGCCGCCGTCGGTGAGCGGGTGCCGACGGCATGAGCACCGGCGCCCCAAAGGGCGATCTTCCCGACTACCGCGCGCTCGGGCTCACCGACTACGAGTACGACATGATCGTCGCCGGGCTCGGCCGCGAGCCGGACCCGGTCGAGCTCGCGATGCTCTCGCTGATGTGGTCCGAGCACTGCGCCTACAAGCACTCGAAGAAGCTGCTGCGCAGGCTCCCGACCGAGGGCCCGCACGTGCTCGTCGGGCCCGGCGAGAACGCCGGCGCGGTCGACGTCGGCGACGGCCTCGCGATCGCGTTCAAGGTCGAGTCCCACAACCACCCGAGCGCGGTCGAGCCCTTCCAGGGGGCGGCCACCGGCGTCGGCGGCATCCTGCGCGACATCTTCGCGGTCGGGGCGCGCCCGATCGCGGTGCTGGACAGCCTGCGCTTCGGTGAGCCGGCGACGTCGGCCCGCTCGCGCTACCTGCTCGAGCACGCCGTCGCCGGCATCGGCCACTACGGCAACTCGATCGGCGTGCCGACGATCGGCGGCGAGATCTACTTCGAGCCCAGCTACGAGCAGAACTGCCTGATCAACGCGATGGCCGTCGGCATGGCCCCGCACGACCGGCTGACGAGCGCCGCGGCCGCCGGCGTCGGCAACCTCGTGATCCTGTTCGGGGCGCTCACCGGCCGCGACGGCATCGGCGGCGCCTCCGTGCTCGCCAGCGCCGAGCTCACCGAGGCCGACGACGCCAAGCGCCCGACCGTCCAGATCGGCGACCCGTTCGCCGAGAAGAAGCTGATGGAGTGCAGCCTCGAACTGCTCGACCGCCAGCTGCTGGCCTCGCTGCAGGATCTCGGCGCCGCCGGCCTGACCTCCGCCGCCTCCGAGATGGCGAGCAAGGGCGGCGTCGGGCTCGACATCGACGTCGCCCGGATCCCGCTTCGCGAGGCCGACATGGAGCCCTTCGAGATCATGGTCTCCGAGTCCCAGGAGCGCATGCTCTGCGTGGTCGAGCCCTACGACGTCCCCGCCGTGCTCGACGTCTGCGAGAAGTGGGAGGTGCTCGCGACCGTGATCGGCGAGGTCACCGACAGTGGCGTCTTCCGGATCCTCAACGGCGGCGACGTCGTCGGCGAGCTGCCGGTCCCGCTGCTGGTCGACGATTGCCCGCTGTACGACCTCGAGCCCGAGCCGCCGGCCGCACCGCTGTACGTCGGAGGCGAACCGCAAGTCGCCACCGACGCTGATCCGCTCACAACACTGAAGGGCTTGCTCGCGAGCGCCAACATCGCCTCGCGCCGCGTGGTCTTCGAGCAGTACGACCCGGTCGTGCAGTCGCGCACCGTGCGCCGTCCCGAGCAGGCCGGCGCGGCCGTGCTGGCGCTGCCGGTGCTGTCCGCGCGCGATGGCTCCGACGACGCGCCGATCCCGGGGATCGCGGTCTCGATCGACGGCAACGGCCGCCGCGTCGCGGTCGACCCGCGCGCCGGCGCCGCCGAGGTCGTCTACGAGTGCGCTGCCAACCTCGCGTGCGTTGGCGCCGACCCGCTCGGCCTCACCAACTGCCTGAACTTCGGCAACCCGGAGAAGCCGCACGTCGCCTGGCAGCTGACCGAGGCGGTCGAGGGCCTGGCGCAGGCCTGCCGCGACCTCGGGGTGCCGGTCGTCGGCGGCAACGTCTCGCTATACAACGAGTCGCCGGACGGGCCGATCCTGCCGACGCCGGTGATCGGGATGGTCGGCAAGCTGCCGGACGTGCGCCGCGCGGGCCAGACCGGCTTCGGCGCCGAGGGCGAGGCGATCGCCCTGATCGGCAGCTTCAACCCGTCGCGCGACGGGTCCGAGATTGCGAAATTGCAGGGCAGCGCGCCCGCTGGCGCACTGCCCGCCAAGGACGTTTCAGCGATCCGAACCGCCCACGAGCGGGTGCGCGAGGGCGTGCGCGTCGGCGTTTTCACCAGCGCCCATGACATCGCCGAGGGCGGGATCGCGGTCGCGCTGGCCGAGTGCTGCATCGCGGGCGGCACTGGCGCGACCGTCACGCTGCCCGATGGTCTGGACCCGTTCGGCGAGGATCTCGGGACCGCCTTTGTGGTCTCCGGACCGGCGGCGGCGCTCGCCGGACTGAAGACCATCGGCACCGTGGGCGGGTCCGATCTGGTGATCGAGGGCCTGCTCGATGTCCCAATTTCCGAGTTGATCGACGCCCATAGCGGCGGACTGTCCGGCCTGCTCAGCTAATCTGCGGTTTGGGGACAGCCACCCGTGACCACTGCTCTCGATCATCGTGACGGACCGCGCGACGAGTGCGGCGTGTTCGGTATCTACGCGCCGCACAGCGACGTGGCGCGGCTCACGTACTTCGCGCTGTATGCGCTCCAGCATCGCGGGCAGGAGTCGGCGGGGATCGCGGTGGCGTCGCTCGGCGGGTCGATCATGGGCACGCGCGAGCAGGGGCTCGTCTCGCAGGTCTTCGACGAACACATGCTGCGCTCGCTCGTCGGGGAGCTCGCGATCGGGCACGTCCGCTACTCGACCACCGGCTCCTCCGAGTGGGAGAACGCCCAGCCGATCGTGCGTGATGACTACCGCACGATCGCGCTCGCGCACAACGGCAACCTGATCAACGCGGTCGAACTGCACAGTGAATTGCGGGGACGCGATGTTCCCTTCCGCTCGACCTCGGACTCGGAGATCATCGCGGCGCTGCTCGCCACGCACCCGGCGGAGACGATCGAGGAGGCCGTCGCCGAGGTCCTGCCGCGCCTGCGCGGAGCGTTCTCGACGGTCGTGATGACGGAGGAGAAGGTCGTGGCGTTCCGCGACCCCCACGGCCTGCGGCCGCTGTCGCTGGGTGTGATCGACGACCCTGCCAGTGATGAGGCGCCGGTCTACTGCGTCGCGAGCGAGTCGTGCGCGTTCGACCTGATCGGCGCCCGCTATGTGCGGGACGTCCAGCCCGGTGAGGCGGTCGTGCTCGACTCCGACGGCGTCCACTCGCACGTGATAGCGCCAGGCCAGCGCCGCGCCTTCTGCGTGTTCGAGTACATCTATTTCGCGCGGCCGGACTCGCTGATGGGCGGGCGGCGGCTGCAGGTCTCCCGCGCGCGCATGGGTGAGATCCTGTGGGACGAGGCGCCGGTCGACGCTGATCTGGTGATTGCGATCCCGGACTCCGGCAACGCCGCGGCACGCGGGCTCGCGCGGGCCGCGGGGATTCCGCAGGACGACGGCTTCATCAAGAACCGCTACGTCGCGCGCACGTTCATCCAGCCCGGGCAGCAACTGCGCAAGAACGGCCTGCGGCTGAAGTTCAACCCGCTGCCGGAGGTCGTGGCGGGCAAGCGGCTGATCGTCGTCGACGACTCGATCGTGCGCGGCAACACGATGCCGCAGATCGTGCAGATGCTGCGTGAGGCGGGCGCCGCCGAGATCCATCTGCGGATCTCCTCGCCGCCGATCAAGCATCCGTGCCATTACGGGATCGACATGTCGACGCGTGAGGAGATGGTCGCGCACGGGCGCACGGTCGCGGAGATCTGCGAGCAGATCGGCGCCGACTCGCTGCACTACCTGTCCCTGGAGGGTGTCTACGAGGCGGTTCAGGGCCAGCGCTCGATGCACTGCGACGCCTGCTTCAGCGGCGATTACCCGCTGGCCGGCACCGAGGACTCCGGCGGCAAGTTCGCACTCGAGCGCGTCGAGCTACCCGTCGTCTCATGAGCGCCTCATGAAGGTCGCGGTTCTCGCCTCGGGCACCGGGACGAACCTCCAAGCGCTGCTCGATCAGGTTCACCGCCGCGAGGGGATCGAGATCGTCGCGGTTGCCTCCGACAAGCCGGAGGCGCAGGCGCTCGAGCGCGCCGCGGCTGCTGGGGTGCCGACCGCTGTGTTCGAGCGCGCCGCATTCGCCGGAGACCGGCTCGCGCGCGACCGTGCGATGGCCGACTGGCTGCGCGAGCGCGGCACCCAGCTCGTGGTGATGGCCGGGTACATGCAGATCGTCTCCGAGGAGTTCCTCGATCGCTTCCCCGATGCGGTCATCAACCTCCACCCTTCGTTGCTGCCGGCCTTCCCCGGGGCGGACGCCATTGGGCAGGCGATCGCATACGGGGTGAAGGTGTTCGGCGTGACCGTCCACTTCGCCGACGCCGGCGTCGACAGCGGCCCGGTGATCATGCAGCGCTCGATCGAGCTGCCGGACGCGCGCGAGCTTGATGACGTGCGGCCGCAGCTGAACTCGATCGAGTACCAGATCCTGCCCGAGGTCGTGCGACTGTTCGCGCGCGGTGCCGTGCGGATCTCACCGACGCATCCGCGCCGTGTGCTGGTTGGGCCGTCCGCGGTCCTGCCTGAGTCGTGAGCTTGCAGGCGCCGTTGCGGTCGGGTTGCGCCAGTGCCGGATCTGTAGAGTCGCGGGCATATGACCACCACCAACGCTGAGGAGTCACTCCACCCGTCGGCGGAGCCGCTCCAGTCGTCGGAGCCGGGTGAGGTGCAGATCGCCCGCGCCCTGCTGTCGGTCTCCGACAAGTCCGGGATCGTGGAGTTCGCCCAGGGCCTGGTGGAGCTGGGGATCGAGATCATCTCCACCGGTGGGACCCTGCGCGAGCTGAGCGAGGCGGGCGTCCCGGCGCGTTCGATCACGGACCTGACCGGGTTCCCGGAGATCATGGACGGGCGCGTGAAGACGCTGCACCCGAAGCTCTATGCAGGTCTGCTGGCCGTGCGCGACGACCCCGAGCATGTCTCGGCCGCGGTCGCCCAGGAGGTCGAGCCGGTCGACCTGATCTGCGTGAACCTGTACCCGTTCGAGCGCACCGCGGCCACGCGCGGCGTGACCGACGCCGAGGTGATCGAGAACATCGACATCGGCGGCCCGACGATGATTCGCGCGGCGGCGAAGAACTTCGCGTTCGCGGCGCCGGTCACCTCGCCCGTCAGCTATGACGCGGTGCTGGAGGAGCTGCGGGCGTCGGACCGGCGGCTGTCGCTATCGACCCGCGAGCACCTCGCCGCCGAGGCGTTCGCTTATACGGCCCGCTATGACAGCGCGATCACGCGCTGGTTCCAGGAGAAGCACGAGGACTTCCCGCCGCTGCTGGTGCGTGCGTTCGAGCGCGCGCTCGAGCTGCCCTACGGCGAGAACCCGCATCAGCGCGCCGCCTTCTACACGCAGATCGGGGCGCGCACACACGTCCTGTCGCAGGTCGCGCAGCTGGCCGGCAAGGAGCTGTCGTTCAACAACCTGCTCGACCTCGATTCCGCGCGCCAGCTGCTCAGCGAGTTCGTCGTGCCCGCGTGCGTGATCGTCAAGCACAACAACCCGTGCGGCGTGGCGGTCGCGACGACGTCGCTCGAGGCCTACCAGCGGGCGTTCGCGTGTGACCCGACCTCGGCATTCGGCGGGGTGATCGTGCTGAACCGGCGCGTCGACAAGGCGACGGCGCTGGCGATCCACGATCAGTTCGCAGAGGTGGTGCTCGCGCGCGGCTTCGATGATGACGCGCTGGAGGTCTTCACCGACAAGCCGAACATGCGGATCCTCGATGACCGCGAGCGGCGCACGGGCCCCGTCCTGGAGCCGGCGCTGCGGCAGGTCATCGGTGGCATGCTCGTACAGGACCGTGACTCCTCCAACGAGGAGCGCGAGGACATGCAGGTCGTCTCCGGACGGCGTCCGAGCGAGGAGGAGTGGTCGGAGCTGTTGTTCGCCTGGCGGGTCTGCAAGCACGTCAAGTCCAACGCGATCGTGATCGCGCGTGACGGGGCGACGATCGGGCTCGGCGCGGGCCAGATGAGCCGCGTCGACTCGGTCCGGATCGCGATCGAGAAGGCACAGGCGCCGGTGGCCGGCGCGGTGCTCGCGTCCGATGCGTTCTTCCCGTTCCCCGACGGCCCCGAGATCGCGCTGGGCCAGGGCGTGACCGCGATCATCCAGCCGGGTGGCTCGATCCGCGACCCGGCGGTCGTCGAGGCGGTGGATCGCGCCGGCGCGGCGATGGTCTTCACCAACCGGCGCCACTTCCGCCACTGACGCTCGCGCCGGCCCGCTCGTGTGCGCCGATTCAACCCAGATCAAGCGCCTCGGCGGCGACCCGCCGTCACCCTATGAGGATCCCATCGGCTTCAGCCGGGTGGTCAGCGCCGGACCCTGGGTGCTGATCGGCGGCACGACCGCGGTCGACCCGAGCGGGTTCGTCGTCGGCACCACCCCGTACGAGCAGACGCTCGAGGTCCTCCGCAAGCTGCTGCACGAGCTCTCACGCGTGGGCTTCGGTGCCGAGGATGTGGTGATGACGCGCATGTACGTCACCGACATCTCCCGCTCCGAGGAGGTCGGCCGCGCCCACGGTGAGGTCTTCGGCTCTGTCCGGCCGGTCGCCACGATGGTCGAGGTCAGCGGCCTGATCGACCCGCGCATGCTGGTCGAGATCGAGCTGACCGCCTACCGCGGCTGACGCCCGCTCCCCGTGCCGCCGATCTGCGGCCTGGGGTACCTCTGGAGGCGAATTCGGCCCGATATCCCCTCGATACCGAAACCGATATCGCGCCGAATTCGCGGCTCGACAGGTACCGATCCGCGGACGCTCCTCACACGCTGCCCCGGGGCATTCGCCCTCACCGACATGACGTGCCACGTCAGGACTGCCATCATCAGAGACCGCGCCGGCGTAGCTCAGTTGGTAGAGCAGCGGACTTTTAATCCGAAGCGCCTGGGTTCGAGTCCCAGCGCCGGCACTGACCCGCCGACCACGTTCATCCCGAGGTCGTCGAGGTCATGCGCGAACTCGGCATCGACCTGTCAGACCGCAAGCCACAGCCGCTCACACGCGAACTGGCCGAACGAGCAGACGTCGTCGTCACGATGGGCTGCGGGGATGAGTGCCCGTTCATCCCGGGCAACATCGCGGCGCTGGACCGGAGGCCGCCCGGCTCAGCAGGTTTGAGCGTTCAGATGGCGAAGCTGACCCGCATGGGCTTCTTCGATGGCGACGCCACCGACCATCGGGAGGGGGACGACTCCGGGTTTGGCGCCTCGGGCGACGTTCCGCCGGCGGGCGCCGAGCGTCTGGCGGCGCTGGGCTCGCACGGGATGTTCTCGAGCACCTTGAGCGCCACCGAGTTCGCGCTGCTCTCGGAGCTCGGCCCGCGGCCACTGGCGCAGGTGATGGGCACCTCGGTCTACCAGGTTGGGTGGCAGTACCTCCGACCCGACGCGCAATGGGGCGGCAGCGACTTCCACTGCCGCCTTGATGTCGTCAGTCAGGCGTGGGACGACGCGCGGCGTCTCGCATTCGGCAGGCTGCTCGCGGAGGGACGATCAGTTGGCGCGGACGCGGTTGTGGGGGTGAAGCTGCGGCGCGGCGAGCACGACTGGGCACGGCGCTCGGTCGACTTCATCGTCAACGGCACCGCGATCCGACTGCCTGACAATGCGCGTGACGGCGGCGACTCGCCGGTGCTGAGCGACCTCTCCGTGCAGGACTACTGGAAGCTCGTCAGCGGCGGTTGGGCTCCGTGCGGCCTGCTCGCCGCCACTGCTGTGTTCTTCGTCTCGCAGGGTTTCTGGACGCGACTCGCTCGTCGCAGTTCGTTCTTCAGGAATCAGGAGCTGATCGAATTCTCAGACGGTTTCGTTGACGCCCGCCGCGCGGTGGTTGAGGACCTTCATCAACAGGCGCGCACCGCCGGCGCACACGGGGTGGTCGGGGTCACTCTCGACTACCGGCTCGATCGGCGAAAGATCCGGGTCATGCGGATGCGTCAACAGCCGAGCGGTTACGGCGTCGGCACGATCGCCCTGGGTGGCGGCGACGCGCCCATGCAGCGAGGCGGCAGCGATTCCAGAGACGGGATCGTCTTCACCGTCAACGCTGTCGGCACGGGCGTCCGACAGGTGGGGGAGGCGACGCCCTCCCTGACGCCGACCATCATTGGCTTGGGAGCCAGGCCGTGAGCGTCCCCGAACGTCGGCGCGGGCCGCTCACGGGCGTTCCCGAATCCGGCCGCGAGCGCCTGGACCAGAACCGGCGGGGCCTTTTCACGTCGGACCTCACGGTCAACGAGTTCATGTTGATAACCGAGGCGGGGTTCGATCCGCTTGGTCTTGTGGTGGGCAGCTCGATCTACCACATCGGCATCCAGGTCGCGAGCCCCGCCCGGAGCCAGGAGATGACGGTCCTCTCGCAGGCGATGTACAACGCGCGCGAGCATGCGATGACACGCATGGAGGAAGAAGCCGATGATCTCGGAGCCGACGGCATCGTCGGTGTTCGCCTGAAGGTGAGCCGTCATGACCTCGGCGGAAAGATGGCCGAGTTCGTCGCAATCGGCACCGCGGTCAGGCACCGCGAGGGCGTGTTGCATCGAGCACCGAACGGCAAGCCGTTCACGAGCGACCTCTCAGGGCAAGCCTTCTGGACCCTGCTGCGAACAGGTCATCGCCCCGTGGGAATGGTCATGGGCAACTGCGTGTACCACGTCGCTCGTCGCGGCCCGATCCAGACCGTCAGCAATGTCGCCAGCAACGTCGAGCTCCCGAATTTCACGCAGGCGCTCTACAACGCACGCGAGCTCGCAATGCAACGCATGCAGGCCGAAGCGGAGGCGCTGAACGCCAGGGGTATCGTCGGAGTCGATCTGCAGGAGAAGAGCCACGAGGGCTGGGGATCGCACATGATCGAGTTCTTCTCGATCGGGACCGCGATCGTCGCCAGCGAGTCAGCACAACGAATCGAGCCGCCCTCGACGGTTCTCGATCTGAACGACCGCTGATCGATACACCGTTCACTGAAGCTGACGCTGCAGTGGTCGCTGCGGCGGCTCCTCAGCCGCCGCCGGAACCGCTCGGCGCCGTGTCCAAGGACATATCCAGGACTCGGCAAGACCGACCGCACGGCACTGGAATCGTGGGCATTGAATCGCCCGTAACCAGCACAATTACCCTGCAAAAGGCAAATCTTTCAGGTCGGAGCGCCTGGGCTTGGGCCTGACGGCGGCACCTAAATCCTGCCTTCGCTTGCAAGCCGCTCTGCGTGGTTCGGCCTGCTTCGTTGCATCATCGTTAAGCACCACCGTCACGAGGCAACCGGCACATCAATTCCGGGGTAGACGTGTTATTGGTGTGTCATCGATCCCATGTCTGGCCGTCAACTGATCCCATCTTTCTTCAGCCTGCTCCGAGCAAGGGCCCGCCTGCGGTGGGGCTTGGCCGGCGTGTGCACGCTCGTCGCCGTCACCGGTTTGCTCCCGAGCGCCGCAGCGTTCGCGCGCGGCGGCGCCGCGGCCAGCGGCGCGCACCTTCGCGCCAGAGCCTCCAGCTGCCCGTGGCTGAATCAGTCGCTCACGCCCGGCGCGCGGGCGAACATGTTGCTGTCGCACATGAGCCTCGCGGAGAAGATCGCGGAGATGTACGTCAACTCATCCACGACGACCGGCCCGTACGCTGGCTACGAGGGTTGGGTCGCATCCCAGCCGGCACTGTGCATCCCGTCACTGGTGGAGCAGGATGGCTCGCTCGGCGTGGGCGCCGGCGCGACTGGCGTAACGCAGCTTCCGGACGAGGTCTCGCTCGCGTCCGCCTGGGACCCGTCGCTCGCGTATCAGTACGGCGTGGTCAACGGACAGGAGCATCGGGCGAAGGGCATCGCGATGGTGCTCGGACCGGGCGTGAACATCCAGCGCGACCCGCGCTGGGGGCGCAACTTCGAGATGTTCAGCGAGGACCCGTTCCTGACCTCGACGCTCGGCACGGCTGACGTCGAAGGCATTCAGAGCCAGGGCGTGATGGCCGACGTCAAGCACTTCGCGACCTACAACGCGGAAACGGATCGCATCACACCTCCGTACCAGAACACGATCGTGAGCACTCGGGTGCTGAACGAGATCTATCTGCCGCCCTTCTACAGCGCTGTCGAGCAGGCCCACGCCGCGTCGATCATGTGCGCCTACCCGCTGCTGAACGGCGCGTTCTCATGTCAGAACCCCGGGTTGCTCACCGGGATTCTCGATGATCAGTGGGCCTTCCCGGGGTTCGTCCGCTCGGACGGCGCAGCCAACGTTTCAACCGTCGAGTCCGCGGACGCCGGGCTCGATCAGGAGCGTGGAAGCTACTTCTGGGACAACGGCCTGCTCCAGACGGCCGTCACCGACGGCCAGGTGAGCACGGTGACGATCAATCAGGCCCTCAGGCGGATCCTGACCCAGATGTTCCAGTTCGGGCTGTTCAACAACCCGCCCACCGGGAACCTGTCGTCTCCCGCAACCACCCCTGCCGACAACGCCTTTGCCCAGAACGTCGCCGCGCGCGGGACCGTGCTGCTTCAGAACCTCGGGAACATCCTGCCGCTCAGCACCGCGACAACCAAGTCGATCGCGGTGATCGGCGCCGATGGCTCGACCAGCCCCGACACGGCCGGCAACGGCAGCGCCTACGTCAACGCAACGTCCGTGATCAGTCCCCTGAGTGGCATCACCGCCCGCGCCGGCTCCGCGGCGACCGTCACGTCGTACTCGGGTAGCGATCCCGCGCAGGCTGCCGCTGCTGCCAAGGCAGCCCAGGTTGCGATTGTGTTCGCGAACCAGCCGGAGTCTGAGGGCGCCGACCTGAAGAACATCTCGTTGCCGAACGGTCAGGACGAGTTGATCGAGTCCGTGGCCGCCGCCAATCCCAACACGATCGTCGTGTTGAACACCGGCGGACCCGTGCTGATGCCGTGGCTGCCCAGCGTCAAGGGGGTGCTGGAGGCTTGGTATCCAGGACAGGACGACGGCGCCGCGATCGCATCGGTGCTGTTCGGCGACACCGATCCGAGCGGGCACCTGCCCCAGACCTTCCCGTCCAGTCTGGTCGAGACCCCGACCCAGTCGGCGTCTCAGTTCCCCGGTGTGAACGGGCAGGTTCATTATTCAGAGGGGCTCGACGTCGGGTACCGCTGGTACGACGCCCACAATGTCGCGCCGCTGTTCCCCTTCGGCTACGGACTGTCGTATACGAAGTTCCGCTTCAGCAATCTGACGGTCACCCCACGGTCGGTCGTCAACAGCACGTCCGGGCCGGGCACTGCGACCGGTCAGGCCGCTCAGGTGGCCCGCGTGACCGCCACGATCACGAACACCGGCCCGGTCGCCGGCAGCGACGTGGCGCAGCTCTATGTCGGCGACCCGGCCACAGCCGGAGAGCCCCCGCGGCAGCTGGAGGGCTTTGCTCGGGTGACGCTTGCCCCCGGAGCGTCGAGGACGGTGAGCTTCAAGCTCACGGGCCGCGAACTCTCCTACTTCAGCACCACCGCCAACGGATGGACGTTGCCCGCCGGCCAATTCTCGATCTACGTCGGCGACTCCTCGGCGCTGACGTCGCTGCCGTTGCACGGGAAGCTCACGATCACGCGAACCGTCGGCAACCGTTACGCCGGGATGGCCGCACCCGCGGCCGTCGATCCGGCCGGGACTTTCACCGCGAAGGCGACCTTCGTCAATCACGGCAACCTTGCGATCAAGAACGGAATCGTTCGGCTCGGCTACCCGTCCACGTGGACGGTGGTCCGCCTTGCGCGCTCTCGAACGCTCTCCGTGCCGGCCGGGCGGAGCGCGACCGTCGGCTACCGTGTCACGCCTCCTGAGCAGGCGGCGGGCCTGATCAAGAACCTGACCGCCCAGCTTTCCTCGGCGGGCCGCGCCGGCGCGGGGAACCTGAGCGCGACGGCGCAGGTCACAGTGAGGGAACCGGTCACGCTACGCATGAGCTCGCCGGTCGTTGTCAGTCCGTCGTTCTCGACGCCGACGACGGTCTCGGTGGTCAGCCACATCAATCAGGCTCTGCGCGTCAAGCTGACGCCCAGCCTGCCGGCCGGGGTCACGGTCGCGCCGGCCTCGCCGACGGTGTTCCTGCCCGCACACAAGACGGTCAGCGTCAGGGTTCTCGTGTCGGCTGCAGCAGGCCAGGCGGCCGCAACGGAGCACATCGGGCTGACCCCCAAATTCAGCTATGTGGTCAGGCGGGTGCCGATGACCAGGACCCAGCTGGCCGCCGCCAAGGCCCAGATGACCGTCGACATCCCGTACCCATCGCTGGCGGCGGCGTTTGACGCGAGCGTGATCAGCGACGACAGCGCCATCACCGCGGCCAACTTCGACGGCAACGGCAACAGCTATTCAGAGCAGGCGCTGACCGCCGTCGGGCTGGCACCGGGCGCAAACGTACCCGTCGACGGGACGACCGTGCAGTGGCCGAACGTTGCGGCGGGCACGCCGGACAGCGTGATCGCGAACGGTCAGACGGTTTCCCTCACCGGCTCCCCGGCGGACACGCAGCTGGTCGTGCTCGGCGCCTCGAGCGGCGCCGACGAGAAGGGCACCGGCCTGATCGAGTACAACGACGGGACCGTCCAGCCGTTCACGATGACGCTGGACAACTGGTTCAACCCGGCCGACACCGGGTCCAACAAGTTGGTCGCCGTGGCCAGTTATGTGAATGACTCCACGGGTGCCGGCAACAAGGGTGTCGTCGGCAAGCGCAACCACAAGGCACGCGTGTTCGCCGTCGCAATCCCGCTCCGAGCCGGCAAGACCGTCGCGAGCGTCACGCTGCCGGAGATGGCGACCCTTCCGGGTGTCTTCCCGACGCGCATCTTCGCCCTCGGTCTGAGCGGCGCACCCGCCACGTAGAGCGGCACACCCGCGGCCTGGCCTGGCTGTTGCCAGGCCGCGGCTGAGGGCCCGTAGGGCCCTTACAGCATCCGGGGCTCGGCGGTCATCGCGCCGCCCACGTCTCCGGTGTTCGGGGTGCCGTCGGGCTCGATCAACAGCACGTGGGTCTCCTCGGCGGCGTCCGGGCAATGCTCGACACCGCGCGGAACGACGAACACTTCCCCCGGATCCAGCTCGATGTCGCGATCGCGCAGGTGGATCGTCAGGTGGCCGCTCAGGACCAGGAAGAAGTCGTCGGTCTCGTCGTGCTTATGCCATACGAACGGGCCCTTCACCTTGACCACCTGAAGCTTGTAGTCGTTGATGAACCCGACGACCCCGGGCTGATACGGCTCCTCCAGCAGCGCCAGCTTGGCGGCCAGATTGATCTTGTCGTTCATGGGCAGAGCATAAGCTCGCGAGCCGCCCCGCCCGGCCGCCCAGCCGCCCAGCCGCGCTTCACGTACCGCAGAACTCGCCCTTGTCAGGATCGACGGCGATCACCCCGCGGAACACGCCGTCAGCGCCGACGACCGGGAGCCGCCAGCTGGGCTCGCTCAGCGCAAGGTCGCGGGCGGCAGCCGCGGCCATCTGCGGGTCGGCGACGGGTCCGGCCTTGGCCAGGCCGGTCGCCGGCGCCTCGGGGTCGGCGTCGTCGGGGAGCTGGTCACGGCCGATCGAGCCGACATAACGGTCGCCGTCGACGAGCACCGCGAGCCGCCGGGAGTCGCTCTTTGAGAAGAAGTCACGGATGTCGCCGACGGTGCCGGTCGCGGGCAGGCCCGACATGTGGCGGTGCGTGAGCTGAGAGGCAACGAGCCCCTCGACCTGATCGAGATTCGTCATTGCGCGATCCTCGCAGCCCTCGCGCCCGGTGGCAACACGCAGGCTATGAGTCAGACACGCAGGGGGCCATGTGTTGACGCGGCGGTCGGCCTCGAATATGATCCCGCCCCGGGAGGATGACAACGTTGTCATTCATGGCACGGCGCTCATTGCCGCGTTGGCTGTCGCAGGGCCGGCGTGCCGATGAACTGAAAGCCTTTGTCGGATTCAACGGAGGGAGAGCAGTGATGTCAATTCTTCGGCGTCGGCGGCATTTCGCGCTGCTGCTCGTCGTGACGGGCCTGATGATCTCGGGACTCGTTTCGGTGGCGTCCACATCCGCCGCTCAGCGGCACGACAGCGCGGGACAGTCAAGCGGGCCCCGATGGCTGGCCACATGGGGAGCTTCGCCAGTGGACATGGGCAACCACGACTACAGCGGAACGATCCGCAACATCGTCTTCACTTCTGTCGGAGGCAACGAGGTCCGGATTCGTCTCTCGAACGAGTTCGGAGACCAGCCGTTGCAGATCGGTGCCGCCTACGTCGGACTCGGCGAGCAGGACGGCAGCATCGTCGGCGCGAACGTGCCGCTGACCTTCTCGGGCTCGTCCACCGTGACGATCCCGCAGGGCGGCGAGGTGATGAGCGACCCGGTGAAACTCAACGTGCCGCCACTCTCGGACCTGGCGGTCAGCCTGTACATCCCCACCCCGACCGAGCAGACCGGTCACCTCGACTCACAGTCGACGACCTACATCACATTCGGATCTAACGAGGCCTCCGCACCCACCGCGGCGGGCTTCATCCCGATCACGTCATGGTGGTTCGTGAACGGCGTCGACGTCACCGCACAGCCCCGCGTAAAGGGCACCGTGGTCGCGTTCGGCGACTCGATCACCGATGGCTACCAGTCCAGCACCGACCAGAACGACCGGTGGCCCAACGACCTGTCGCGTCGCCTGCAGGCCCGCCCCGGCAACACCCTCGGCGTGGTCGACGAGGGCATCAGCGCGAACGAGGTTCTCAGCAACATCGCCGGCAATCCCGGTGCCGGGGTCGCGGGCGTGAACCGGTTCGAGCAGGACGTCGTCGACCAGCCGGGCGTCAAGGACGTGATCCTGCTCGAGGGGGTCAACGACATCGGCAACAACGACACCTCGGCGAGCGCGCTGATCGCGGGCTACCAGCAGATGATCGCCGAGGCCCACGCTGCCGGGCTCAAGATCTTCGGCGGCACGATCCTCCCGTTCCAGGGCTCGGGGTACTGGTCGGCGGAGAAGGAGCAGACCCGGGACGCGGTGAACCATTGGATCCTCACCAGCGGCGCCTTTGACGGAGTCATCAATTTCTCCGGTGCCATGGCGGATCCGAGCAACCCGCAGATGCTCAACCCCGCGTATGACAGTGGCGACCATCTGCACCCCAACGACGCCGGCTATCAGGTGATGGCCAACGCGATCAATCTGAAGATGCTGCTCCGCTAACCCGCGAGCAGCTCGCGGGCCTGCCGGGCCATCTCGAGGTCCTCGCGCGTGTGGACGCTCAGCGCCCGCGCGCCGAGGAACTCGAGGCCCCGCATCGCCTCGGACCGGATCGCCTCGGCATGCTCGCCGACGCCGCCGGTGAAGACGACCAGGTCGGCGCCGTGCAGCGCTGCGGCCATCGCCGCGATGCCCGCCCGCAGGCTGTGCAGATACACGTCGATCGCGAGCGTGGCGCGAGCGTCGCCGGAGGCGCGTGCCGCGAGGACGGCGCGCATGTCGCCGGTACCTGCGAGTCCGGTGAGGCCGGACTCGTGCTCCAGGCCCTGCGCCAGCTCAGCCACGGTCATCCCGGCTTGTGAGAGCAGCCACAGCAGCAGGCCAGGGTCGATGCTCCCGGATCGGGTCGCCATCACGAGGCCGTCGAGCGGCGTGAAGCTCATCGTCGTATCGACCGCAGCGCCGCCGGCGATCGCGCACAGCGACGCCCCGGCGCCGAGGTGACAGCTGACGACCCGCGTGTCCTGGCCGAAACGGGCCGCCACGTGCCGCGCGATGTAGGCGTGCGAGAGCCCGTGGAAGCCGTAGCGGCGCAGGCTCCAGCGCTCACGCCACTGCTCGGGCAGCGCGAAGGTCGCAGCCGCGTCCGTGATCGTCACGTGGAAGGCGGTGTCGAAGCACGCGATCGCCGGCAGCTCCGGCAGCGCCGCGCTCACGGCATCGAGCGCCGCCAGTGACTTCGGCTGATGCAGCGGCGCCAGCGCGGTCAGCTCGCCGAGCGCGGCGCGCACCCCGGGATCGACCCGCACCGCCCCACGGAACCGCGTGCCGCCGTGGACGACGCGGTGCGCGACGGCGTCCGCGTCGCTGAGCTCACCGGCCAGGGCTGCGCGCAACTCGTCGTCGGCCACTGTCGCGCCCGGTGCCGCCAGCTCCCGCTCAGCCAGCGGCGGCGCATCAGGCCCGGGATCCTCCCCGACCCCGGCCGGATCCTCCTCCACCAGCGCGAGCTTGAGTGAGCTCGACCCGGCATTGACCGCGAGAACCCGGGTCATGCGCCTTTAGGGCTCACCGAGATCGCCCTCAGGTCGCGGCCGGCCAGGTCCAGTTGTTCACGTCCGGCGCGTCCTCGCCGTGCGCGCGCGTATAGGCGCGGCAGCGCAGCCGCTCATCGACCATGTGCTGTCGCAGTTCGGCCGCCGTCTGGCTCAAGCCCGGTACCCGGTCGATCACGTCCTTCACGAGGTGGAAGCGGTCAAGGTCGTTGAGCATGACCATGTCAAAGGGGGTGGTCGTGGTCCCCTCTTCCTTGTACCCGCGGACGTGAATATTCGCGTGCCCCGCCCTGCTGTAGGTAAGCCGGTGGATCAGTGTCGGATAGCCGTGATAGGCGAAGATCACCGGCGCCGTGGTGGTGAACAGCGCATCGAACTCATGGTCGGAGAGGCCGTGCGGATGCTCGCTCTCCGGCTGCAGACGCATGAGATCGACGACGTTGACCAGCCGCACCTTCAACTCGGGCAGGCGCTCGCGCAGGATCGACGCGGCGGCGAGCGCCTCGAGCGTGGGGATGTCACCGGCACACGCGAGCACGACATCAGGCTCGCTGCCCTCGTCGTTCGACGCCCAGTTCCAGATGCCGATGCCGCGTGTGCAATGGGCCACGGCCTCATCCATCGACAGATAGTTCAGCGCCGGCTGCTTGCCGGCCACGATCACGTTCACGTAGTGACGGCTGCGCAGGCAATGATCGCCAACCGACAGCAGACAGTTCGCGTCCGGGGGCAGGTACACCCGCACGACCTCAGCCTTCTTGTTCACGACGTGGTCGATGAACCCGGGATCCTGGTGTGAGAAGCCGTTGTGATCCTGCCGCCAGACGTGACTGGACAGCAGATAATTCAGTGAGGGTATCGGCGCGCGCCAGTGGATGTCACTCGTCGTCTTCAGCCACTTGGCGTGCTGGTTGAACATCGC
>Ga0123356_10003073_pt1 | contig 17631 bp, 14 predicted proteins | sample TergutEmb28metaG_2_FD_92546 | JGI IMG/M metagenome (GOLD analysis project Ga0123356, IMG submission 92546) | Embiratermes neotenicus P3 segment gut microbial communities from Petit-Saut dam, French Guiana - Emb289 P3 | ecosystem: Host-associated > Arthropoda: Insects > Digestive system > Gut ...
ATTTTTTCTTTGCGGAAAATCCGCAGATAGCGGCAATTTTCTTTGCCATTCCCGGCGAGGAAGAGCAATTGCTTATTAACAGCCGTTTTTTTTCTTCGCAGAATATTAATGAAGGACTTGTTGCATCGTATTTTGACGGACAGAGAACAGCCTTTGGGCGTGCTTTATGGGGAGAAACCCTATTGCAAAATGCGGCGCCGTATTTTGCAAGACCGGTTTTAACCATGTTTTTTCCGTGGCATGGCGGCGGAGCAGGGGGAGTTCTTTTTTCCTCTGAAAACATGAATAGCAATTTGGGCTTCGCTTCAAATTTGTCTTACATGATAAATACTGATGGCGATATCCTCTCTCATGCAGATTTTTCTTTTGTCAAAGATGGAATGAACATAATAGATTTGGATTTTGTCCGTACCATCCTTAACAGTTCCGAAATCCACAGGCAGCAGCTTCTGGAAACGGACTTTGGCATTTTTCAAACCCACGTCAACACGACGGATAGGGGGATAATCGCAGCCGCTTGGGAAAGAATAATACCGGTTATTCTGCCCGTCATTCAGCCTGTAATTCAACCTATTGTAAACACAATTATTGATTTTCAGACAAAAACCGGCATCACATTAAAAAAACCAGAAAAAGAAAAAACTATCCGGCAATTTGTGGCTTATACCAAACTAAATACAGCCGGTGTTATTATGATTACCAGTATCGAATATGACAAAGTCTTTGAGGGAATTGAAGCAACCACGCGGCGCAATATCTACTTTTCAATTGCAGTATTATGTATCTCGATTATTTTTATTTTGCTTTTTTCCAAATCAATTTCAAAGCCGATTAGTGCGCTTGCTGCTGCTGCTCGCGAAATAGAATTTGGAAAATTTGAACTGGATTTGAGTTCAAAAAAACATGACGAGATTGGAGTTTTAACTTCCAGTTTCCAAAAAATGTGTTCGGCGCTGAATATTTTTGGCAGATTTACAAACAGGGAAATTGCCGTAAAAGCGATGCGGGGCGAAATAAAACCAGGCGGTTTACCAAAACACGCAACTATTTTCTTTTCAGATATCCGCGAATTTACCGCAAAATCAGAACGTTTTACCAGGGTTTTTGGAGATGAAGCTTCAGATAAAATTGTTCATTGGCTCAATAACTATTTAACTCAAATGGTTGAATGTGTAGAAAAAACAGATGGTGTAGTGGATAAATTTATCGGCGATGCGGTAATGGCGCATTGGGGAACAGTTTATTCTTCGGGAAGCCCGCGCAAGGATGCATTTAACTGTATTAAAGCGGCGCTGATGATGCGCAAGGCGCTTTATATCATGAACAGGGAGCGGAAGGCGGAAGATCCTGCCAGTCCGATAATTCATATTGGATGCGGCATTAATTCCGGCATTGTTACTGCAGGCCAGCTTGGCAGTGAAAAGCGCATGGAATACACGGTCATCGGCGATCCTGTTAATCTCGCGTCGCGCCTGGAAACGCTTACCAAATCGCTTTGTGTAGATATTCTTATCTCCGAAAATACATGGAATCTGGTAGGTGATAAATTTTTAACCGAGGAAATGCCTCCTGTAACAGTTAAAGGAAAAGAAAAACCTGTGCGTATATTCGCTGTAATAAATTTTTGGGGAGAACCAAAAGGACCGCAGAATATGGACGAGGTACGTTCATTGCTTAATATTGACTTGCCCTTTCTTGAAAAGGCAGATATCGGTATTGATGAAAAAAAATATATAATTTTAGAAAACGCTTAACTGTGTTAGGAGAGCGAGCATGAGCGGCAAGTTTCGGTTCCGGGATATTTTCTTAATTGTTATATTAATCTTAATAGCCGCTGTTTTTCTTGATATGTTCAGGCGTGATCTCTTGTTTACTTTTAACCTGCAAAATATGGAATCTGTCGGAACTGTTGTTATTAAAAGGAATACAGTTCAGCGGCGGCTTGGCAGCCGTGTATTGTGGGATAGGCTTACCCGCCAGTCGCCTGTATATATATGGGATCTAATTAGGGTTGCAGATGCTTCCGCAGCTACGCTTTATATTCAGGGCAACAGCATAGATCTGGAAGAAAATACGCTTGTTCAACTAAGGCCTGCGCCTGATGGAAAAAGCATTCAAATTTCAATGAGCTACGGAACCATATCGGTTTTGTCCGGGTATAATACCGGAAGTATCATAATTGATTTGAACGGACAGAAAATCAGACCGGAGCCAGGTAGTATATTAAACATAACGATGACCGAAGACGGTCAGGTATTGTCGCGGATACTCGAAAGTATTACGCGTGAAATTTCTAAACCGCATATTTTGAGTCCTTCTCCGGATAGCTTATTACTTTATAATCGTAATTTGCCTGTTGTAAATTTTCAATGGACGGAAGTAGAAGGAGCTGTTTCTTATATAATCGAAGTCAGCGATACGCCTGATCTTGTCAATCCGCGTATTCGAAAACAAACTTCTGCTGTCTTTTTTTCTGACTCCAGTCTTGGAGACGGAACATGGTTCTGGCGCGTAACGCCTGTCTTTCCGCCCGTTTATGGCAGCAGTAAAGATGTATCTTCCGCAGCGTCTTTCCGTATAGAAAAAACGGATGATGAAATTGATAATCCCGCAATTAGTTTTCCTCAATGGCTTGTTATGATGTTGCCGAGGGTGAGAGTACAGGAAGCGGCTGCTCCTGTATCACTTCCTCCGCCTCCGCCGCGGCCAACTCCGCCTGCGACTGTTACATTGCTGGCGTCTCCGCAAAATCTGCGTCCTTCTAATGGAACAAACTTTGGTATTGAAGAGTTGTCTGGCAGAGAAATTGTTTTTAACTGGACTGCAGTACCTGGAGCGAATGCTTATATTTATACGCTTTTCCAGCAGACTGCAGAAGACAGACGGCAAATTATTCGCGAGACAATAAGCGGTACCAGCTATACAATAGATAATCTGCAATTGCTGGAGCTGGACATAGGAAGTTTTTACTGGGAGGTTGAGGCAATAAACAGGACCGGCAATACGACTCGGCGCGGCAGACCAGCGGGCAGCATGTTTATTATTGATTTTCCGCTTCCGGGACCTATCTATGGAGTTGAGATAATATATGACTAAATATAAATCGATTTTAATTCTTTTTGTATTAACTCTTTTTCTTTCAGCACTGCTGCCGGTGCCGCTTTCAGCGCAGTCTGCCGGCGATTTAACTGATGATTTAACTGATACTGAAGACAACGAACATGAACAACTTTTTCTTTTGCGTGTTGTCTGGAGCGGGGGTGAGAATGCCCTGCATTTTGAAATTGTTTTTGAAAAAAATGAAGAAAACGAAACATACATATCATATTCTGAAGATATTACTAATTTACAGTCTTTCAGAGCTTCTCTACCGCTTGGAGATTATCGTGTTCAGGTTATTCCCTTCGATATCCTGGGCAGACCAAGTGAACCGTCAGAGTGGAGGAATTTTCAAATTTCCCCTGCTTCAATTGAAGAAATGGAATCCGGATTCGAGCTGGAACTCCCGCTAATATTGCCGCCGCCTAAAGAACCAGAACAAAACATATTTGATAATTTAGAATCGGTAATGGTTAGTATTGGGCTTGCATGGTCGCCATCATTTATGCTTTATGGGGAAAACGAAGATTATACTTTTCTCGGTTTCGGAATGCATTTTAGCGTAATTTTTAGGCTTCTGCAAAATATTTACTTTGGACCGGAATTAACAACATCTTTCTTTGTATACGAGGATTATACCTTAACGGCAGGAGCTAACTTACTGACGATGTTATGGCTGCCCGGCCATAGAGCTGCTTTTGGAGTTAGATTTGGCGCAAGTTATCCGCTTCTCCCGCAAAGTGATGAAGGTTTTGCTTCTGAAAATAGTATTCTTAATTTAGGCGTTTCTTTCCGCTATCGTGCTGCAAACAGGTTTTTTGTAGAATGGGGACTAGATTTGTCACACATGATGAGTGATCCTCCCAGCGGAAACTTAAGCCCCTTGTTTGGCGCTGGTCTTCAATTTTAAAATCATTTATTAAAAATTGCATTCATGGCAAAAGCAGAAATATTGTACAGAGCATGGGCGATTGTTATGCCATGAAGGGAATTGTACCGTAGAAAAATTAATCCCAAAAATGTGCCGCTTATGGCAGCGTTAAGGATACTCCAGGGACCGGCATAGATGTGACAAATTGAAAACAGTCCCACGGAAAGTGCGAGTGCAGAAGCTGTATTTAAATTTAATTCTTTCCTTATGGAAAGGAGATAGTAGCGGAAGTAGCTTTCTTCAAGGTATGCCAGGAAGATACAAGAGAGACAAAGGACAATCCATCCTTGGACGGTGGAAGGGGAATAGTAATGAGGTGTAATTTGCGCAGCAGTTCTTCCGCCATATAACGATATAAGCATAATTGCATAACCGGTAATTAGGAGAAACGGCAGTGTAATAAGGCCGGATATCAAGTCTTTTTTTCCGGGCTTAATGGCATGGATTTCTGTTTTATGTACCTTAAAAAGCAAATACCAGATTAAGGCAATTGAAGGCATATAAAACAAGAAGATTTTTGCAAGTTCTGCCGGCAGGTACAGTTCCGCCGTAGTTGTCATACCGGAAAAAAAGGCAGCCAATCCCGGAGAAAACAATAGAATATACAAAATTAAAACTTCAAAATATATACCCATAAACAGCTTTCTGTATTATAATGTATTTTATGATTCAATTCCTGGTATTTGCAGCAATAATTCTCGTTTGCGTTTACTTTTTAACACAATCCCGAAAGGAAAAATCAGGGAATTGGATTCAGTTTTTGGCAAAGGGAAAAGAAGCGGGTTTTACTGTTAAGGATTTGGATCAACTAAGACGGCTGGTAGTCAGTTGTAATATTAAAGATCCTTTGGGAATATTCAATTCCCATAAGCAATTCGAAATTATCATACGCAGCATGATTAACGCAGTGCATTTGTCCGGAGAATATTATGATCCGGCAACGCAAATTTTTCTTTCCAAACTTTTTGATTATTATAAAAAAGATGAAATGGAAGATGCCGATAAAAAATCCCGTATTACAACTTCCCGCCAGATAAGCGAAGGGCAGACCCTTCGAATACTGGTAGCCGGTACCGGAATATATAAATCTGAAGTTGTCAAAAATTCCGGAAACTATCTTACCATTTCACGCCCTGTAAGTACAAAATCAGCAACGTCCATGCAGTGGCACGGCGCTAAAATTTCGGTTTATTTCTGGCGGGAAGACGATGCCGGTTATGTTTTTGATACAGAGATAGTTGACGAAGTTTTTTCCAAGGGTATTTCCTCCCTGAAAGTCGATCACAATAACTCGCTTTTCAGAACGCAGAAACGTAAATCCCTGCGTGTAAAATTCCGTAAAGCAGCTTTTCTCTACCTTGTCAATGATTTAGATAATCCGCACACACTGGAAAAATCGCCGGGTCTTAGGTGTATGCTTGATGATATTTCCGATACAGGCTGCGCTTTAATGGTATCAGGGCAAGCGCCGACAGGACTCCGTCTGAAAGTGCAATTTTCACTGGACAAGGTACCGGTTTGTATGCCTGCTACAGTCCGTTCTGTAGAATATAATGAAGCGAACAATACATCGGTTATACGAATGGAAGCAGATCCTCTCCCGCTGGCGACCCGTAACCATATTCTATGCGAAGTTTTCAATATATTGCCGGAAGAAGATGATGAGGAACTGCCGTTTAGGGTACTTGAAGATGAAATTGGCACAGGCACTCCAGCGGAGGCAATGAATGCATAAGCAGATATGTATTATTCTGCTTGTTTTTTTTGCTCCATTTCTTTTTTCCGAAACAGACAACTTTAATAATTTTTTAATGGAAAGCAGCCGGTCTTTCAGAGCGGGGGCTGCTGTCAATTATACTGAAGTGTCAGCCTGCATTTCCGCTATTGTAGAATTGGGCGACAGCTCTTCTTATCAGGCTCTTTTTTCTGTTGTTAACGCAGGTTTCCCTGAAGTGATTTCGTATGAAGCGTTAGGTGCAATGGATGTAATTCCCGGGGATTTATTTCTGTTTTTGCGGAATGTGATATTAAGTAATTCGTATGATGAAAAGCTTGCCGCTTTTAGAGCCGGAATTACCAGTAACCGGTTAAGTATATATGAACGGGGTCAAATCGCCGAACTTGCGCTTGAACAAACGCTAAACGCTGATGAAGATAATATCGATTTAGACACATTGCGATATTCTGCTGTTTTGGCGCTTACTCAAATGCGTTGGACACGCGCTGGTCCGCTGGCTATCAGGCACTATTACCGTGTTCAAGCGGAATTTCTTCGATACGCTGTTCACAAGGAACGTTTTCTTGAGGCGATTGCATTTATGGGTGCAGTTGGAAATTCACAAGCTGCCTTCGTACTTGGTTTGCAGCTTGGTCTGATAAATGCAAATACAGAAAGAACCGGTTACTTTGATGCCGAAATAACAAAGGCGATTATACAGGCTCTTGGTTTTATAGGTGATAATGCCGCCTTTGATCATTTACTCCAGGTCAGCAATTTATCTTACACCGAAGACATTCAGGCTGCGGCAAGGGAGGCAATTGATAGCCTAAGATGGCGGGTTCGATAATAAAACGCCTTCCTTTTACGCCTCTTTTGTGCACTGCTCTGGGGGCGGCGGCAGGTTTTTACTTTTTATTTCATACAACGCTTGCTGTAATTATTGCAGTTTTATCGGTTTTTCTGGTAATATTGTGTTTTTTCCGCGTCCTAGCGTCTTTAAATACACAATCCCGTATATTGCACCTAACGGCTGTCTGCAGCGCCGCTTTTGCAGTGGGGCTGTTTTTTGGAATAAGCGCTGCAAATTCAGGGCGTAATGAAGTTAATTTTGGAATCCCTGCAAACAATGTAACCGCTGTCGAAGGTCTACTCCTGGAAGATCCAAGGATTATTTCCGGCGGCAGAGCAATGGTTACTCTTTCTTTGCGCAGAAGCGCCGGTGCTGGGGGGCTGCGTGTAACCAGTTCCGGTGAAATTACCGTTTTTCTTCCGCAGATAAACGCAGAACGGTTAATACAGTTTGGGCGCGGCGCTGTAATCTTTGCAGAAGGTTCTCTTCGTTCTTCTGAAAGAGGGTGAACATTCAGCGCAGATTCATTGCACATAATAAAACCTGCGCCGGTAATCGAACAAAAACGTACAAGTCTCCGCTTGAGTTTAATCAGGCGTTTTGACGGAGAAAGCTGGGGCGGTCTTGCCCTTGCCTTGCTTTTGGGAATAAGGGATAATCTGGATTCAAGCCTTACAGAAATGTACAGAGAAGCCGGCTTGTCTTACATTCTTGCCCTGTCTGGTATGCACCTTGCAATATTGACGGCGCTGATAGCCTTTCTTCTAAAAAAACTTCTTGGTCTGAAAGTATCTGCGATTACCGGCGCTGTAATTATTATTCTCTATTGTTTGCTGGTTGGTCCCATGCCCAGCCTAAACCGCGCTGCCCTGATGTATGTATTGGGAACATTTGCAATCCTTTACGATCTTCCCAAAAAAGCAATGTCAATTTTATCTCTATCATTTTTAATTCAGATCATCTTTACACCTGCGGCTGGAAATTCTCTTTCATTTATTTTATCATATTTGGCGATGCTTGGTATTTTAATAACAGGTAAAGCTCTTTCTTCGCTATTTGCAGGTTGGATTCCGGATTTTATTTTACAGCCGTTTTCGATTTCTGTGGGGGCGTTTCTGGCAACAGCGGGTATTTGCAGTTTTACTTTTAAAATAATTGCACCTGTGGGAATTATAGCAAGTTTGGTGATTGTTCCGCTTACTACTGTGTTTATGATTGGCTCGATACTTTGGCTGGTTTTGGATTTGTTGTCTCTTTCATTTTTACTCAGTTTGCCGTTATCCCTTTTTTACCATCTTATGGAAATAATCGTTGTTTTTGCAGGCAGAATACCAGGTATTACCGCCAATCCAATATTAATCCTTGTACTTTCCCTTATTCTTTCATTTGGTATAATTATTCTTGAGTATAAGCGTCAAAGAGTATTATTAAAACTGGAACCACTTTTATGATGATTAATTACAACTCTCCTTCTGTTTTGAAGGCTTTTTTGGAACAGGAAGGGCTTGGGATGCAGAAAAAATTCGGGCAAAATTTTTTGATTAATCCCCGTATTCGGCAATCTCTTGTCGAAGCGCTTGATGTTAAGGAAAATGACGATGTGTGGGAAATTGGTCCTGGTCTTGGCGCGATGACAGCCTTGCTTCTTGAAAAACATTTAAAGGTAAAAGCATTTGAAATTGATATAGGTTTTATCCGGATTTTAAAACAAATTTTTTCGCATGAAAAAAACTTTAATCTTGTTGAAGGCGATGTAATGAAAACCTGGTCTTCCCATGCGCCAGACGGGAAACCATCCGCGCCTTTTCTTTTGGGAAATCTGCCCTACAATGTGGGTGCGGCATTACTGGCGGACTTAATCGAAAAAGGCTGCATTTTTTCGCGTATGGTTGTTACAGTTCAAAAAGAAGTCGCGCTGCGGATGGCCGCGCCCGCCGGTTCGCCTGATTATTCTTCTTTTTCCGTATTGTGCGCCTCTGCATATAAAGTAAAACCGCTTATGTTAATCCGGCGGGATTCCTTTTATCCTCAGCCGAATGTTGACAGTATGGGAGTTCTTCTTGAAAACAGGAATGATATATCCTATCCTGCGGTTTTTTATCCTCTTGTGCGCGCTCTCTTTGTTTCAAGGCGCAAAACAGTTAAGAACAACCTTTTGGCATTTTTGTCTTCCAGGAAAGGCCTGCAAGGTTTATCTGCCAAGCCAGTGGAATTGTGTGTTGCTGTTTTGCAGGAAAATGCTATAAGCGAAAATGAGCGGGCAGAAAATCTGGAACTTGAAGTATTTTTATCTCTTGCAAAATCCATTGATAATATGCGAATATGTAAATAGGAATGTTAATTGCCGAAAACATAATAAAACTTGAAGAGCGGATTCAAAGGGCTTGCAGCATAACCGGAAGAAAACGTGATGAAATTACACTGATGGGTGTAACAAAATTCGTGCCGGTAGAAAAGATAGAAGAAGCCTTCTGCGCAGGTATTTGTTGTTTTGGTGAAAGCAGGGTAAAGGAGACCGCTGAAAAGTTTGAAACTTTCAGGGAAGGACATCCGGGTGTACAGCTTCATTTGATTGGTTCCCTGCAGCGTAACAAGGCGAAACAGGCAGCGCTTTTGTTTGATTGTATACAGTCGATAGACAGAAACGAGCTGATTGTCGAGCTTGCAAAACATTCGTCTTTGCGCTTTTGCAGCGGCGTTTCCAGCGCAGAGCCGCTTAAAGTTTTGCTGGAGATACACACAGGAGAGGAAACAAAGAGCGGGTTTGCAGCAAGCTGCGCAGCGGATTTATCTGTTCTTTTTGAAGCGGTAGAATTTATTCTGGGCAGTCAGAATTTAAAACCTGCGGGGCTTATGACTATGGCGCCTTTTACAACAGATACGGCTTTAATTCGTACTTCTTTCAGGCAGCTTGTAAAAGTACAAAAGGAGCTTGAAAAGCGTTTTTCCGGTTATTGGGATATTCTAAGTATGGGAATGACAAATGATTTTGAAATTGCAATAGAAGAAGGCTCAAATCTGCTGAGAATAGGCAGCGCAATTTTTGCTGGAAAATAAGGAATAATGAAGAAAACAATTTTTGTAATAATTTTCTTTTCTTTTTTGGTAATGCCAATGTTTCAGGTTATGGCTCAAGACCTAAACCTCACAGGATTATCTCAGGATAGTTCTGATTCAAACGGGTTTCCGCAATGGGTAAAGGATTTACGCCGCTGGGAGATAATAGCATTTGGAACATTTCCGTTTTCTCTGGTTTTTACCAGTTTTGCCATGGATATGATCCGCTGGAATAATGAAAATGGCATGGATTTTTCATCGGAAGGACGGCGTTATGCGCCATGGCCGTTTAAGCCTGCAGACGCTGTTGCAATGTCAAGCGATGAATTCCGCAGAACCCTTTTTATTGCTGCTGGAGTATCAATGACAGCTGCGTTTGTCGATTGGTTCATTGTAAGGACAAGAAGAAACAATGAACGCCGCCGTATTGAGAGTTTGCCTTCCGGTATTGTTGGAATTGACAGGAGACCAATTGAAATCCCGCCTGATGAAGAAAAGGGCTATGAGATTGGCGCCGTAGACGGCGATGCAGAGTAATGCTCTGTTTTTCCTGTGTTATTGAAGAACATATCCCCCCGTCTTTCAGACTTGACCGTTATATATCAGAAATTTTAAACATCCTTTCCCGTTCCCAAATTAAAGCAAGAAACTTAAAAGCAAAAATAAACGGAAAAGAAGTAAAAATTTCCCGGCTTGTAAAACAGGGAGATCATCTTGAAATGTTTTGGGAAGATTCTCCCCCTGTAGATATTATCCCGCAGGACATCCCTTTGGAAATTATCTACGAGGATGAAAAATGTGTTGTCGTAAATAAAATACAGGGAATGGTAGTTCATCCGGGTGCCGGAAACAGGCAGGGGACTCTTGCAAATGCCCTGTATTATAGAAGACTTAATTTTGGCGGAGGCGAAATTAAAGACAGCGTTCGCCCAGGTATTGTCCACCGTCTTGATAAAGAAACATCCGGTATTATTATTGCGGCATATGATGAACAGACTCATGCGTTCCTTGCGCAGCAGTTTAAAGAGCGAAAAGTACAAAAAAATTATATTGCGATTATCAATGGTACTCCAAAAAACATTAAAGGCCGCATAGAAACTTTTATCGCAAGAGATCCAAAGAATCGCAAAAGATTTACTGTTTCAACTTACGGAAAAAATGCCGTCACTTTTTACAAGGTAATTAAAAGCTGGCAGACTCACTCGCTTGTTTTGCTTCGGCCGCGTACAGGGCGTACTCATCAATTGCGTGTTCACTTACAATATATTGGTCATCCCATTCTTGGTGATCCGGTTTATGGCTGCGGCGAAAAACAATTTCCTGATGTTAGCCTGATGCTTCACTCTAAAAGTTTAAAAATTACTTTACCAGGCACAACAGAAAGTTGTATTTTTAAATCCGTTATACCGGATCGTTTTACCGCTGTTATACACACATTGGACAGAATAAATGGAAAAAGATAACATCCCCTATATACTTGAAGAAACGGCGGATTTTGCCGTTGTCTTTAAACCGCCGAAAATGCATTGTACTTCGAACAAGCAGAAATTAATAAAAACAAAAGAAAATACTCTTTATGACTGGTATGCAGATCAATCGCCCTGTTTTGACATCATGCACCGCCTTGATTATGAGACTCATGGGCTTGTTTTGTTTGCAAAGAATGAAAAAAGTTTTAACTTTTTTAAAGACTTGCAGGACAAAGGAGAATTTGTCAAAGAATACTCCGCTATATGTGTTCCAACAGATAATAATATTTCTAATAATGGCTTCCCAGAATATATAAAAAATTACCACGGAGTACACAGAGTTTCACGGAGGAATGAAAAGAAATGTGATCAAGAACTCTGTGTTTCTCCGTGTCCTCCGTGGTTTAATAGTATTTTACCTTCTTTGGAAAATCCATTTGTTATCGAAAGCTATTTCCGTCCATACGGTCCAGGCAGAAAACTTGTCCGCCCTGTGATTGAAGATGGCAAAAAACACAAAGAAATTGCGAAAGACAAGGGCAATCATTACAGAACGGAGATAATCAACATTGATGGAAATGTTTTTACAGTGCGAATAAAACGCGGCTTCCGTCATCAGATACGATGTCATCTTTGCTGGGTTGGCTTCCCGATTCTCAATGATCCGTTGTATTCGTTTGATGTTCAGGGAATACTTGCTCTTCGCGCACATAAATTACTTTTTATTGATCCTGCCGCCGGAAACCTCAGAGAGTATGGGATAAAACCGCTTAATTCTTCTTGCTTAATGCCGCCACTGCAGCGCCAAAAAGACTTGCCTGCTCCACAGGTGAAATAACATAAGGACGCGGTTTATCCCTGTACAGCATATGATGCAGATTCGATTCAAGAGCGCGGCGGATGCCTTTGAAAAGTTTGTATGTTGTGCCTTCTACAGCAATGCGGACAGGGGAGTACGGTTGATTTGCCGGGCTTATACGTTCAATAATTGCAGCTAACACTGCCGCGGGGAAGAGCGCTGCGCGTTCTGCAATTATCGCTATGATGTACTGTACTGCGGCAAGGGCATCGCCTTCTTCATATTCAAAAAGTGATCCTAATGGCCCAATGGCAGCAAGAGGAGCCTGGATAAATTCATTTAAAATTTTTGTTTCAAGGTGCGGCATAAGCATAAGTTCATCGGACTTTTTAAACTGTATAACTTTATCCTTTATTGCCTGTTTAAGAATATGTAAGGTTAGAGGACCAAGATAAGCTCCTGCTGTAGCTTTTTCCAGAAAATAACAGCCGGGATTTTTTGTGGTATTATCGAATTCTATGTCCAATTTTCCGCGATTACGGATACTAAAACCGCCGGTTTCGCAATTTACGATTTGCGGGGAAAATGAATTAAAATTTATTTTAGGGATATTCGTTTCAAGATAGGCAGTATTGAAACCTGTTCCAAAGATAAGTCCAATCACAGAGCCGCTTTCCGCCCCAAAATCATTCCGGTTTCTTGCCGGTTCTCCATCAGGTAAAATTGAAACATGACCTGACAGCAGGGTAGCTACAGTATCATTCAGCAGTACAATTGGACCGTTATACTTGAAGCCTTTTTCTGCAAGAGCGTCGCGCAATCCTTTACCTATTGCTTTTCCGATTATTTCGGGAGCATCGATCTCCTTAGTGAGAGCCAGGGCAATCCCGTCTAAATCAGAGGTTATTTCTATTGGATATGAAAAAGTAAAACCGATTCCTTCTATATTGGCTTCTTGAAGCAAAGGAATTGCGGAGTCTGCAATTGCGCCAAAGAATTGCTGTGCATTTACTTTTTCATTCGTTCCTGGCATTGAAGTTTTTATTGTTCCCCGTGCGGCAGCTTCTCCGTTTTCATTAAAATGAACAAGACTTGAACGCAGATTGGTTCCTCCCGCATCCAGAGCAAGGACTGTTTTTCCAGAGGGAATATTCGTAACGGGAGTAATATAGGATGGAATCATACGAAGGCTGGAATTCTTTCCTTCCAGTCCCCTTTCCATTTCGGTTAATATCTCTTTTACCAGAGCTTGATGATTAATCCCTTCATAATGAAAGCCGTAATATCTTGCGAATTCCGACAGTTCGTTTGCATTGAATTTATTCATCTTCTTCTCCTATTTCAATATAACATGGCTAATGTCTTTTGTTCCAGATTAAATTGGCTTGCTTTTTCTGTCATTTCTACTGCATGACCGGTTCGAAGATAGTAAAGCCAAATGCGGCATTGTTTTTTTAACGGAACTGCAAAAAGAGACGTAATTGCATGGAAATAACAGGACATTTGCGCTGTGTGTTCCCAGGGTTTTTCAGTGTTGTCAGTTTTAAAATCTACAATATGAATAAAATCTTTATCTTCAAACAAAAGATCGACAATACCGTTTATGAAAATTTCTTTTCCTTCTTTATTTTTTATCAGGCTTCTAAAGGAAAATTCGCTTTCCCGCAGTTTTGCGTTTTTTGCAATTTTTCCAAGAGGAGAAAGCGCAAAATGTTTTGCCAGTTCATTGCCGGCTTCAAACAAGGTTGTCATTTGCGAAGGGCTTAACAAACCGGAAATATTTGACGGTATTACGGCTTCCTTCCCTTTTAAGTGAGCTTCGACGCAAATATGGGCGATGGTTCCAAAAGTGCCCGAGTTAAATTTTTCAGTTGTTTCATCTGTACTCTGTAAAAAATGTGAAAGTATGGAATCTACTCTTTTAAAAATATCATCCGGGGCAATTCCTGAAAATTCCTTGTTTATTAAAAATACCCTGCCCGGAGTTTCTTCAGTGTAATCTTCACTTTTTCCATGTAATGAAACCGGCGTTATGTGATTATCACGCAGAATAGGTGTTTTTATTATTTGTGCTTTTTCGTAAAAGGGTGCGGTTTTTTGGATAAATTCATTTAAGCTTTTTTGATTGTTTTGCCGGCTTGTATTCTTCGATTCTTCATTTTTTATATATTCCTGTGAAAGGCGTTTTATCTCTTCCAGATTAAAAAGACTAACGCTTTCTTTAAGGCCGTCTTCCGGGATATGCTCTGCAATTGACGGCAGCAACAGGCCGAATAAAGTATCGTTGTTTATGATAATGTCATTTTCAATAAAATTTTTATTATTTTTATATTTGCTTTCTACATGAGTTTTTAATAATAGCGAAAAGTCTCCGGTTTCATTGTTGTCTTTTATGTCAAGAGCGCCGGTTATGTAAAGTTCTTTTTCTGCCCTTGTCATTCCAACATAAAGAAGACGGCGCAATTCTGCGGTTCTTTTCCGTTTTGTTTCTTCGTTTGCCTGTTCCCAGAAAAGATTATTCCGCTTTCCGGAAATTGAACGGCATTCTTCAGGTGCCGGAGGGCTAAAAACAATTCCCGCAGTTTCGGAAAGATACACTGTATCGCATGAATCTGACTGGCTTTTTTTTCCGCAGCCGCAAAGAAAAACAACGGGAAATTCAAGCCCTTTGCTTTTGTGTATGGTCATGAGGTGTACAGCGCCGGGATGTTCTTTAGGAATTTCTATATCAGAATGTTGACCTCCCGAATTTCTTAAATCAATCATCGAATCCGTAAAAGATGCAAGAGCCTGATTATCCGCATCAGCATTTACTGCAAGATGGAATAAATAATCGTACAACTCACGGTAAACACAGACTTGCGGATTCCATTCTGTCTCGTAACGATAACCTTCGTTGTACCATAGTTCGCTTATAAGAGAGCTGATGTTTTCGCTTTGCGCTTTTTTGCAGATATTTGAAAATATTTTTTGTCCGCAAAGATATTTTTCTCTGTCAATTTCATCAAGATGTAATAGAGGCCTGTCATCAAATGGCTGTGAGTTTTCTTCTTCATTACAGAAAAAAGAAAGACATACTGCTGTCCCCGGAAGTGAAAGCCCTGCAAAAGGAGAGCGAAGCATTTCTGCATAAGCTGCATTGTCCATAGGACGTGCCACAAGGCAAAGGACAGCTATGATGTCATTTACGGGTCCTCCGTAAAACAAGTCGTTTATATCTTCGCAAGTATATGGAATGCCGCAAGCCCTTAAATGCTTTTCGTATAAATACTGTGATGAACGGCTGCGAAAAAGAATCGCAATTTCTTCCGGCTGATATCCTTTTGTTAATAATTGTTTGATTTTTTTTGCGACAAAAAACGCTTCGTTTTCATCAATAGATGAAAGTGAGTCTTCATTTTCTATATTTTCTGCATTGCTTTTTTTATTGAGTATACACAGTGACAAATTAGAGCTAGAAATATTTTCTTTATTGCTGCTTCCTGTTTCCAGAGGCGTGTAACAGGCTTCGTAAAGAGGCAGAGAGTTGGATGACGCAAAAACCAAAGGAAAAACAGCATTGAACGCATTTATTAATTGCGGAGCAGAACGATAGTTTGTTTTTAAAGGAAGCTCGGAACTTTTTATTTCTTCTTTAAGTTTGCGAAAAACAGAAACATCGGCGCCCCTGAAAAAGTAAATGGATTGTTTTTCATCGCCGACAAAGAAAAGTTTTCCGGGACTCAGATCCTCAGCAGCCGGAATCCCTTTGTTTATTACATCTGTTTTTTCTGCAAGCAGAAAAAGTAGATCTTTTTGCAGTTCGTTGTTATCCTGAAATTCATCTATCATTATTGCTTTAAATGAATTCTTTTCGCTTTGCCTTATGTCTGTCTGTTCAAGAAGGATGGTTCTGGAAAGATTTGCCACATCTTTGAATGTTAAAACACTTTCCATGCGTTTTTTTGCAAGATAGCTGTTTTGTAATTCTGCAAATAGAGACATAATGGAAATAATAAAGCCGGATTGAATATACGAAATTGTCAGAGACGAAACAGAATCCATTATATCCCGGAGTTTTTTTATATTTTCCTTTACAGGGTTATCCTGTTTTTTTCCTCCTCTCAGGCTTATACCGCTTATGGAATTAAGGAAAAAAAGAAATGTTACAAAAGTTTTTTTAATGGGATGGGATTCTGCTGTTTTTATAACCGATTCTGCCGGGGTATTCAGTAATTGACCATAGTATTCACGGATTACTTCGGCATGGGGAATAATAATTTTTCCTTTTTTATATTTATCCATAACAGGGACAAGATCAGGAAGAAAGGCGTTGTTTTCAGATATATCGCGTTCAATCTCTGAAAGTATTGTTAAAATCATATCACGGCAGTTTTTCCATTCACTGCAAAGAGAATCAAATTGTGTTTTTACATCTGCTGAAAAGTCTCTTGGCCTGTCAATAGAACAGTAATTAAATAAAACATCCGCAAAAACCTTGTGGACGATTGTCTCGGGACGATTGTCTGAATAGAGTTTTTCCAGCGCCGGATGATGGCGGTTCGTTATAAAAAAAGGATATGAAACTTCCAGGGCAAGGTTGTAACAGCGTTCCTGATCAATTTTGAAATCGGGGCTTATACCATAACGGGAAGCGCACTGTTTTACAACAGAAGCGCCGTAAGAGTCTATCGTTTGAATTCTTGCATGAATAAAATCATCAAGAGCGCGGCGGGCTCTTTGGGCTTTAACGCCTTCCTGCTCGGCAATTTCTGAAACCAGGGAATAAATCCGCTTGTACATTTGAGCAGCAGCTTTTTTTGTAAATGTAAGCGTCAGGATTTCGTCAACTTTTATATCTTTTTCGGTGAGCAGCCAGACAAAACGATTGGCAAGAACAAGAGTTTTCCCCGACCCCGCGCCGGCTGCGACAACGGCATTTTCGGTGCAAAACGCGGCTTTTTTTTGTTCTTCATTCAATAGCATTAATGTCTCCCAATAATATAAGTTGTCCGGCATATACGTTGATAATCGCAATCGTAACAATCATCGTTTCTTTTCTCGTTTGCAGCGAAGCTTCCGGCAAAAACTGTAAAATCGCCGGTAGAAATTTCCTGTGCAAATTGTTCTGTTTTGTTTATAAATTCTTCAAATATATTGTTATACCATTCGCGGTCGAAAAGTTCCGCTTTCGAATTCAGAATACTGTAAAAGAGAGCAGTGTAGACATCGAATTTTTCATTTTCTTCAACCAGGTTTATGTACATTGGAAGCTGAAAATCTGCCAGAGCATTGCCTTCTTCCGCAGTGCAATCGGCGCGGCTGGGCATATTTTTTAATTTGAAATCTATAATTATATATTTTTCTTTTTCAGAAGTGTTTTTTAATATACAGTCAACATATCCTTTCATGATATATGAATCACGTTCTACTTGATAATAACTTTCGCTTCCTGTTACCGTACATCCCGCAAAGAGCGAAAGAAAATGCGCAAGACATTTTTTCAGATGATACTGATAGTCATTTTTTCCTGCCTGTAAAAGCCGGGCTGTCAGAGCGCTCATTTGCGAGGCTTCGTTTGTTTTTAAAGACGGAAAGCTGTTAAAAACTTCATTTATACTGGCATCCAGCAAAACGCTGTAAGAATCAGGAAGGAAAAGGCCGAATTCATTTTGTACAGGTTCCAAAAGAGGGGAGTTCCTGTTTTTTAATTCAATAAAAAAATTG
>Ga0123356_10003074_pt1 | contig 17628 bp, 20 predicted proteins | sample TergutEmb28metaG_2_FD_92546 | JGI IMG/M metagenome (GOLD analysis project Ga0123356, IMG submission 92546) | Embiratermes neotenicus P3 segment gut microbial communities from Petit-Saut dam, French Guiana - Emb289 P3 | ecosystem: Host-associated > Arthropoda: Insects > Digestive system > Gut ...
ATCATATTGTATCATCTATTGGTGCAGCTGCTTCAGCTAAAGCTGGTGCTAACTTTATTTGTTATGTTACCCCAGCAGAACATTTAGCTCTTCCGAGTCCTGAAGATGTAAAAGCAGGAGTTATTGCAACTAGAATTGGTACCTATGTTGGAGACATGGCTAAAGGTATTCACAATGGAGAAAAAGACCTAGCTATGGCTAATGCAAGGAAAAAACTTGATTGGGAAGCACAATATAATTTAGCTATTTGCCCAGCTGATGCGAGAGCAAAAAGAGAAAATAGGCCGCCAGAAGATCCAGACACTTGTACAATGTGTGGAAACTACTGTGCAGTAAAAATAGTTAATGAATGGTTAGACCAGGCCGACCCAAAGGGTTCGCTTTGGAATATCTAACTTTTTAACATACTTTTTTTACTTTTTTTATTATTATATTTTTATATAAATACCAATTAAACAGCTATCAAAAAATGAAATTTTTAAGATAAATAATTAAAAACAAATTATTGATGAGATTTATTGATTGATTTTTCAAATGCTTCTTGGTGGAATCCTGATGCTTTTTGTTTTTTACATTCTTCATCAGTAAACAACCTCATTTTCCCAGCTCTGCATGGATAATGTTGTATTCTAAGTCCTGCTTCTCGAGGCAAATTTTTTTCATCTGGAACTTTATCTTTATATTTTTCAGCTATGTATTCAGATACAAATGAAGTAGAACCACAAGGCGAAGACCTCAATACTTTCACATCTTTAACTTTTCCATCTTCAAGAATTAAATCAACTTTAGGACGTCCAATTTTACTTACAAATTCATCATAAACTGAATTACCATTTTCTTCAAGTTCGCACATTATATAAGGACATGATACATTCTTTTTTGATTCAAATTGATTTTTAAGCCCATCCCCTTTCCATGAAGCTACTATAATCCAGTCCACTTTATCATTAAATCTATATACTATATCTAACGCAAGGTCAGGATGAGAAATATATGATATAATTATATTAGCTTTTTCTATCGTATTTACTTGTTCTTCTGGAATTTCGATGTCATCATCAAAAAACATATCTGTAGGAGCTTCCATTTCTATAAATTCTGCATCAAACTCTTTTTTAATAGTATCATAAGCTCTATCACCATAAGGTCCATCAGTTAATATTACTATTTTCATATTAAATCACTCCATTTTCAACTATTTCAATTATCCAATTTTTAATTTCATCCCTAACTTCTCTAAAAGAATCCGAATTTTCTGATTTTGAGGAATTTTTAGGGTCTTTAAATGATTTATTAATATAATTTTCTGCATTTGGAAAATAAGGACATTCACCATCATCACAAACTGTTATCACATGATTAAATTTCATATTTCTAAAAATTTCAAGATTTTTAGACTTTTTATTTGATATATCAATTCTTATTTCTTTTAAAACCTGAACAGTTTTTTTATTAATACTTGTAGGTTCTGTTCCTCCACTAAAAGCTATATATATTTCGTTATATAATGAATTAAGTATTGCTTCTGCCATTTGAGACCTTATGGAGTTATTCTTACAAACAAAAAGAACACTTACCTTATCAATATCATTTAAATTATCCATTTTATCTAATAATCCTTTATTTCTTTTAAAACATGTTCTTTTAATTTTTGAACAGTTTCTTCTCCATTTTCACCTAATCTCGCAACTCCACCAGATTGAAGGTTGTTTTTATTTGCATAATCCATAACATCAATAGTTTTATCTACTTTAACTCCTTTATTTTTCAGTATTTTATTTACACATTCATTAGAACATCCATTTAGTGCAATAATTGGGTATTTTTCTATAATCTTTGAAGTTTCATCATCGGCAGCTGTTGAAGTTATACAGATAGAGCTAATATTTTCTTCATTCTCTGATAAGTCAGAGGCAACTGCCCTACATACTAGTCCAAAATTACTCATTCCACTGCATGCAGCTACTGAAACTTTATCTTTCATAATTTTCCCTTTTCTTTTAATTTAGATTCTAATTTCATTTGTTTTTCTTTAACCCATTCATATCCATTTTCAAAGAATGGGCAAGCTTCAATACAATATGTACATCCTTGACTACAACCAATACATTTTTCATCGATAATATTTGCTTTAGCTAATTTATCATTCTTTTCAATTAATGCCTCTTCAGGACAAGCTTTAATACATTTACTACACCTTTTACAATAGTTTCTAACCCATTCATGAGAGTTTTCTTGCGAGTAAGGTAGGTTTTCTATTGTTGTTAGTATTGCTGATACTTTTAACCTTGGTCCTAATTCTGGAGTGATTAATAACCCATTTTTTCCAATATACCCTAATTTTGCTTCTTGTCCTAATTTAGAAAGGTCAGTTAATCCTTCCATTGGATGAGCTACTTGTGTTGCAAATCCTTCTTCTCTTAAATAATCAGAAAGCTCATAAGTGATATTTCCAAATTTTTCATATAAGTCATTATTAAGTTCTTGAGTTTTATCGCTAGGAATCTCATTAATAATATCCATTCCTATAGGAAAAGTTAAAACAATAGCATTAGAATACTCTAACATGTCATTTTCATCTAAAATATCATCAGATATCTTTGAATAACCTATACTTACAATGCCCATTCTATTACTTTTTTCTTCTAAGTCTTTTATTAAAGAATTTTCTATTACTTTTTTAGGGTTTTCAGGGTTTTTTAGATTGGATTGGTCAGCTACTTCAAAATTACCACAACAACTTCCAGTATCTTCTTCTTCAATCAGTTTTTCTACATCCCCACAACAACATGAATTATTTGACATTTTATTATTCCTCCTTTATTTTTGTAATATTTTCTATTTCTTCTATTAATTCTGGATTAGCTAAACTAAAATGTGTCCAAGTACCTTTTTTTCTCCATTGAACTAATTTAGATTTTTTAAGAATAGTTAAATGATGAGAAATTGTCGATTGTGGCTTATTAAGAGCAGAATCAATATGACAACCACATAATTCACCATTTTTAAGAAGATATATAATTTTCAACCTTAAAGGGTCTGAAATAGCTTTTAAAATCTCTGACATTTCATTTAAGGTATTATCTGAAGGGACTTCTTTTATTAATTCGTTTAAATTTAAATTTGCATATCGCTCAAGACAAACTTTATTTTCATCATTACAACCTGACATAGTATATAATATTAATAACGGTATATTTAAATATTTCGTTATAAGATTATAAAAAAATTACAAATAATATCAACTAATAAAAAATTCAAAATATTAGTAACTAACTAAAAAATAATGAAAAATATCTATCAATTGTAACTATATGATTCACCTCGAGAATAGACACTCTTTAACATATCTCTTTTCTTATTTTTATTAATTTTAAGTAATATCTTTTAATAACATTTTATTCACTTCTATTTCTTTTATTTGTAAATATTCTATTGTTTGGTCGAGTGAATTATGAACATACAAACTTTGAATGGTTTCTAAGTCATTTCCAGCTAAATATAAATGTTGCCCTCTTAGTCTTCTGAAATCATGAGTATTTAATGCTATGTTTTTATTAGTTAAGCTATTTATTAATTTATTACTATTCCTTTCTAGATATGTTCTCATATTCCTTTTAAATCCATCAATTTTGGCACTATTTTCAACGAAAATATAGTCTTCTGTTGTTTTAGTATTGTTTTCAAATTGTTGTTTAATTTCGTTAGCTATATCATCAGGCATAATTAAAGTTAGTTTGGTTTCTTGTTTTTTCTTAGCTAAGTCAAATGTTATTTCTTTTTTATCAAAATCAATATCAGTTATTTTTAAAATAGCTATCTCTTGGCTTCTTCTTCCATAAAAATACTGTAATTTATAAAATAAATACTTGTTGAAGTGTTTTGGGTCTTCTTTTACCTTATGTAAGAATAAATTGATTTCTTCTTTTTTTAAATTTATCATATTTTCTCCCTCTGTGATGTGTTTTTTAAATCTATATCAATATTGTTCTTAATAATATATAAATATTTTTATTTAGGAACATAATATTGATAATTCATACCACTTTCAGAAAAAAATATTAAAACAGGAAAAATTTGTTCCGAGAATAGGCATTTTAGGAACATTTTCAAAAAAAATATTTAAAAAAAATAGTAATTCATCAAAAAATTAATAATATTCTAATACTTTATCATTTCATTTACTAATGAATTAACCCCATCCTTCTTCTTCAACACCAGAAGCAGATTTATTAACTAAAGAACGAATTTCATTAATATAATCACATTTTAAAATAGGAATTATTCTGCCTCCAACAATTTTTATACCATCATTATTAAAGTTAATTATTTCATTAAAGGGCATCCTCATTTCACTATCATTTTCAGGAGTTATTACAACCCCATTAGGAACAACTTTTATTGTTGCAGGTATCCCTATTGTTTTTCTTTCTATATCTGTTCCACTTGATAATGCACCTAATGCAAATCCATATTTTGTACCGAATACTAGACTATTTAATGCTACATTTGATAATCCATCACTAACAGGTCCTTCTACTGATTTAGCTAATTCACAATAAACCCCATACCTTATTTTTTCATTAATTCTTTCTATTTCATTCTTTTTATTTACTTTTTCTCTAGTATAACTTTCGTTAATTAATCTATCGTAGGTTGATTGAATTACATTAGTGGAAGCTCCATTTTTCCAAGCTTCTTTCACTTTCTTATGAATTATTTCTTTTTGACTATCAGGTATTTTTTTACTACCTAAATTTTTACTATAAAAAAACCCAGTACCTACCAATTCTTTAACAAGTTTCTTAGGATTAGTTTCAATAGGTTTTGTGATAGGTTTAGGCTTGTATTTATCTTCTTCAAGATTATATATTTCTTCACCATGAGAATCATTAAGAACTTTTTTAGCAGTTTTTCCAATAGGTTCTCTTTTCTTTTCTTTTTTTTCTTTCTTTTTGCTGAATAATCCCATAATAATTACCTATATCATTTTATTTTATATTAAATTTTTTATAATTTATCTATTTAACCTTTATATCTTTTAATTTCTTAATATATAACATATCGATTTATATTTTGATTTTTTCATAATTTTATTTTTCATGATAGTCATTAAATTCATGATTAATCACTATATATTATATATAAACTTATATTTAAATGCCAAGTAGATGACTGCACAAAGCCACTTAAATAAAAAACAGATTTTTAATAAAAGTTCTACTCATGGTAAAAGAAAAAAGAGATGTTGAAAGTATAGCTTATATTAAGCTATCAAAACATAGAGAAAAAGTATTCTTAAACATAGAAAAAAAATTAAAGATTCCTAGTGAAATTTCAAAAGAAACTGGATTGAAAATAGATGATGTTTCCAGAGCATTAAGGGGGCTTAAAAGTAAAAATTTAGTCATATGTTTAAACGAAACTGATAAAAGGGCAAGACTATACGAATTAACATCAAAAGGAAAATCTGTTTTAAAATATATAAAATAATTAGATAAAAAAATAAAATTTACACTGAAAAAAATGTAAAAAAATATTAAAAACAAGTGTTAAAAATATATTTAATTAACATCTAACTAATATTTACTTTAACTCTTCTAAATATTCTAATAGTTGCTTAGATTTATAAAATTCATTTTCATAAATAGCATTATTAATCTTTTCAAAGGTTATATTTAAATTAAACAATTTATTAATAATAGTTTCCAGTATAACATCGTAATTATTGTTTTTATGCCATAAATAACAATCATAACAATAACATTTACTTTTTAATAAATCTAAGGAATATTCATTCTGGTTATAGCTATCAATATCAACTAAAACATCGAGTTTACTATCTAAACTTTTTAAAACCTCTCTTTGCATTAAACTCTGCTTAGCTGGTATTAAATGACATAGCTTATTACAATCATAACAATAACCTTTTTCATTTAAAAAAGTCTGATTATCTGAATTATTAAGTAATATTTTTTTTAATCCATTGTTATACTCTACATATTCCATTACTTCCTTTTCGTTATGTTTTTTACTAATTGGATAATGATTGTTAAGATGTCTTCCTAATGCTTGTTCTGTGAAGTCTTCCTTAGTAATATTTAATTTCCTTATAATATCCCTATTACTATTTCCTAAATCATGAAGCCGTTCAATCTCCTCTTTTTTGGCGTGATTACAAACCTTACATTTAGGCTCATATCCATTTTCTTTATTTCTCATACTCTCACACTCCCATATTTAATTAATTTAATTAACACTTAACAAATCTATTTCAAAAATATTAAAGTAAAGAAGCCTCACTGTAATTATAATTTCAATGATTTTTTTTCTTTTTAAATTGCTTTGTTTTTTAATCAAAGAAAAAAATACAAATAACATATAAGAGATTCTTTATATTTTTTCTTTATATTGAAAAAATACAATAAAATACAAGAAATACAATGGTTTTTTAAAAAGTTCTTTTTATAATTTTTGCTATTTTTTACATAGTAAATATATAAATGTAGTAGTATTTTGAAATATCATAATATTTTATTTTCTTTGTATTTATTGTATTTTATTGTATATTCTTTGTAATTTTCTATAATTATTTGTATTTTTCTTTTATTTTTCATTAGTTTTTAATATTCTATCTTCTAAGATGTATCCATATTTTTTAAGGTAATTAATAGCTTCTAATATTTTAGTATGGTATTTATCTTGTTGTTTCAATAATTCAAATGTGCTATACCCCTTATTTATTAAATTGAATATTTTATTATTATATTCATCTATAATGTTATAGTCTAGTAATTCGGGGTTTACTTTATATCCTTTTTCAGTTCCAGTAGTATAATTACATCGGATATTTTTTAAATATCTTGTGTTATCCTCAGTTTTTCTTATTATATTATCCTTACCATAGAATTTATTTAATTTCCTTCCAATTTCCATTGTCATTTTATCAGAATCTAAAATTAAATCTATATCATGGTCTTTTATGTACTGTTCAAAATTATTATATATTTCTGTGGCTGTTGTGTTTTCTGTTTCATAATCTGTTCTTTCAGTATAAAGATTTATGAAATTCATTAAATGATCGTTTCCTAAATAGTGCATTTTAACAGCTTCGACACCTTTTTTATTAATAAAACTTTCTCCTTTTTCTTTCATTAACCTATATTCTCCTATGCACTCTTGGATTAAATGTTCTAAACCTTCTCTGTCCTCTTCCAGCTCTTCCATTAGATTATCATTAATAGGAAATACTGTTATATTATCTATTTCATGGAAATTATAGCTAAATCTATTAGGTAATTTAATAATACTAATTCTTTCTAATAATGCAATATCATTTAAATTAAACTCTGGTAATGTATTTGTAGTTATTGTAACATGACTTTTTAACCTTGTTTCCCTTATATTCTCTGTTTGCATACCTCTTTTTTCCTCTGGTGCTGTAGCTCCTGTTATCTTCTTCAAACTATCCTCTGTTCCTTTAAAACTCTCCCCCTGTGTTTCATCAAATAAAACAGAGTGCCTATTATTAAATATAATATGGTTAAATTTATCTCCTAATTGATTAGGTTCTGTATTTACAGCTAAAATCCCAAATATAGTCTTATCTATATAATTCAATATACTTTTTCCAGCATTTGCCCATTCAGTAGTATAAATAGTAATATCCTTTCCATTATTAAATATTTTACTTCCTATTCTCTGTTTCCAATCTTTTAAATTCTCTGATGTCCCTAATATTTGTTCTAATGTTTTATAAAATATACTGTCTTTTGGTTTAAAGTTATGATTTGGGTTTTCCAATATATCATATTCAATTTTTTTAGGTGTTATGAATCTTTTTGGTTTATTGAGTTCTTTTTTAAGCTCATATTTCCCAGTCATTATATTTAATAACAAATTATTAAATTCAACATAATTATAATTGTTTTTAATTCTCTTTACTATTTCTTTTAATAAACTTCCAGTATCAGTTGTATTTAATCGTATCCCCTCTTTTCTATTTAAAAACTCTTGTAATATCCTTTCATCCACTTTTATATAACATTCTTTCTCATAATCAAATAAATATGGCTCGTTGTCATCTATGTTTATAGCTAAATAATAGATATCTTCTAAATCAATTGATAAGCTTCTTTTAGCTATTGGATTATTTGAAAGTGTTATTAATGTAGAATATTCTATAAAATCACCGTTTTTATTTATATAACCAGTTAATAATTTTGTAAATATTCTATCATTTGTAATATTTCTATTATTAGCTAATTCTTTCTCATTTCCATCATAATTAATAATCAAATAGCTTAATTCACATTCTTTGATTAAATTATCAAGTCTTGACTTATAGTCATCCGATAATTCTGTAATCTGATTATCTTTTTCTTTTTCTATGTTTCCAATGTTGGTTTTATTAAACTCGTCTAATTTATCCCATATATTATAAGCTTTTTCATGGTCTATCTTGTCATTTTCTGATAAATAATTATTAATAGTTTCTTTCATTACTTTTAAATCACCATTTATATCTTTAATATCAATTAATGTTTCTATAGATTCTATGGTTTCACTAATCAGTATTATATATTGTTTTTTCGTTTCTGTAATTGCATTTAATAGTCTAACTCCTATTTTACCAGTTATCATTTCAAGTTTACTTAAATATGTTAGGTTCATAGTGCTAAGTCTCCTAACATGAATAAATTATTCTTAATGATTTTTGATTTATATTATTAACAAAGGGAATAATTCTATAATTATTTAATTCTAATTTTTCTCCTATTTTTTCTAGTTGTTGCTTATTTACAGACATTTTTTTTATTTCTACAATAATAGTTTCATTGTCTGAAACAACAATTTTAGGATATTCAACTAAAATATTAAGATTATTCAATGATTTTAATATCTCTTGAATTTGAATACCTAACTCTTGTTCAATATATTTAATCCTATCTTCTTTAATGGATAATTTATTATTTAATTTATTCCTATCTTTTTTAATATCCAGTAATTCTTTAGTTAATGATACCATATTACAACATCTCCTTAATTATTTCAGGATTAAAGTTATTAATCATAGTTCTAACTGCTTTTGAACGATTATCAGTTCTTAATTCATACATAATCTTTTCAATTTTTTCATTTTCAAAATCAGAAATTCTTAAATTTAAATAAATTATTTTTTTTACCATTTTTTATCCTCATTTTTTATACAATAGTATAAATAATATGCATTACTAATAATACAATATGTAAAATATTACAAATTGATTTTATAATCTAAATAATAATTAAACTTGAAATATATTTATATTTTTGTCGATAAGTTTGTCCGACAATTTAAAAATTAAAATTAAAATGGAAGGATAGAATGAAAGAATTAAAAGATATGAAAGGAAGAAAAGACAAGCATATAGACATTAGATTAAGCAAAGAACAAAAAGAAAGTATAGAAAAATATGTTGAAATGTATAAAAAAAATGGAAATAAATCTGAGTTCATAATAACAGCTATTGACTATTTCGTGTATAACCAGATACAGAGGATAGAATACTCTACTTATAATAATCAAGAAATAATAATACCAAAACCGGATTTAAAAGCTGAAAAAACATTAAACAGTGCAACCTCCCTTTTCAATAGACAAAACAATACAAACATTATCAACGAACAAAATGATACTAAAAGGGCTATTCATTTTCAAAACCCAGAATATGAAGAATTTTCACCTAAACCTTATATTGATTTTAAATATAAAAATGTGTTTAAAATAAGGACCACTAATAACTATCTTGATATATGGGAAGATGGAAAATATAGAGCTAAAAATCCACTTTATCGGCATGAAGGATTAATCATTGAACGGTGGAAGGAAACATTCTATTTAATTCGTGTGTTGGAAGATTATGATTATATGTATGAAACTTATTTTATAAAAATAGATAAAGCAATTGAACTTGCTACTAAATCAGAGAATATAGAATTATTAGAAAAATTAATAGAAATGAAAGATAATGAATATAAAAACAAATTATTGTTAGAAAATAAAAATGAAATAAAAAACAATGTAGCACTACTAAAAGAGGAATATGACACTCCTCAATTTTTTAGCGAAAAAGCTCTGAAAAAACTTACAGAAGAAGAAAAAAATGAAATTCGTGATAATGAAATCAAAAGACAAGAAGCATTGATGCCTATGTAGTAGGAAAAAGTGTAATTCTTTATTGTTTTGGTTTTTGAAATAATTAATTTTAAATCTATAAATGGTTAGATATTATATCAATTATCCTTAGGCTTATTAAATGGTTTAATTTTATCAATCATAATATCAATTTCATTTTCACATTCTTTTTGTTTAATTTTACCTTTATCTTTCTCTTCACTAATTTCTATTAATTTTCTTATAAGTTTAAGATTACCTAAATCAATATTACCATATTTTTGTTGAATATAGTTTAAATTTTCTTTAAGACTTTCATTTTTTGGAAATTCATGAATAAAACTTAATCTTTCTCTAAATTCTTCTTCTCTTTTTATAACATCTTCATATTTCTCCATTCTCTCATTAACTTTTTCCATTTTTTCATTAATTGCATTTATTTCTTTTTTATGTTCTTCTTTTAACTTAACAATATCTTCATCTTTAACTTCATGGACTCTTGTATCCCTAATACTTAAAAATGGTATTAATTTTGTATAAAATCTTTTCATAACTTCGATATTGACTTCATTATAAGTATCATGAACACTTGATTTATTAGAATGTCCTGATAATAGGTTTACTTTAGCTAAATCACTACTATTATGATTACAAGTGCTAATGAAAAATTTACGAAGTGCATGAGCATGGAAAAATCTATTACCCTCTTGAGTTCTGAAGAATACCTTATCATTCAATCTTTGAAATATATCTAATACACCTGCTTGACTAATTTGATGTCCCCAAGCATCAAATAAATAGTCAGAATTCTCTAAATTCTTTCGTGTTCTAAGATAATTTATTATATACTCACTACATTCAGGAGTATTAAAAGTAACGCAAATATTGCCCTTTTTCTTTGTTTTAGCTGGTATAAAATACCATGTGGGAATGATATTATTTATCCTCTTTTTTTCTAATAATTCATGGATAGTAGGGCTATCATGATAATCTTTTGTTGCTTCAACAAAATCACCAATAGTGAAATTTCTCATATCCCCTTGCCTAACTCCAGTTGAAGCTAAAAATAATATCATTGCCCTGTTTCTAAGGCTTGTAGCATATTCTACTCCTTTTTGAATATCCTTAATAGTTGGAATATCTCCTTCTTTTACTATCTTCCTTTTTACTTCGATTTGAATGGGTTTAGGAAGTTCTATATCATATTCATCATAAAATGTTCTCAATGTTCCCAAATAATCACTAATTGTTTTATTTGCCCTTCTTAAATCCCTTAAATAATGATAATACTTAAAAAAATAAGTTGAAATTTTACGATTTTCAATAGCATTAAAAATAATTTTATCATCTTTAATGTATGGAATTTGTTCTTCCTTTGCCTCTTCAATAAGTTCTGTTGGTGTTAAGCCAATTAATTCATAAACCCCTTTAAAAACAGCACGAAAAGTTTTTATTCTTGATTTAGACAAATCTCTTCTTAATATCAAACTTTGAATTTTGGGGTCATCTAATACATTCATGTATTATTATATAATTTTTATAGTATAAAAACCTTAGCGAACTCATGAGTTCTACCAGGCTGAACCAGATTTCTTTGATGAAGTATAAGCTTCATCTATTTTTATTTTGTTATTTTATTATTATTTTATTTTTATGATATTTTATATATATACAAGTATAGCTAAGAACTAGTAAATTTCCAATAGATTCTTCTTACTTTTTAAATTATTTAATTTTATTTTCTTTTATTTCTCTAAATAACTTCCATACTTTTAAACCACAAAAATAATATTTTTTATTCTCTACTTCCAGCATTAAAACTTTGCATTAAAGTAAGATTTTTATCGTAGTATCTATCAAATGTAGCATATGATCCTGGATTTGCAGTTTGGGTTTCATTAACTATTGTTTTATTTCCTTTATATATTAATAATGTTACAAATACTGGAGCATCCTCTGAAAAAGCCATTATATTAATTCTAAAGAATTTACTTGTAGGTTTAAGAATCCACTCAAATGAACCATTATAGATCTCAAAAAATTGTCTTGAATCACCAAAACCATATTCAAACAAATGATTGTATCCTAAATAATCCATGTGCCCGGGCATATTATAAGCAGAAGTAAGATTAGTGACTTCAGTATACTCTGAGTAATCAATTGTTGTATTTCGAGGACCAAGAACAATGATTTTTATATTTTCTTCACCATTATTATAATCAGTGTTTGAGATTACATAAACTAACAATCCAATTAATGCAATTACTACAATTGCAAATATTATAATTATTTTATTCTTCTCTATTCTTTCATCCATTTTATTCAACAGTTTATTAATAATTTTAGTTATTTTTTATATAGCTATTGAAATTTCATCATAATTCAAAACAGGTATTTTTCTATTCTTAACGCCTTTAACTATTTCAATTAAGCCTTTTTTTTCTAAATTTTTGATTTTGCTATGGACTGCACTAACATCTTTATTAGTTAATCTTGCTAATTCCCTTATACTTTCAGGCTTTTCTTTTTTGATAGCATTTAATAAATTAAGATCACTATCACTAATAGTAATTTTTTCAGTTACTATAGTGGTGGTTCTTTCTATCTCTTCATCTAAATGATCTAAATGATATTTCCAAGCTTCTAAATCAACATAGTAAACCATATTATTTGTTTGTTTAAACATCTTCTCTAGCTGTTGAATACTTCCATAGCTTTTTTCCATTTCTTTTATAAAGTCTAAACCAGATTGTTTTTTGTTTAAATTTATTATCATTCTTTTAACTCCTTTATTAGAGACTTTAATTTCAAACCTTTATTGTTTTCAATATGAGTATAAACTATTTTATAGTTCGTTTCTAAGTCGTTGCACTTTATTGGTTCTCGTATTAGATGATTTTTAGGGTCAGTATGTATGTGTCCCTTTCTTCCATGATAATCATCTATAAGTATGTTGTCAGGTATTATAACTATACTCCAGTTGATTTTATATTTAACTTTATAGAGAATTTTGCCATGTAACTCTATTGTAATCTGATCTTTATTTTTCATGTATTATTATGATATTATACTTATTTATATTTTTGTTGTTTTTTTCACAACAATATTGTTTTAGGATAGTATTTTTATGCTTATTTTATCATGTATGTATTTCATTAAATAACGAGCTTATCATACTAAAAATCAAATAAGTTCAATTGAACATCCTTTTCTGGTAATTCTCCAATAAACTCGAATATTTCTTTTGTATTATAAACTATGTTGTTCGCTTTACACTCTGCGCGGAATATTTTCATTATAGCATCACTGTTTGGGCTATTTATACTATAACTATCCCCATATTTTGCTATATACTTTTTTTTAAGTCCAGGAAAATGTTCATCTAGTTTTTTATAAAAATATTCTCGGTTACCTTCTCTCAGGGTCATTCCCATTCCAAAGCATAGAATGCCCCAAACTTTTGCCTCTTTACAATAGTTTAGCAATCCCTTTATGTTTTCTTCATTATCATTTATAAAAGGCAATATTGGACATAACCATACAACTGTTTGTATTCCATTGTCCCTCATTATTTTCAATACTTCAAATCGCTCTTTTGTTGTGGAAACATTAGGTTCAATTATCTTGCATAAGTCCTCATCATATGTAGTAAGAGTTATCTGGACAACACATTTAGCTTTTTCATTTATTTTCTTTAGTAAATCTAAATCTTTTAGAACCCTCTTTGATTTAGTAATAATTGATACACCAAAGCCATATTTTTCAATTAGCTCTAAACATTTGTGTGTATTGCCTATTTCATTTTCTAAATCTATATATGGATCTGTCATTGATCCAGTACCTATCATGCACTTTTTTCTTTTACTCTTTAATCTATCTTCTAATAGCTCTACTGCATTACTTTTAACTTCTATATCTTCAAAGTCATGGTTAATTTCATAACATTTACTTCTAGAATCACAATAAATACAACCATTTGTACAGCCACGATATATATTCATTCCATTATTACTAGATAGTATTCCTTTAACTTTTTTATAATGCATATTGCCACTTCTTTATTGAAGATTATGTTTATTGGTATTTTTTATTTAAAACCCCATATATTCTCATTGATGATGATATGATTGCCATAAATGTAATTATTATGCAAATAACAAAGATAATTGTTGAAAATTTATGGAATGATAATAGGGAAAATAATAAAATGCTTATTAATGGTAATGCATAAAACATTAAAGCTACTAAATGTCCAAATGGATCATGCAAAAATTTATTTTCATTATTAGAATTTTTATTAACTATTTTTGAAGTAGTAAAAAATTCGATTAATTTTAAAATAATCACTATAATTATAAAAAATGGTAATAGTTGTTCCATAGCTAATGTGATGCATGTTATAGTTATGAACAAAAAATCAGCTATTACATCGAATATGGCTCCTTTTAAACTTGTTACATTGAAATAACGAGCTAATTTACCATCTAAAAAATCTGTTGTAATAGCTATTATGTATATTATTATACAATGGGAGAGAAAATTAGGGTTGAAAAGTATTGTGAAAGAAAATAAGACCGCTAAAATAAGTCTTGCTGAAGTTAAAGCATTGACAAAAATTTTCCAGAACATGCTAGAATTATACTTAACTTTCATATATTTTCCTATATATTTCATCACTATAAAAATTTTTAAAACAATTTAAGTAACTAGAAAGAAATGATTTAAAACTTTCTATCAAAAAATTAAATCAAATTATTTTTATTTTTTTGATTCATTGTATATTAAACCCACAGATCTTGCTGTAAACATTACTTTAAATGCTATAATAACTAAAGGTGCAATTATTAAACCAATGAAATCAATTGCTGAAATAATACTAATGAAAATGGATAACATTATAGCAATGAAAGAGTAAACAATAATCCATATAATATAATTTTTCCATCCAATCTTGGTAATTTTTTTAAAGACTTTTGGCATATTAGAAGCAGTAGTTAAACTTCCAGTATCGGCTAAGACTGCTTTAGCTAATGTATGTACTAGACCAAATACTATAAACAAGATTAATCCTACCAATAAAAGTATTATGAAGTTTAAACTTGAAGAAGTTAAAATAGATTCAAGCAATGTTAATCCTGTCAACAAAGGCATTATGAAAATTGAACTTGAAGAAACTAAAATAGATTCTGATATTGAATTGATTGACTCAATTGAAACTGCACCTGTTGAAAAAGCAATGATTACTGTTACTAAAATAGGGATTATAAAGTAAACAATATTCAAAACAAAATATTTAACCCCATCTACAATGTTTTTTTTCAAATCTAATTCAGGAGGACCATCATATACATTATGTATTGTATTTCTTGTTATACTCAAATAATATCCATAAGCAATAAAAGAAGCCGCAAGAGCTAAAATTGATAATATAATAAACAATACTCTTGACTCAAGAATTTCCGATGATAAAAAATTGAAACCATTGAAAATTTCGGGAATTTTCGCTATTACAATTACTAATCCTAATATTAACAATTTATCTATTGATTTAATTGAATATCTCAGAACATCCTTAAAAAGCATTGCTAACCACATTATTTTACCTCATTAATAATATATGTACTAAATAGTTTTTTTATATATTTAACCTATAATTATTCATTATTTTCCCCATTAAACTACTTTACAACGAAATAAAAAAAGGCAATATACTATATTTAAATAACAAATATTCATTTTACATTAAATTAATCAACTATATGAATATTATGATTTTGTAAGATTTAGCTTACAGTTGTAAGGTTTAGCTTACATCATATATAAAGGCTTTGATAAAAACTTATTGTAAAAATAGAAAAAACATAATATTTTTTCTATTTACATCATATTTATTTTGAAAATTTGATTATTTCTGTAAAAATATAAGATATCTTTATTAATATCTAAAAATAGATTATGCTACTATATTTTTTTATCATTAATAAAAAGACTTAATTTATAATACTGAATTTAATTTATAATACTGAATAATATTAATGAAATTGTAAGTAAAAATTATAAAAAAATAATATAAAAATAATATATATTTCGCCTGTATAAGCTGTAGTTATCGAGGACAACTACAGCTTAATGAATCAGACGACAAAAATCACTTTGATTTTTGAATATCGCAAAGATATTTTAATTCAACACAAACCTAACTAATAATATGTTATACCTATTATATAAACTTTAAGAAAAATCTTAAAATATTTGATTATAATATCATATATTTACAAAAATTATAAAAATTACAAAATCTTTATAATATTTGAAAATAAATTTAATATAATATTTTATTATATATACTTATATTTTTATACATTTTAAAATTAATTTTACTTAATTTATACTTATTATTAATCAAATATACTTATTATGTTTAAATTAATTTTATTTAAATATAATTATTAAAATAAAATTATTGAAATATGATATTTAAATATATATTATTAAGAATATGAAAACATAATCAAATTAAATTTACAACTTATTATTTTACGGTGACATGATGAAGCATTGGATAGAAAGAATAGCTGATGATTTAAAAGAATGGAAGACAGAAAAACATGTTATAGCAAGTGGTACCTCTATCTCAGGATCAATACATATAGGTAACTCATGTGATGTGTTTATAGCTAACGCAGTAGGAAAACAACTAAAGGAAATTGGAGAAAAATCTGAAACTATTTGGATAGCTGATGATCATGACCCTCTTAGAAAAGTTCCCCACCCATTACCAGAAAGTTATGATAAATACCTTGGTATGCCTTACTCCAATATACCTTGTCCTGATGGATGTTGTGATTCCTTTGTAGAACACTTTGAAAAACCCCTCCTTGATGTTTTAGATGATTTTGGAATAGAGCTCACCACAAAATCTGGTTTTGAAATGTATCGTAACGGAACTTATGATGAATATATAAAAATTTCCTTAAAAAAAGCAGATGAAATTAGAAAAATCTTCAACAAATACAGAGAACATCCATTAGCTGATGATTGGCTACCTTACAATCCAATTTGTGATGAATGTGGGAGAGTCAATACAACAACTGCATATGACTACAATGAAAATCGTGACGAAATATCCTATAAATGTGAATGTGGCCATGACGGCACTATGAACATCACTTCAGGAAATGGAAAACTAACTTGGAGAGTTGAATGGGCAGCTAGATGGAAAATATTTGGAGTTACTTGTGAACCATTTGGTAAAGACCATGCCGCTAGTGGTGGATCATACGATGTTAGTAAAGTAATATCCAAAGAGATATTCGATTACAAAGCACCATATCCAGTTCCTTATGAATGGATTACATTAAATGGAGAAGCTATGAGTAAATCTCATGGAGTTTTCTTTACTCCAAAAGAATGGTTAGAAATTGGTCCAGCTGAAAGTCTCAACTACTTTATATTTAGAAGTAAACCAATGA
>Ga0123356_10003076_pt1 | contig 17618 bp, 19 predicted proteins | sample TergutEmb28metaG_2_FD_92546 | JGI IMG/M metagenome (GOLD analysis project Ga0123356, IMG submission 92546) | Embiratermes neotenicus P3 segment gut microbial communities from Petit-Saut dam, French Guiana - Emb289 P3 | ecosystem: Host-associated > Arthropoda: Insects > Digestive system > Gut ...
CATTTTACAGACACTATTTTTGCTATTTTTCTGCTGTATTATCAAAAACAAAGTTTAACTCTTCTAAAACATATAATTCACTTTAACACAACTCTCCCCCCTCTCATATGGTCTTTTGAACAGTTTATTTAAAAAGCAAAACGGGTATCAAACTTTTTGAGGAATAACTTTGGAACATAACCTTGAACGTTGTCAAAATCCTTGGGAAAATACGTGTCATCAAGAACAAATTAAACTATACATCCAATTCAAAGGCGTTGTTATCCCCATTTGTGAACAATGCTGGAGCAAAATAGCCGACCAAGATGCTGAATGGTGACTAACATGGAATCTTTTAATTTAAACAGTGCAAAATCGTACATAGGTAAAACTGTTAATTTACATCTAAAAGATGGAGCCGTAATCGTAAACGTCCAATTAAAAAACATTAAAAACGCCGAACTAGGCAAAACAAAATTACTTGAATACATACCCTTTGGAAACATTAGCAGAAAAGAAATCCCTCTAAGAAACATTGCATACGCCAAAATGCTCAACCAAAACATCATACTTGCCCAAAGCTAAATCCCTCCTTAAAACAAAAACTAAAATAACCTTTTATAAGAAATCAAACTTATGCTTTGTTCTAACTGTGGAATATGTTGCACCGAAACAGAAATGCTACTAACTAAAGAGGACATTAAACGTATAGAGCAAAAAGGGTTTCACAAAAAATATTTTCTAAAAATTGATAAAAAAGAAGGATATGCTCAGCTCAAAAACCGTAATGGATACTGCGTCTTTTACAATTTAGAAAAACATCAATGCAGTATTTACCCAGATAAACCCTCAGGCTGCAGTGTTTATCCTGTAATATTAGACGAAGCCGTGGGCATAATAATTGATGACCTCTGCCCACAAAAAGCTACTATACCTGCTGATGAGCAAAAAGAAAAAGGCAAAACAGTAATTCAACTTCTTAAAGTCATAGATGCTGAAGCCAAAACTAGATGCTAACAGCTATGTTCCAATTTTTACAGGTTATATTTTTATGTAAACCCGTAAAAATTAAAGTGTGTTGATGTGGCTAAAATTTGTTTGCTAAAAAAGAAGTTAAAACATGACATCCTGTTGTTTTAATAGCTAGACTTTGCTGTTTTAGACCTTTAATGGATGTTGTTAATAGGAATGTTTATCTTTTTTATTTTTACTTGTTTTAAGAGGTCATATATTTAGAGGTTATGTATAATGAGCCTTTCCAATAATACTGTTAAACCGTTGTATAGTCTAGTTATCCTAATTTTTGTTTCAGGCTTGCTTATCGGTGGGCTTGCAAATTTTTTTGTAACTTTAAACGATGATACCAGTGCTGAATTGCATACTCAAATTGCGGGGTTGCAAGCTCAAGTTTCCGAGTTAGAGGGTATGCAAAACGCCACTTATACAAACATTACTATATACCAAGATAATCTTGCTCTTGCAGAAATTTATGCAAACATTAAGGACTCTGTAGTTTTAATTCAGGGAACAACCAAAGGCGGATCAGTACAAGGCTCTGGCTTTGTTTACTCCCATAAAGGACAATCCGTTATCATAACTAATTATCATGTAGTACATGAAACAACTACCTTAAGTGTCACTTTCCAAAACGGCAACGGATACGCTGCCACAGTCTTAGGCTCAGACCCCTATGCAGATCTTGCCATTGTTTCTGTTAACGCCCCTGCCACAGAGTTTAAACCTCTACAAATCGCCAGCTCTTCTAATCTTCGTGTAGGCGAACCCGTGATAGCCATAGGAAACCCCTACGGTCTTGTAGGTTCCCTAACCACAGGCGTAATTAGCGCCCTTGGTAGAACAATAGTTGAAGACACCGCAAACCGTTTTTCCATAGCAAACGTCATCCAAACAAGTACCCCAATTAACCCCGGCAACTCTGGCGGTCCAATGCTTAACGCTGCAGGCGAAGTCATTGGCATATCTACAGCAATTGTTTTAGACTCCCAAGGACTAGCCTTTGCCATACCCTCAAACACTATCCTGCGAGAAATCAACGCTCTAATAACAACAGGCACCTACAACGGACACTCCTACCTAGGCGTAAATGGCAACGACATGAACTACCACGCCGCCCAACAACTTGGCTCAAGTGTTACTTACGGATGGCGAATAGCTGCAGTCATAAAAGACGGCCCCTCAGACGGCAAACTACAAGAAGGCGACATAATCATAGCCTTAAACAACGTTAAAATCAGAAACAACGACGACCTAGCCAGTTACCTTGAAGAAAAAACCCTCCCCGGACAAAACATAAACATAACCGTAATACGAAACAACACCACAACCCAAACAATCACCGTCACCCTAAAAGAAAGACCACCCCTAACAACCTAACCTAACACACAAATTAACAATCCAACACCACACCCACAATACAAAAACCCAAAACACAAATAAACTATCTGTTAAACCTACAACATTTCCACTATTTTATGCTAACCTTCAACAAGTGTACCATCTACATATCTTTTTTAAGAAACAATAATTCTAACTTACTGAAAATTAAATAAACCCTGCAACTTGTCACACTGTAATTTTTCAACAATTAGATGCCACAAACAAGATACATTGACACGTAAAATACCGTCTATAACAAGCCAAACTGAACATACCGTTATGCTAATTAGGAAATGTTTAATGCAGTGTTGATGTTACCAAATTATTCCAAAACGAATTATCGTGTCATCAAAAGACGATCTAACGTTTGGTACATTGTTCCAATAGTGAATTCCCACTTCAACATTTACTATCGTATCATACTGAGGCTCAACAAACACTAAACCCCTATCAACAGTGTCAAAACAAACAAGTGCATGAGCACTATCTTTAAAATAAAGATAAACAAAACCTACACGGTAACCCTGATCCATAGCATTCTTACACACATCTTTTGTGTAGTCATAACAATTATACGTGTTTGTATCATACACATTTTGATCTGTTTTATCCGCCACTAAAAACGCCATCATTTCATCATATGTCGGATTACGAATAGTATAGCCTGAGCCTGCTCCATCTTTTACACCCTCCAAGTATCCGGCAGAATAACCTGTAGTGTATCTTTTTTCATACTCAACATGTGCACTGTAAATAAAAAAACCCGTACTCAAAACAATAACCATGACCGCTATAATTGTTGCCTTCCTCAAAGTTCTCGCCCAAAACATTAACCCAACATTTACATATAACCCTTACTAAACGCTATACTTGAAAATTAAAACACAAAAAATGTGACAACTGATTAGCTGGTTATTTTCTTTAATAACCATGCCATGTTTTTACCCAAAGTCTTCATTGTTTCTATACCTTCCTCATCTTTTTCAACATCCCCTATCCTTAAACCCACGCCAACATTCCAATAAGATGAGCCTGGAATAATCATTCCGTTGATGAGAAAAAAATGGTTAATGGCATCAAATGTTGGCATGGCTCCTGTTCTGCGCACTGCAACTATAGCGGCGCCAACTTTGCGGTTAAACAAATGCCCATTAGATCTGCTAACGTAGCCTGCACGGTCAATTAAAGCTTTAAGCTCTGGAGTCATCATTGAAAAATATGTAGGCGAACCTAGTATTATGCCGTCTGCTTTGATCATTTTTTTAATATACGTGTTAATGTTGTCATCTGTAATTTTACATTCTTTATTTTCTATTTTCCTACAAGTGCCACAAGCCCTGCAGCCATGAATTAATTGGCCTCCAAGCTGTATAAATTCTGTTTCTATGTTTTCCTCTTGTAGAATTTTTAGAGCCTGCTGAATTAGAGTAAATGTGTTTCCATTTTCTCTTGGACTACCATTAAACGCAACAACTTTCATGAAATCCCCATGTTTGATGTGATGAAGCTATGGATAAATGTGTAGTGCCTTTTTGTTAATTATTGTTTTGTTGATCTTTCATTAACAACAATAAAAAACCCTAAATAAGCCTAACAAACTAACAAAACCTGCGCTGTCATCAGCGATTTTTATAAACAACAACCCATCGTTTCTTTTCATAGGAGTTATCTGCATTGACGGTTTACTTTGTACCTTGGGATGCTAACCAGAATTTACTTTTAGAAACTGAACGACTATATGAGAAAGCTGGAACTTTTAACGATATTGAAAAAGATGATCTAGTAGCAGTTAAACTACACGTTGGTGAACTAGGTAATCCCGGTTATGTACAACCCTTCTTTGTACATCATATTATTCAAAAAATCAAAGATGCAGGCGGAAAGCCCTTCCTTACAGACTCAAACACTTACTACCTAGCCCAACGACACAACGCCTACGACCACATACAAACCGCCCTCATGAATGGATTTAACATGACCCCTTTCATAGCAGCCGACGGTTTAAGAAGCGAAAACAGCCACACCATAAAAACCCGCGGTATACTAAAAGAAATCCAAATCTCAGGCGCAATCGCCCAAGCAGATGCCATGATAGTAATCTCTCATTGCAAAGGACACGAACTCTGCGGATTTGGAGGCGCCATCAAAAACCTAGCCATGGGCTGCACCTCCCGCGAAGGAAAACTACAACAACACCGAACCGTCAACATAGAAATCAACCAAACAAAATGCATCGGATGCGCAACATGCAAAACCGCCTGCCCAAATAACCTACCACAAATCATAAACAAAAAAGCCCACATAACCTCCCCCCTCTGCATGCGATGTCCCATATGTAAAAGCGAATGCCCCACAAAAGCCATACACTTCACAAACCAAGAAAACCTCTGCAAAGCCCTAGCATCCGCCGCCCTAGGCGTACTTGAAACATTTAAACCCAACAAAATATCCTACGTCAACTTTGCCAAAGACATCACCCAACACTGCGACTGCCTCCCAAACCCCGGCGCACCTATAATAAATGACGTAGGCATTTTCGCCGCAAACTCTCCAGTCTCAATAGACGCCGCCTTCCTTAAAAAAATCAACTACCAACAACTATTCAACAAACTCTCAAACATAGACTGCATGACCCAAATCACCGAAGCCATAAACATAGGCATACCCGGAAACCCAAACCCCACCATACAACAAATCTAACAACAACCCTAATAATAATTAGCAGACCTAACAATGTTTCAGCTAACACTGTATATGCTCATTTACAGTCTTTGTATGGTTTTTCTTATATTCTGCATAATTAGCATTAGTACATAGGAGTAAGTCTTGTCTAAACTATTTGAGCCCTTGGTTGTTAAAGGTTTTACGTTAAGGAATCGTATTGTTTTTCCTCCTATGCAAAGTGGTCGTGCAGACTTTGATGGCTCTATAACCTCTAGGCTTATCAATTTTTATGTTCGACGTTCTACCCATATTGGGTTGCCCATAGTGGAACATGCTTACGTTGATTTGTTGGGTAAAATTGGGCCTAAACAGTTGGGTATTTATGATGATGCCTTAATTTCGGGGTATGAAAAGCTTGCTGTAGCTCTTCATGGTGTAGGTGTGCCTGCGGTAGTTCAAATTTCTCATGCTGGTGGAGTGGCAAATAAAAAAGTTATCCGCAATCAACCTGCCGGTCCTAGTTCTACCGGAAAAATCCGTATGCTTGAAACCTGTGAACTTGACAATATTGCCCAACAGTTTGCAGCTGCCGCCAAAAGAGCCGTAACTGCCGGTTTTGATGGAGTTGAACTTCACGGTGCGCATGGTTATTTGCTTAATCAATTCTTCTCCCCCTTACTAAATAAGCGTGATGATGAATATGGGGGCAGTTTACAGAAACGTATGTGTTTTCCTTTAAAAGTTACCCAATTGGTGCGCCAACAATTAGGGGCAAATAAATTGTTGCTTTACCGTTTGGGGTCTGATGATTTAGCTCCCCATGGTACACATATTGAGGATGCAATTGTTTTTGCCCAGAAACTTGTAGAAGCAGGGGTGGATATTTTAGATGTTTCAGGTGGTATGTGTGGTAGCAACCCTAAACAGTTCAAACATGTTAAAGGATATTTTATTTCCCAAGCCATCGCCATTAAACAAAATGTTAACGTACCTGTGATTGGTGTAGGTGGTATTACTGAACCTAACTATGCCAATGCCTTAGTACAAGAGGGAAAGGTAGATTTAGTTGCTGTTGGTCGAGCACTGTGGCACGATGCCCAATGGGCCCAAAAAGCCATAACAAACCTCTAACTCTTTAAACTTGTAACTTCTTTTTTTAGATATTTTCTGTTGTCTGATTCTTATTTTTTTGTTGTGGGTTAGGGTTTAGGTTTGCTATTTTTTCAAATCTTGTTAGTATGTCGCTGATAAAGTATTCTTTTTCACCGTTAAAATAGCTTCCAACTTTGTTGTTGAAACTTGTGTACCATTTTGGGTCTAGTTTTTTAAGTCCATAGGTTGCTCCTGCAATAGATCCTGCAGTGGCGGCGGTGCAATCGCAGTCATGTGCCATGGCAACTGCATTTGCAATAATCTTTGAAATATCCTCTCCTCCAAGTGCTAATGCAAACACTGTTAAGCAAGCATTGTTGATTGTGTGAACAAAAGCCATATCCGGGTAACGCTTATCCACTAATTGCATGGCATTTTTATAATTATCCACAGAATCCCAAAGATCAAGTGCCCAACGCAAACCCTCCGATAGCTCGCATGTTTGAGGTATAAAATCCAAACCCCGAAACAATGACTGTTTAATGTTGCTTGACGTAAATGCATCTGCAATTACTGCCGCAAAATAACGTGAACCATAAACCCCATTGTCGCGATGAGAAATCAATGCATCCCGCTCAGCCATATCTGCTGCAGTCTTTGGATCACCTGGATTGATATATGCATAACCATCACAACGAATATCTGCCCCTATCCATTCATCAAACGAATTATCCACCTCTGCTGCCTTATCCCACGAAATCCCTCTCTTTAAATTCCGTAACGCAACCTCCTCAGCAGTAAAACATACCGTGATGTATTTTAGCCAAGAATTCGCCACATCCTCTGTCGTAAAATCGCGTTTGCGTGGGCTCTCCTCAACAATAAAAAGCGAAAGCAAAACGTATCCAATATCATCGTCACAGGGAACACGTGTAATGTTACCTTTAAGATAATTAGGCATGCTCTCTTCAAGGTAACGTATGACATTTGGTGTGGGTGTATCTGGCCAATAGTCCGTCAAAGGAAAAGTAACCCCTAACTGAGCAGCATAATTTTCCATACGAGTAGATGTCCAGCCCTCAACAGGTGCACCCAAAGTACAACCTGCTGCACGAGCATAAAACGCGCCATAAAGCTTATCCCGATAGCTCACAAGCCACTTCGTATCAGCCTCGCAGCACACATTTAAAACATCATCATCATTATTATCATTATCCGTATTCAATGTTATTTGCATCTCACACTTACAGGCAATACTGGATTCACGTGCTAATTAATTGCTGTTCCTTAGAAATAAATTGGAAAAGAAAAGGATGATTTGTTTGTTGAGGGGTGTTGGTTTAAGTGGTAGTGGTTGTTTTTGGTTTTTGGTCTATTAATATGTGGTTTTTGTTCCAGAGCCAGTTGGTGTTTTGTAAAATTTTTACTAGGGGTATGGCAATTAGTGTGGCTATGAGTGCTTGTATTAGTCGTATTGTGGGGTAGAGGAATGGGCTTACGATTAGTCCGAATTGTACTGCTATGAGGTCCATTCCAAAGATGCCGTTGTAAATGATGGGGGATGATGAAAAGATTAGGGTTCCCCAAATGTTGTCTGCTTGGTTGCCTATGAAGAAGAGTGTGAAGAAAAATATGCTTCCATATGCGACGGACATTTTTTTGCCAAAGTATGCTAGGGGTAGTATTAGGGCTAGGGCGATGATTTTGTCAAATAGGACTGCGGCTGCAATGTACCAGTTGGCTACTATGGGTATGCCAACGTCTACAAGAGTGCTTTGTCCGGTTAGGGGGGTTACGGGTGGTGTGAATAGGAAGGTGATTATCATTATGGTGAAGATTGCGAAGGCGTATTTCCATTTTTTGTAAAAGATTAGGCCTACGATTAGGGCGTTAAACATTGGGGCTAGTATGAAAGGGGCTCCATAAGGTGTCATGCCGGTTAATGCCCAGGCTGTGGTTGCGCCTAGGAGGGCTGTGGTTGCGCCTAGATAGGGTCCAAGGATTAGGCCAAAGATTGAGGCGATTAGGGCTGCAATGCCGATTTCTAAGCCATTGCCTATTGGGATTTTAATGGGGGCTATTAGTGAGAGTGCGCAGTATAGGGCTGCAAATATTGCCATGGTGGCAATTTGTTTAGTGGTTATCCTTTTTTTTAGGTCTATGTTCACTTTTTTGCTTCTCCATGTAAATATTTATGTTATCATGTAACTTTTTACATAACATTCTTGTATAAAAAAATTTCCAAAAGTCGAGATACCCTTTCCAACAATTATTTTTTTGGATAGTTCCATCTATGTAACGATATGTGAGTAAAATCGCGGATCAGCGTTAATTGAAGTGATATTTACATAATTACCTCATAAGAGAGACGTCAATAGGTGGTAGCCAAGTATCCGGATAATTACCTGCAACATAACCCGTATATACGTCCTCATTTGACTTCTTGGCAAGCTCACCCATGAAAAGCTCACTTGCCTAAGGTGTAGCAGTTGGGCGGACGTCGCCTGCAGAGTTTTTGTATAAGGCGGCGTTTAGGGTGGATCCTGCTCTGTTGTTTAAGAATTCTTGTGCAGAGGCTTTTTGTCTATTCATTGTACCCGTCACCATGGAGCCCATGCCACGCATACCACCGCCTCCCTCCGATGTCGTCTCCAAAAAAGCCCGAGACCGCACCCGGCGTAGCCCCCGACACAAACCCCTCACCCGCCTGACCCAACAACTCAGACTTACTCAAACCCTCCCAAACAAACTACCAAGACGACTAGCCATCCCAGCACCACCACCCGGAAGGGCACCACCAGCCATACCCAAAGTCCCACCCCCACTACCTGGTGTAGCTATCAAAGGTAGCTCTAAAAGATAGGAGTAAACCCCCTCAGGTCCACCAATAATTACATCAAACAACGTAGACATGATAACAGGAGCCGCCAATAGATAACCATCATAGTAATGGTGAAAAACGCAATCAAAATCCCCGCATCCACCCCAAGTAAAGCACGATTAGACTTTAGTCTATCAATTACACCTTGAATTTTCCCATAAACTCTATCAGTATGCCAAAGCTGAAACTTTACTAGCTACACCATAAAAAAAGACCCAGACAGTTTAAAAACAAGAAAAACACCAACTCAACAAAAAACTATTACAGTAGCATTACGTTATTGCTTGTATAACCCTCACACAAACCTAGATATATACGCTACACCAAGAATGAGTAGTAGTAGTTGTTAACAAATAACGGATTGACATGATAAACATATTAACCCAAATTAACTCCTTTAGAAAAAGGTGAATGCCATGACTGAAACTGTATTAAACACCAAAACCCTGCCTGAAGCCTTATCCAAGCTAATTAGAACAGAAAAAGTAAGAGTCCGTGAAACAGATGGCGAAATTCGCCTCATCCCCATACAGGAACAAATTGACTATATTAGCAAATTACGTGGCTCACTGGCTAATCATCCTGAAATGTCAGTTGACAAATTTTTAGAGAGAAAACACGCAGATAAGGACCTAGAAGAATGAACACGTTCTACGTCATGGACGCTTGTGCATTAATTGCTTTTTTATGCAAATAATATGGTTGTTTTAAAAAAGTATTGTTATTAATAATTCTATTTCGTGATGTTGTATGTGTCAAAAAGTTGCAGAATTTGGGTTTTATTGTTGCTCCAAAAGATGGCGGTTGTGGGGTTGATGAGCGGGCGTTGGTTATGTTTTTCTTTGAGTTTTTTGATGAACAGACTCGTGCACAGATGTCATGTATCATACGAGCTCTGTTTGACGTTGAAGTTATAGGAGGGGTTAATCTGCTAAGGCATCAATATCGTTTTTGTGCGGATTTAGAGTTAGTTAAGGATTATGTGTTGCCGTTAGTGTTTAATTGTCAGCGACAAGAGTCAGTAGTTAATCTTATTGTAGGTTAGTTGCCTTTGTTGCAGGGTTAGGCGTATGTGTGGAAGTGGTTGTACAGGTAGATCCTAACGCGGCATGGGGCATACAAAATTTTGTGCACAAAAAACCCCGCCCAAATCAGCCACAGGTACACGTTCGTTGTTTTAGATCCCTTGGTTGATTTGTTAGGTGCGGGCATTGGAAAAGATCCCAAAAGTGAGTCCTCAAAGGGGCGTTCTGAATTTCCCAAGACTCAACAGTCTACAACATCCAAAACAACTCTGGAGGAAAAATAGTGGCAAAACTTGACCAATCAAGACAAGGCACCGTTTGGATATACGCAAATTCAGTACCAGGTAGTAACACCAACTTTTACACCTATGTCTCCCCTGACAACGTCAATTGGTATCTAACTAAGCAGCAAACTTTGAATGGCAACAATAATCGAGTATGGGTAAACTGTGGCGCCCACAACGGTAATGTACTGTATGTTTCTATAGCAGTTCTCCACAACGGGGCAAGCACCGCAAACATAAACATCGACGCAATCATAATCGCATAGCAAACATTTTTAACCCTTTTTTTCTATATTTAAACCAGTAAAAACAGGTGAAAACAAAAATGACTAAAAATATTTTGTATAGAATTTTAATTATTGTTTTAGTGGTTAGTTTGTCTTTTAATGTTGCTATAGCGGTTTTAAAAATTACGCCCAAAGACAATGTGGTGCATAGTGATGTAAATTTTAGTGATGTAAAATTTAGTGAAGCAGATTTTCCTTTAGAGATAGATTTGGATAGTACTGTTTTTAATGTTGGGGACCGAGTATCAGGTACTGTGACGATAACAAATAAAAGTGGAAGAACTGTATATGTTGCTTCCAATGGATATATGCCCTGCATACATTTACGCAAGCCAAATGATACATCTAATCATGCTCATATCGACACGTATTATGGAGAGTATTTAAAACCAGGCGATACAATGTCAACTATTTTTAATCAAGCAGTTAATGAAGTAGGTACATACACTTTGGAGATACACTATGAAATCACCATTAACAGACATGTTCAACTCTATAGTGAACTTGAAGATATCATAATTGAAGTAAAATAAATTCATACACAGTTAATACATTATTTTCTTCTACTTTTTTCTTTGACTGTATTTCTTCTCCACATTCTTCCTGTTGCCTTGTTGGACTCGGATTTTTATTGCTCTTGGTCCTTGTGTTTTGGGTTTGTGGGTTCTGAAGAATCTTTGATGTGTGGGTGCATAGTATACTTTTTCCAGGTGAGTATTGGTGTCAAAGATACACATGGCATGGTTGGCGGTGTTTACAAAAACTGACTAACTCAAAGAGATGGTATGAGAAAAATAAAGAAGTGATATTGGCTAAAGCTAAGGCGCGCTGTGCGATGAAAAAGAAACAAGAGGAAAGTGGGGTTAATGTCTGGAGCCTATCGACTTGACAAGTCGCTGTCCAGTTTTTAGAATTTAGAAATACATATATTTTTGTAAATTACCCTGTAGTGTGTTTGTAAAAGAGTTAAAAATGACATATGTGGTGAAACTATGAAATTGTTTAAAAAAATCTTTATAGTTAGTATCACGGTATGTACTGTTTTTATTTTGTTAGGCGCAGAAATGGTGCAGTCAGTACAAGCAGTTACCTCAATAAACACGTTAAATGGTGTTGGGGTGCGTTTGTATGATTTATGTTCAAACCCCTCTCCCTCTATAGGTAATAATGATGTATTTGTATATAATATTTCAACTGTTGTTGATGAGGGTGTGCCTGTTTGTATAGTTCCTTCAGCACCAAAGTTAGCAGTGCCTGAGTTAGTAATTCATACTGTCGTTGAGAGTGAGGTTGAACTTTGTGATGCTATACGTGCCTCTCCGGATAACTCTGGGTATGTGTATGTGATTGGTGTTGGGCAGGGTGGTATTGTTTTGGAAAAGTCGCTTGAAATCCCTGAGGGTAAAAATGTTGGGTTGGTATCTGCTGATGTGTCTGCTTATACTGTTTGTTTGGTTGGGGGTGATGGGGTGGATACTGTTATTGTTAAGTGTGGTGGTGAGTTGGTGCTTTTTAATGGTGTTATTATAACTCATGCAAAGGGTGATAGGGGCAGGGGTGTGTATGTTAAGAGTGGTGGCACCTTTACAATGGAGGGAGGCGAAGTCTCCGGTAATAGGGCTACACGGGGTGGTGGAGTGTACAATGAGGGTATTTTTAACATGCGGGGTGATGTACTTCTTGAAAGTAGTAAACTTTTTGCCAATACTGCTGCAAAAGGGGGTGGGGTGTATAATGTGGGTACTTTCATATTGGATGGTGGCAATATTTACCAAAATAATTGCACAAATACCTTAACCTCTACGGGTGAGGGTGGGGGCGTATATAATGCCGGCACCTTTAGTACAGTTTCTACTAGTGTTATCTCTTACAATACTGCTACGAAAGGGGGTGGGGTGTTTAATGTGGGTACTTTCAATCTGGATTTTGCTACTTTTATCCTCTACAACACGGCTGCAAAGGGTGGAGGTGTGTATGATGCCGGCACTTTTAATCTAATCAGAGGTCATCTCTACTCTAACACAGCTACAAGTGGTGAGGGCAATGATGTGTTTAACGAAACTATAACTGGAAAATGGTCTCTTTATCTGCTACCCATCATAGTTGCTTTTGTCGCTATTAGTATCCTACTTGTTTTTTTATCGCTCAAAAAGACAAACCATCAACGACAAAAGTTTGATTGCGCTTGCTACAATGGATCAAAGGGTTCATTGAATTCTCAAAAATAAACTATTTTTACAGCATAAAAAACGTTTTTTATAAAATTTTTATGCCATTTAAATATGAATTAAAATTTATGGTCTTCTTTAAAAATTTGAGGTCGTTAAGTAAAGTTGGTTTTCTGTGGTTAATTGTTATTTTTCCAAGATCTCCCTGAATAGTTTCTTTCATGTAATGACTTAAAGCAAAGCTTTATTATGGTTTGTTAATTTTTACACTCGATTGAAAAAAATGTTACTACCTACTGTTAGAGCAGGTGAACATATGGTTACGTTGACCGATTTAGGTTTCAGTAAAAACATGATTTATGAAACCCTAGTTTGCACCTACAACCCAGACGGTGTCACTGCAAACGCGGCGCCTATGGGTGCTGTTATGCAAAATCTTGAGCAAATAAGTTTAACAATTTACAACTCTGCCTCCACCTTAAAGAACCTACAAACCCACAAATCAGCAACCTTAAACCTAACAGACAACATAGAGCTTTTCTTTCAAACAGCCCTCAAAGACACCCCTTTACCTGAAGAATTGTTTGAAAAATCCCCTACAGTTAACGCACCTCAGCTAAAACCGGCCAACGCAACAATTGCTCTAACTATTCAAGACTTCAACCCTCTTGACAGTCAAAGAACTAAAATCACAGGCAAAATCTGTCAAATAGATGCTTTAAAAATTTATCCTCAAAGTTATTGCAGAGCAAAATCTGCAGTTCTTGAAGCTATAATCCATGCAACCCGCATAAAAACCTTATACAAAAACAAAAAAGAACAAGCCCACCTAACTAAACTTGTCGCTTTAATTCAAAACTGCAATGAAGTGGTTAACCGTTCAGCCCCCAATTCCCCTTACACAAAATTAATGTCTGATTTACAGAAAAAAATTGACACATGGAGCCCTAAACATGAAGGTTTATGTTAAAACTCCTGCCCGACTACATCTTGGTCTAATAGATTTAAACGGCGATTTAGGCCGAATGTTTGGAGGCTTAGGCGTTGCAATAAATCAACCAAACACTATAATCCACGCCCAAAAAACACAGAATCTCTTTGTTACAGGTGAAGAAACAGAGTTAGCAACAACCCTTGCACACCGATTCTTCAAAACTTACCCCGCCAAACCCAACATACATCTACACATTGAAAAAGCCATACCTGCCCACACAGGTCTTGGCTCAGGCACCCAACTTGCACTAGCAATAGCCACTGCCCTAGCAAAACTATCAAACATTAAAGCCTCAACACCCGAACTTGCCCTTACCATGGGACGTGCCCAACGGACAGGCGTTGGAACAGCTATTTTTCAAAACGGCGGGTTCGTAATTGACGGCGGCAAAAAACAACCGCCAAACACTGAATTTTCCCCTCTAATTTATCAACAACCCTTCCCCCAAGAATGGCGCTTCATCATTACCATACCAAACGTACAAAAAGGACTCTGTAGCTCTGAGGAAAAATCCGCCTTCAACAACCTACCCCCTATGCCTGCAACAGAAGTTGCCAAAATCTGTCGCCTAACAATGCTAAAACTACTCCCCGCCCTTGTAGAAAAAGACCTCGAAAGCTTTGGTGAAGCCTTAACCGCCATACAACTAGTAACCGGCAACTATTTTGCGCAAATGCAAGGCGGAACATACTCAAACATAAACGTTGTAGACACCTTAGACTTTCTCAAACAACTTGGAGTTCACGGTTATGGCCAGAGCTCTTGGGGACCAACAGTTTACGGTATAGTAAAACAAAAAGACGCAAAAGAGACCCTTAAAAAAGTTAGAAACCATCTATCAAAAAGTGTAGGTGGCGACGTCTTTGTGGCAAAAGCAAACAACAAAGGTGCAACAATTAAAATAACCCAAAATTAGGTGATAAAACTGAAGGTGCTCTTAATTACCGGCAGACTTGCAGAAAACACTGTAAAAACCTATGCCCGCCAACAAACAGCAGGTATAGACACAAAAATTATTACCCTAAATGTTCCTGTAGCCGCCTTTCTGAATTCTGAAACCATACTAACCGAACTAAAAACACACAACTTGACAGACATCGATATGATTCTCACCCCAGGGTTAAGTCGTGGAGACACCCAAACCATAACAGACACCTTGGGTGTGCCCACCTTTAAAGGCCCCAGATACGCTGCTGACCTGCCAACAGTATTTGAAGTTATAAACAAAATTCCCCTCTCAACTACCACTCCTGCCTGTGATTTGCTTCGAGAACTCTTAACAAAAAAAGCCCTAAACGAAATCAATACAATCGAACAAAACCCCCATGAACTCTTAAAACAACCTGGCAGTATGTTGATTAAAAATTTAGCCATCGGCAAAGTTTTTCCCATGCGGGTTATGGCTGAAATTGTAGACGCCGCTCTAATGCCTGATGAAGAAATTCAAGAATTAGCCCAAAAATTTGCTGCCCAAGGCGCTCACATCATTGACGTAGGTATGATTGCAGGTAAAAGCAACCCTGAAAACGCTACACGCATTATAAAAGCCGTTAAAACCGTGGTTGACCTACCCGTAAGCATTGACACCCTTGATCCTAACGAAATCAAAGCCGCCATATCTGCTGGCGTAGACCTAATTCTAAGTATAGACGCTGGAAACATTGACCAACTTGCAACCTTTGCCACCAACGTTCCCATTGTAGTTATCCCAACCAATCAACGAGAAGGGTACTTTCCAAAAAAAGCCCAAGACCGTATACAATTAACCGAAGAACTAATCACTAAAGCAAAAAAACTTGGCTTTTGCAAAATCATAGCTGACTTAATTTTAGACCCCTTAGATGTGATAGAATCATTTATAGCCTTCAAAAATTTTGGCAATAGAAACCCCGATATCCCCCTATTTGTCGGCGTTGCCAACGTTGTCGAACTTTTTGACGCCGACTCTATTGGCCTAAATGCGTTACTTGCCCAACTATCCTCTGAAGTAAATGCAAGCATAATGCTTGCAACAGAACAAAGCCCTAAAACTAAAGGAGCAATCAAAGAAGAGGTAACAGCTGCTAAAATGATGTATCTTGCCAAAAAACGTGCTTCTGTACCCAAAGACTTAGGCTTAGACCTGCTAATTCTAAAAAACAAACGTTCACGCGAAGAACCATACAACAATGTTTTAGAACAAAAAATAAACGTTATCACAGCAACAGATGAAACAGTAAACCCTGAACTTGACCGTGTCGGTATGTTTAAAATTGTTCTTGACCGAAAAAACAACACCATTGTCACCTCCCTGTTCACCGACACCTCAATGGAACAACCAATTAACATCCTTAAAGGTAAAACCGCCCAAGACCTTTACACAAAAATCGTACAACTCAACATAGTCACACGCTTAGACCATGCAGCATACTTAGGAAGCGAACTTACCAAAGCTGAAATTGCCCTAAAAACAGGCAAAGAATTCATCCAAGACCACTCAATATTTTAACCTACATTGAAAATCAACGACTATCAAAAATGAGTAAAAAACAAAATCCAAGTTTTCTTGCAGAAATAAAAACTGATGAAAAAATAACAAACTCAACACGTTACACGATACATGGAAAAATTGAACATGAACCCTACAAAATCACATCTCAAACGTAACTCTGACCGTAAAACCTATTACATAAAAACTATTAAAAATGGGTCTGTTTTGTTTGAGGTTTTTAGATGTCGTTTAAGAATCATCATAACCACAGCTACAACAACACCTCCAAAAAGAACCCCGACAACCAACGTAAAAAGCGGGTTAGTGAATAAAACCTTTAGAGGTTGAGTCTGATCGGGAGGCTGCAATTGACCACCATCACCATCATCAGACGTTACATAAGGAGGCAAAGTTATCGGTTGTGAAGACGACCCATTAGGTATGGTGATCGTTTGAACCTTACTCCAATCACTCCTCGACTCATCAACATAATTAGCATAAATAGAATCCTCACGATAACCCACAATACCAGCAGAAACTCTAAAATCCAACTTAGACCCAGCAACATACATCGAAGTATATATTGGTTCAGCGCCTACCGCAACAATATCAGAATTTGGCTGATTCTTCGCACCACCAAAAGGCACCCAGTAATCACTAAAATGACCCTTAAACTGAACACCATAATACAAATCATATGTATAACCCCGTTCATCAGTGTAGGGTTTAAAAGACTGTTTTTTTATCACGACTTCTATTCGTGTATGTTCTACGTGGTAACCGGGTATTGTGGTTATAGTTTCTTTTCCAGTATATGGGTCAACAGATGTTGTAGAAGTAGGGGCAACATTGTATGAGTAGTCAACAAATTTTACAGTAAACTGTGGAACAGGTTGCTTGCCAACAGCGCACACATTAACAGAGTTAACTGAAAACACAAATAAACCCGACAACACCAAAACAATGAAAGCTAATGTCCAAAACTTGTTCGCTGAATTCATAGATAGCCTGACCTAAATTTGAATAATTGAAGTAATAATTGTAAAGAATATTTTGTAATGGTCAAATGTGATAACTCATCATTTTTGAAATTACAAAAAATAAAGATTGACATCTTTAATCTCTCACCTAATTATGGGCTAATAGTGTATCACATTATTTAAAAGTATGTGTTTACGCGCATTTAGTTTTTAGCAAGCACTTATAGAAAAGTCATACAGGTTCATCATAGTCAGTTAAATAAACATTAAAATACGTTACTGCTTAGCAGGTAGTTTTTGTGTACGGGTTTAGTTTGTGATTTAAGCTTTGTTGTTTCGTTGCATTTTTCCTTAGAGTTTTTCCAATCAATAATCGTTATAATTTTTATTTCATCTA
>Ga0123356_10003077_pt1 | contig 17617 bp, 18 predicted proteins | sample TergutEmb28metaG_2_FD_92546 | JGI IMG/M metagenome (GOLD analysis project Ga0123356, IMG submission 92546) | Embiratermes neotenicus P3 segment gut microbial communities from Petit-Saut dam, French Guiana - Emb289 P3 | ecosystem: Host-associated > Arthropoda: Insects > Digestive system > Gut ...
GGCCCGGACGGGTTACTCAAGCAGCTGACCAAGACGGTGCTGGAGACGGCTTTGAACCAGGAGCTGACCGAGCACCTGGGCCATGAGAAGAACGGGAAGCCAGACCCGGAGTCGGGGAACGTCCGCAACGGCAGCCGACCCAAGACGGTGCTCACGGAAGCCAGCGGCCAGGTGCAGCTGGATGTGCCGCGGGACCGGGCCGGGACGTTCGAGCCGCAGATCGTGCGCAAGCGGCAGCGGCGGCTGACCGGCGTGGATGAGATCGTGCTGTCGCTGTATGCCAAGGGCCTGACCACCGGCGAGATCAGCGCGCACTTCGAGCAGATCTACGGCGCTTCGGTGTCTCGGGAGACCATCTCGCGGATCACCGACAAGGTCATCGAGGAGATGACCGACTGGTGCAACCGGCCACTCGACAGCGTGTACGCCGCGATCTTCATCGATGCGATCATGGTGAAGGTCCGCGACGGGCAGGTCACTAACCGGCCTATCTACGCCGCGATCGGCGTCACGCTCGAGGGCTGCAAGGACATCCTCGGGCTGTGGTCCGGGACCGGCGGCGAGGGCGCCAAGTTCTGGATGGCGGTCCTGACTGACCTGAAGAACCGCGGCATCGGCGACGTGTTCTTCGTCGTCTGCGACGGTCTGAAGGGCCTGCCCGAGGTGGTGGGCAACGTGTGGCCGCAGGCCATCGTGCAGACCTGCATCATCCACCTGATCCGCAACACCTTCCGGCTGGCGTCCAAGCGGGACTGGGACGCGATCAAGCGGGCCATCCGCCCCATCTACACCGCGGTCAACGCCGACGCCGCCAGGGCCGCGCTGGACGAGCTCGACGCCGAATGGGGTCAGCGATACGGCGCGATCATCCGGCTGTGGCGCAACGCCTGGGCCGAGTTCATCCCGTTCCTGGACTACGACACCGAGATCAGGACCGTGCTGTGCAGCACGAATGCGATCGAGTCGCTGAACGCCCGGTATCGGCGGGCAGTCAAAGCCCGCGGCCACTTCCCGACCGAGCAGGCGGCGCTAAAGTGCCTCTACCTGGTCACCCGATCCCTCGACCCCACCGGAAAAGGACAGGTTCGGTGGACCATCCGATGGAAGCCCGCGATCAACGCCTTCGCCATCACCTTCGGCGACCGGTTCCCGGCCGCCGAGACCTACTAACTCAACCGCCGGAAACACCGTTAGTGAGATAGACCCAAGCGGCCATTCTGGGAGTCGTCCGTGGCGTCATAGGCCAATGCCAGCGGTTTAAGGCGGAACCGGCTGGGGGTTGTATCCGCTGGTGGTATCGCTGTGTGATCGGTGCTGGCCGCAGGCTTGTTGCCCTGGTTTCCCGCGAGATGGGTGAGGCTCCGGCTGGAAGATGTGGCTGCCTCACGCGACCTGCTCCGCCGGATCAGCGAGCACGAAAAACAGGATGCTATGCGGCAATCCGGACTCGCGAAAGCCGCCTGACTGCCCCTGGCGAACTCTGGGTTCAACCAGTAAGCCAGGTGGACAGGCAGGCATGCCGGAGGTCGTAGAACGCGCCTGGCTAGCGGGGGTCGTACTCTTCCGGGCTCAACGCCGCCCTGCGGCCTTGTCCCAGGCTCGCCTGTATGTGCTCGTGGCCAGGATGTCGCCGTGCATGCCGTGGAACACCCGCCCCCGGGTCCGGTTCCGTGCTCCTTCAGGTGCCAGTGCGGAAGACTCACGGGCCCGGGAACGCGAGGGGCCGTCCGCGTGTCCCCTTCAGCTCGATGCTTGAGACTGCGATCGTCCCGCTGATTACCTGAGTCAGTCCACTGCCCGCCCGCGTCGGGCGTCGCGCGGGCCAGATACAGCTCACCTCGTGCCCCGGGTTCGTCTGGCAAGAGCAGGTCCTTTCTGGGTAGGTTGACGGCTTCTCTGGCCGGAGCCCGGCGAAGTAGACGACCCGCGAAGAAAGCCGTGAGCAGCGGCCCGCTTGGCTGGGAGGCTGGCACGGCGTCCAGGAGTCGGCGGGCCTGGCCGGGTTTGACGACACAGCGCCGGTCTACTTGAGCGAGAAGCACCGTCGCCGGACCCGTGCCCCGTTCACCCGGCCGGTCACGGCCGCGGACTGACCCCGGCCACGGCTAGGGCAACCAGCCGGTCCGCCTCGGCCGCGGGATCCGCGTGGCGCTCGGTGGCCAGGGCGATGCCGGAGATCAGGGTCAGCAGATCGGTGACGGTCACGCCGGGCCTGAGCGCTCCCTGCCCGGCGGCATGGCGTAGCAGCGGGCCGCCGACCTCGATCAGTTTCGCCAAGCAGCCGCTGTCCCGCGCCGTGTCGGGTGCGCTCGCCGCGTCGAGGGCGAGTGCCGAGGCCAGCCCGCGGGCGGATGCGGCGTATTCGGTCACGGCGCCGAGCCATTCCAGCAGCGCGGCGCGGGCGTCGGCGGCTCCGGTCAGTTCGCGGGCCCGGGCGCACAGCGCCTCGATCCGGCCGTGGAAGACCGCCTCCAGCAGTGCGCGGCGAGTGGGGAAGTGGCGGCGCACGGTGGCGGATCCGACCCCTGCGATGCGGGCGATCTGCTCCATGGACGCGTCGGCGCCGTGCGCGGCCACCTCCCGCTCGGCCACGGCGAGGATGCGCGCGTGGTTGCGCTGGGCGTCTGCGCGCGGAAGCGGCACGGTTCACCTCCGGGCTTGCGAAACGGCGGGGTCCGCCATATTGTACCGAAGTGAAAACGGCGGGCCACGCCGTTTCGTGAACGCGCACGAGAAGGGCCGTCATGTACACCGATCCCGCATTCGTCTTGGTCGCCGGCGCCACCGGCCGCCAGGGCGGCGCCGTCACCCGCAGCCTGCTCGCGGCGGGAGTCCCCGTCCGCGCGCTGGTGCGCGATCCGTCGGCCGACCGGGCGAAGGCCGTCGAGGCACTCGGCGCCGAGCTGTGCACCGGCGACCTCGACGACCGCGACTCGCTGATCCGGGCGGCCCGCGGGGCGCGCGCCGTCTTCTCGATGCAGATCCCCGATATGGCCGGGCGTGCCTTCGAGGGCGAGCTAGCCCAGGCAGTGAACCTGATCGAGGCTGCCAAGACCGCGGAGGTGACCCAGTTCGTGCACTCGTCGGTCTCCGGCGCGGGACAGCATGTCGAGGCGCCCGGCTGGGCCGAAGGCCGCTGGGCGGCGATGGAGCCCTACTACACCGTCAAGGCCGGGATCCAGGACCGCGTGCGTGAGGCGGGCTTCGCGCATTGGACGCTGATCAAGCCGGGCTTCTTCATGGAGAACTTCCTGCCCTCCATGGCATACCTGTTCCCCCGCGGCATCGACGGCGGCCTGGTGGGCCTGATCAAGCCGGGAACACACGTGTCGCTGACCGCGATCGCCGACATCGGCGCTGCGGTCGCCGCTGCGATCGGCGCGCCGGAGCGGTTCGACGGGATCGAATTGGAGCTCGCGAGCGACTACCTGACGATGACCGAGATCGCCGGGACCCTTTCCCGCGCCACGGGCACCGCGATTACCGCCCCCGACATGACCCTGGAGGAGGCCTTCGCCGCCGGGATGCCGCGGATGGGCGCCGCGCTCGAGTGGACCAACGTCGTAGGCCAGCCCGCGCGCCCGGAATACGCCGAGCGGCTCGGCATCACGCTAACGAGCTTCCCAGCGTGGGCCGACCGGCACATGCGGCCCAACGACCGATAGACCGGCTGACAGGCCGCCTGACCGGCAGACCGACCGGTCAACGGTTGGCCCACGCCCGTAGTCAGCAGGCCGGGAGCCACGCCCACCAGGTTCGCCACGTATTTGACGTCCGCGGGCGGGAACTCTGCGACGTCGTCAGGGAACCTCCCCGAGGTCTCGTAGTACTTCAGCATGAGCGCGAACCCCAGCCGGGTGGCCCCGGTCTTGTTCTTCAGCTGGCTCAGATCGTCACCGGCCAGCGTGCACGAGTCGATGAGCTGATTCTGCTGGCGAATTGTTACTGCAGGCCAGGTTGAGGTGAGCCCGAGTGCGTGGCAGAGGGCCGATACCCTGGCGGGGCTGCGTGGCGGGGTAGGCCTGTCGTGGTGCGCGCCGAGGCGCGTGATGTTGATCGCGATGCCGGTGAGCACGTTCTGCACGTGGGTCTCGGCCAGGCCGCGGTAGCAGGCGTGGCGCAGGCCGGGGTCGTGTACGGCCTGGGAGATGGTGCCTTCGATGCCGACGCGTTTGTTGTAGAGCGTCGTCCATTCGGGGCTGTCCTGGCTGGTGCGGGCTGACCACTAAGTCTCACTTCTTAACCGGAGCCTCACGTGCGTTCTTCTCACCCTGTCCTGCGTGCTGCCGTGCCCGTTTCGGCCGGGATGATCGTCGCGGTGCCGCTGGAGCTGGTCACGTCGCCGCTGAGGAGCGGGCGGGGGCTGGGCGAGGCGGACCGGTCGGCGCTGGTCGTCGGCGGGACGGGCAGGATCCGCACGGGGGGCGCAGTGGCCTTCCTGAAGGTGGTCGCAGTCACGGAGGCGCAGGTCAGGAGGGACGGGCAGGTCCGGGCCAAGGGCAGCCCGGTGCGCCACGCGACGCTGGGGCCGCTGGAGGGCCGGCTGGAGGCGGAGGCCGGGCCGGAGGTGATCGACGGGATCGCGGAGGGCGCGCGGCTGGACGGTCGGCTGGTGAAGGGCGAACGGGAAAGGCTCCTGGCCAGGGCGTTCATGATCCGGGTGATCGTGCTGATGACCCTGATGCCGGAGGCCCGCATCGGGGACGTGATCGCGGCGCTGGCCGGGGACCTGGCCCTTATCCCGTGGGCGCGGCCCTGGCATCCCGCGTCGGCGCGGTCGGCCGGCGACTGGCGCGCCGCGCTCGGCCCGGCCCCGCTCATCATTCGCCCGTCTAGCTGGCCAATGGCGCCGGCGACCGAGAGGTAGGAGAGGTCCATGGTGATGAGGTCGACCGGTTCGCCGATCAGACGCGGACCGAGATCGGCGAGGTTGGCTTGGATAGGACTATGCGCGTCGCTCTTGAATACGCCTAACGGAATGGCATGATCCACAGGCTAGCTGGGCGGGCACACCTGTGCAGCCCGCACTTCTCTAGCACATGAATGCTGGCGTCAGCGCGCACCCGCGTCCGCGTGCTGGCCGCGGGCACGCCGTCGACGAGGACAGCCCCTTCCTTGATCTGCTGGGCGGGATTGTCGAGGTCAGGGAAACGGCGCTGGAGCAACGTGAGCAGCGTCACGAATGAGGCGTGCCTGGGCACAGCAGGATCTCCTTGAGCGGGCCGGGAAGGATTCAGAGGAAACCCAGAGCGGGCCTAGAGGCCGGACCGGATAGCGCCGGTCAGGCTTCGGTGATGATGTCAGTCATGGAGCCAGTCATCGTCGATGCCGACGGTCTGCGCCACGCGGACGGCAGCCCCGTCAGGGTGCTCGTTGTCGACGACGAGCCCAGCCTGGCCGACCTGCTCGCAAGCGTGCTGCGCTACGAGGGCTGGGACATTCGCACCGCAGCGGACGGTGCTGCGGCTGTGCGCACCGCCCGCGACTTCCAGCCGGACGCGATCATCCTCGACATCATGCTGCCCGACTTCGACGGACTCGAGGTGCTGCGTCGGGTGCGGGCGATCCTGCCGCATGTCTGCGTCCTGTTCCTGACGGCGCGAGACTCCGTCCAGGACCGGGTCGCGGGCATTACGGCTGGCGGGGACGACTATGTCACCAAGCCGTTCAGCCTGGAAGAAGTCATCGCCCGGCTCCGCGGGCTGTTGCGACGAGCCGGGATGGCGCGCGCCGGCGGCAGCACCGAGATCTCTGTCGCCGACCTGACCATGGACGAGGAGGGATGGGAGGTGCGCCGCGGCGGCGACCTTATCGAGCTGACCGCGACCGAATTCGAGCTGTTGCGGTTCCTGATGCGCAACCCGCGCCGGGTTCTGTCGAAGGCTCAGATCCTGGACCGGGTGTGGAACTACGACTTCGGCGGCCAGGCACACGTGGTCGAGCTGTACATCAGCTACCTGCGGAAGAAGATCGACGCTGGGCGTGAGCCGCTCATTCACACCGTCCGCGGTGTCGGGTACGTGCTCAGGCCACCAGGCTGACCGTGATGCTGCTCGCTAACCGGACTCGCCGCGTCGGGCAGTGGCTGGCGGGCCGGACGCTCCGGGCCCGGCTGATCGGCGGCCTGCTTGCCCTGCTCGCGCTTTCCTGCGCGACGGTCGGCATCGTGACGTACACGCATCTGCACAGCGTGCTCATTGGCGAGCTTGACAACCAGCTGACTTCCGCCAATGTGCGCTACACGGGCTGCTACAGCCCGCCGGCCGATCACGACTATCACGGCATCGACGAGCCGCCTTCAGGCAGCCAGCCCGACGAGTGCGCACAGCAGCAGATGACCGCCGCGTTCACTGCCGTGATCATGCAGCCGCTGGTCGTGACCGACGCCTTCCTCGCCGGTACTGGCGGCAGCTGCCACCTGTCGGCCGCCGACCAGGCTGCGGTGGCGAGCGTGCCGGTGGGCCGGTTCGTCAGCGTCGACCTGTCCTCCTACGGCGAGTACCGGATGACAGCCAGCAGCACGCCCGTGGGGATCATCGTGACCGGACTCCCGCTCGCTCCGGTCACGCATACCTTGCAGCAGGTCGCCGTCGCCGAGCTGGCGGTATTCCTGGCCGCCATCGTCATGACGGGCGTGATCGGCACCGCCTGGGTCCGGTTCTCGCTGCGCCCGCTGCGACGGGTGGCAGCGACCGCCACCAGGGTGACGCGGCTGCCGCTCAGCAGCGGCGAGGTGAGCCTGCCGGAACGAGTGCCGGACGCCAACCCTGCCACCGAGGTCGGCCAGGTCGGAGCGGCGTTCAACCGGATGCTCGGCCACGTGGAGGCCGCGCTCGCCCGCCGCGAGGCGAGCGAGAACCGGCTTCGCACCTTTGCTGCGGACGCAAGTCATGAGCTTCGCACGCCGCTCGCCGCGATACGCGGGTACGCCGAGCTTGCCCGCAGACGCGGTGGGACGCTGCCGGACGAGGTCGCCCAGGCTCTCGGCCGCGTCGAGTCCGAGGCTGCCCGGATGGGCGAGCTGGTCGATGAGCTGCTGCTGCTCGCCCGGCTCGACGCGGGACGCCCGCTGGCCAGTGAGCCGGTGGACCTGAGCCGGCTGATCATCGACGCGACGGGCGACGCCCGTGCCGCGGCTGCCGACCACCGCTGGCAGCTCGAGCTGCCGGAGGAGCCGGTTATCGTCCGAGGTGACGAGCAGCGGCTGCGCCAGGTACTGGCGAACCTGCTCAGCAATGCCGCCCGCCACACTCCGGCCTCGACGGTGGTAACCGTGGCCCTCACGACGGGTTCGGCCACCAGCGCGAGCGGCACGGCTGGCACCGCCGACGTAGCCGGCCCAGACGGCACCCCCGACGTAGCCGGGGCACCCAGCACCGCCGTCATCAGTGTCACGGACAACGGCCCCGGCATTCCTGCGGAGCTGCTGCCGGACGTGTTCGAGCGGTTCGTACGCGGCGACTCCGCCAGGTCGCGAGTGGCCGGCAGCAGCGGCCTGGGCCTGGCGATCGTGCACGCGGTCACCGCCGCACATGGCGGCATCGCCACCGTCTCCAGCTGTCCGGGCGAGACGCGGTTCACCATCACGCTGCCGGCCAGCCGCGACGGCGGCGACTAGCTACACGGAAGCCGGCGGGTGGGTGAGCGTGTCGGCCGCCTACTGACGAAGACGCGGCGCTGGCCGGAGTGCCTGATGCCGTCCCAGCTGACCCCTACGAGGAAGGCGACGCGGACGAAGAAGGCGACGCAGACGTCGACGGGGTGGACGCGGATGACGACGGCGCAGGCGCTGTCGGAGTCGACGACGACGCAGCCGCTGTCGGAGACGACGACGACGCAGCCGCTGTCGGAGACGACGACGACGGAGACGGCGACGGCGAGGAGGACGGAGACGGCGACGGCGACGGCGACGGAGATGGCTGAGTGGCCGACACCGTCCACGTGAAGCTCACCGAGCCGGTGCTGCCGGATGGGTTCGTTGCTGTCACGGTCACCCCGTAGGGCCCCGATGCTGTCGACGAGATCGTGCCCGAAATCAGACCGCTGCCGCTGACGGACAGGCCGGGCGGTAGGCCCGACGCCGTGAAGTGCGGCGGCTGCCCGGAGCTCAGCGATCTGACCTGCAGCTGGATCGCGGCTCCCGGTGCATCGCGCTGGTTACCCGGATCCAGCAGCCGCACCGCGCCGCTGAGGAAATAGCTCACGTCGACGTGTCCGCCGATGCCGGGGACCGTTCCCAGGCTGGTGAACTGCCAGAACGTCCAGTCGGCCCAGCCTGCCGGCATCGGCGGGCCGCCGCTCACGTACCCGGCCACCCACAGCGGGTCCCCGCTGAACGCGGTGCTGGCGCCGGTGCAGGTGTGCCACCAGTCAGCCGTGGTGTAGATGACGGGCAGCTGCCCGGTGAGCCGCACAACCTCGGCTCTGAATGCGGAAAGCCACGAGACCATCGCCGAGGCTGACATGCCGTAGCACTCGGCGCCGTAGGGGTTGTATTCGACGTCGAGCGCGAGCGGAAGGGTGCGCCCATCCGCGGCGAAGTCGCTATTCCGCACGGCGTAGTCGGCCTGGCTGGCACCGCCGCTGACGTTGGGCACGGCGAAGTGATAGCCGGTCGCGTACAGCCCTGCCGCCTTGGCCTGAGCCAGGTCGGCGGCGTAGTACGGGTTGACGTAGTAGTCGCCCTCGGTGGCCTTGATGAACGCGAACTTGTATCCGGCTCCGGCGACGCGGGCCCAGTTGATGGCGGCTCCGTGCGGATGCTGATAGTCGGCCACGTCCACACCGAGCGCTCCCGCGTCCGCCGGCGGGGGAATCGTGGCCGGGATCGTGGACAACAGCTTCAGCGTCTGGGGCGAGTGAGCGGCACCCACGTTGGCCCGCCGCACGCCGTCCACGACCGGCGGCGGCTTCTCCGTGACTTTCGGCAGCGCAGGGGTTGCCGTTCCGGGTGCCCTGACCGCGGGAGCCGGCGACACGGGGGCGGTATCGGCGGGGCCCGCCGGTGTCGGCAACGAGAGCAGATGTCGCGGCCGAGCAGTAGCCGTGAACACCCGCGGGCCGCCACCGCCGGAGGTGGCCAGCAGCGCGACGGCGCCCGACACCGCCAGCGCGGTCACGGCAGCCAGCAGGCCGCTCAGGCGCCCGCGGAATCTTCTGCTCATGCCTTCCCTGAGGTCCGCACACCGCCGATCGCCCATTGGTGTGTGAGGACTGTCTAACAGGCGCGGCCTGCCGACTCGGGAACGAGCGATGAATGCTGCTCAAACCAGAGCCGCGCGGCCAGCGGGACCGGCCGGGTCAGTTATCCGCTGCGGTGTCGACTGACTGGCGCCAAACCAGCTGTTTTAGGTCATGTGTGCGATTGTCGAACTGAGATCAGCGAGGATGGTGTGGTGCGTGTGACCAGACCAGCCGCGATAGCGGTAGCTCTCACTGCCGCGCTGACGTGCGTAGCCTGCCTGACCGCCGCCAGCACCGCGACTGCTGCCACCCCCTCGCGGACCGCGTCGTCCCCGCCGCGCACTGGCGCGCAGGCTTGCTACGACTTCGCCGTCGGTGCGCTCCGGCGACACGTCATCGTTCGCCGCATGCCGCAGGTCTGCAGAGGCCTGGCACCTCAGCTGGTCAATGAGGACGTTGCGCGAGCGATCCGCACCGTCGTCGGGCCGCTGCCCAAGGCAGCCGCCCGCAAGCACGCGGTCGCCGACAGCCGCTACCTCGCCAGTCTGGTACGGACGGTCAGCCCTGGGCGATCTGCCGCGGCAGTCGCGGCGACAGCCGCGTCGGCGGCGACCTTGCCGGCCCGGATAGCGGCGCTGGCCGCATGGCTGACGACGGCGATCCCCGGCGCCTGGCTGCTCGCGCGGCGGCTGTCCCGGAGTCGGCGGCGAGGCCAGAGCCCGCGTGTTCCGCACTGGGTGCCCCTGAGTCACGCCGGTGCGGCTAGTGCCGGGCTGGTCCTGTGGGTTGTCTTCATGGCGACGAGCCTGCCCCTGATCGGCTGGCTGGACGTTGGCATGACGTGGCTGATAGCAGGCCTCGGCATGGCCACGCTGCTGGCGGACCCGGCAGGCGCGGTGTCCGGCGGCGCGAGCGTGGTCGCCGGCCCGGGCACGGCCAGTCTGACCCTGGCCCGCCGCCGAGCCCCCGTCCTGACCATCGCGCTGCACGGCGCGCTCGCGGCCACGACGATGTCGCTGGTCCTGCTCGCAGTCCTCAGCGTCGGCTTATTGCGGCGGCGGCGGCGGCAGCTCGTCTGGCGGAGCCTCTTCTCGGTCGGCAATCTGCCGGTCCAGCCGAGGCGGCCCGGTAATGACGATGGCCCTGGCCGGCTCGGCGCTCGTGACCACGAAGCCGTGACGGCGGCCACGTGGCACGAAAACGAAACTGCCAGGTACCACCGTCCAGCTATCCGCGTCGCATCGGACCGCCAGCTCGCCGGCGAGCAGATAGAACATCTCGTCTTCGCCGTCATGCACGTGCTCGCGGACGGACAAGCCCGCCGGGTACGTCGACTCCATCACCGCCAGCTGCCCCAGCGTTGTCGCTCCGGTCGCCTTCATCACGACCCTCGCGCCGTGAAAGCCATAGGCCCGGCCCTCGGCGGGTCCGAGCACGAAGCCATCCATGGACGCTCCCTTCGCTGCCGCACTCAGGTGGGGCCGGCCGCAACCCGGCGCAGTCCCTCCACAAGACCAGGGTCGGCGAGAGCAATCGCGTCGCCGAGGGTAAACCAGCGCACCTGCTGGCTCTCCCCCGGTGGCGGGGCCGGCTCGGCATCGTCGCCGATGAGCAGGTACCGCACGTCGAGGTGAACGTGGGGTCCGGCGGGATGGACATCAAGGTGCACGAGCCGTGGCCCGCCGTCCGGATGACGCACCTGCAGCCCGGTCTCCTCGTGCGCCTCGCGGAGCGCGGCCTGCGACGGCGTCTCGCCCGGATCGACATGGCCGCCCGGCTGCAGCCAGCCGCCGATGCGCTTGTGCCAGTGCAGTACCGTGCCGCGCGGGCCGACCACGATAGCCGAGCCGGTTACATGCACGGGGTCGGCATGCCGGTCAAAGGGATCGCTCAGCCGGTCCAGCTCCGCGAGGAACCGCTCGCGTGAGCCGATCTCCCGCTGCGTCGCCGCGTCGAAGCCTGCGACCGCGCGGCGCAGCTCTGCCGTTACCTCCCGCCGGTCCATCTCGTCATGGTGTCATCCGTCACCCCGGCCCGGCGAGCAGCCGGTCCAGGACAGCCGGATCGGCACCGTCGACGTCCACGACCTTGGTCCGGCTCGTCGCGCCGGTCACGAGTCGCACTGCGTGCGAACGGACGCCGAACGCCGCCGCGATCGCCGCCAGGGCCGCCGCAGTGGCTCTGCCGTCGACGGCCGGCGCGCTGACCCGGACCACCAGCGCGCCGTCATGCGAGCCCCCGACCCCCTGGCGTGCTGATCCCGGCCGGACCCGGATCGTGATCCGCACGGCTGGCGGTCAGTTCTCGCTGGATTCAGCCCAGATGTTGATGCCCGACTCGACGGCCTGCTTGTCGATCGCGGCCAGCTCCTCCGCGGTGAAGGCCGACCGGCCGGCCGCGCCGAGGTTCTCCTCGAGCTGGGCGACGCTGCTGGCGCCGATCAGCGCCGAGGTGACCCGTGGGTCCCGCAAGACCCAGGACAGCGCGAGCTGCGCCAGCGACTGACCGCGTGCGGCGGCGATGTCGCCGAGCGCCCGGACGTGTGCCAGGTTCTGCTCGCTGATCTGGTCGGCGGACAGCGAATCGCCCCGGCTGGCACGCGAGCCGGCCGGGATCCCGTTGAGGTACCTGCTCGTCAGCAGGCCCTGCGCCAGCGGCGAGAACGCGATGCAGCCGATGCCCTCGTCGCCGAGGACGTCCAGCAGCCCGCCCTCGATCCACCGGTTGAGCATCGAGTACGAGGGCTGGTGGATGAGCAGCGGCGTGCCGAGCTGCCGCATGATCGCCGCCGCCTCCTGTGTCTTGCCCGCCGAGTAGGAGGAGATGCCCGCGTAGAGCGCCCGGCCGGAACGGACGGCCGTGTCGAGCGCGCCCATCGTCTCTTCCAGCGGCGTCTCGGGGTCGAACCGGTGGCTGTAGAAGATGTCGACGTAGTCCAGGCCCATCCGGGCGAGCGACTGATCCAGGCTGGCCAGCAGGTACTTGCGTGAGCCCCATTCGCCGTAAGGGCCAGGCCACATGTCGTAGCCGGCCTTGGTGGAGATGACTAGCTCGTCGCGGTAGGGACGCAGGTCGCTGCGCAGGACCCTGCCGAAGTTGGCCTCGGCCGAGCCGTAAGGCGCGCCGGACTGAAGCCGTCCCAGCGGATCGTCAGAGGAGGCCAGCGTGCTGCCGCCGTAGTTGTTGGCCAGGTCGAAGTGCGTGACGCCCAGGTCAAAGGCGCGGAGGATGATTGCCCGCTGAGTGTCCAGCGCCGTGTCCGAGCCGAAATTCTGCCAGAGTCCCAGCGATATCTCGGGGAGCTTCAGCCCGCTCCGCCCGGAGCGGCGGTACGGAATCCGATCGTCATATCTGTCTGTCGCGGCAACGTACGTCATGCCACGATCCTTTCACTGCCGGGGCGAGTGTCAGATCGTGATGGTCCCGTCCTCGCCCAGTGCCCAGCCCGGGTTGTGCGCGACCTCCCACACGTAGCCATCCGGATCGGCGAACGCGCCAGTCGTCCCGCCCCAGTCCGCCACAGCCGCCGGCCGGACGATGGTCCCGCCCGCGCGTTCCGCCTCCGCCAGCACGACGCTGACGTCCTCCGGCGAGCGAACGTTGTGCGCTAGCTCGATGCCAGGCGCGCCGTGACCGCCGAGGGCCGTCCACAGGCCGAAGACCATTCCGCCTGCCTGGAAGAAGCACACCTCGTCGTCTGGCCGCTGCGCGCCGCTCCAGCCCAGGGTCTCGTAGAACGACCGGGCGCGGCCGAGGTCAGACACACCCAGTGTGACGAGGCTTATCCGCTGCTCCATCAGGAAAGCATCGCAGAGACTTCATCATCCACTACGAGCAGGAGCCGGGCCGTGAACAATCCGAACCGCAGGGTCGCCATTATCACCGGCGGCTCGCAGGGCATCGGGGCCGGACTGGTTGCGGGGTACCGCGGTCAGGGCTGGTCGGTAGTGGCGACCGCCCGGAAGATCAGCGCTGCCGCGGATCCCGGTGTACTGACCGTTGCAGGAGACATCGCGGACCCGGCCACCGCCGAGCTGATCATCAATGCGACGCTCGATCGCTTTGACCGCGTCGACACGCTCGTCAACAACGCCGGCGTCTATATCTCGAAGCCTTTCTCCGACTACACGGCGGCCGATTACGCAACCGTGATCGGCGTCAACCTGAGCGGCTTCTTCTGGCTAACCCAGCGGGTCATCACGGAGATGCTGAAACGGCGTGGCGGCCACATTGTCAACGTTTCCGCCACGGTCGCCGAACGCCCCAGTTCCAGTGAGCCAGCCGTCCTGACGGCGCTGACCAAGGGCGGCCTGGCGGCGGCGACCAGGTCACTGGCGATCGAGTACGCAACCCGCGGAATCAGGGTCAACGCCGTCTCCCCCGGCGTCATCCAGACACCCGTGCATCCGCCGGAGAGCTACTCCGATCTCGGCCCGCGGCTGCCTCCGGTCGGGCGGGTGGGACAGGTCAGCGATGTCGTTGCGGGCATCCTGTTCCTGGAGTCCGCCCAGTACGTGACGGGCGAGATCCTGCACATCGACGGCGGCCAGATCGCCGGCCACTGAGGCCCAGGGGCGTTCCGGGCCACTCACCGCTCGGGGCTCACCTGCGAGCGGCCGCGCTCGATGATGCCCTCCCGCCGCCGCGCGACCTCGACCCGGTCGACGCCCGCGGCGTGCCAGCGGACCCGAGCCGCTTCCTCGATACCGGCCGGCGCCGACCCGATGACTTGCGAGCGGTACGTGGCGAAGATCGCCTGAACCGCGGCAGGGTCGTTGGAAGCTGCATCGGCAGCCAGCCGGAGCGTGATGTCCAGCAGATCCTCGTGCGGGACAACGTCGTTGACCAGGCCCCAGGCCAGCGCCGTGCGCGCGCCGATGAAGTTGCCGGTCGCGCTCATCTGCCGGGCCCGGCGCAGCCCGACGGCCTCCGGCAGCGCGTAGGACAGCCCCCAGCCAGGCATGATGCCCACTCGCGCGTGCGTGTCGGCGAACCGGGCGCGCTCCGAGGCGACAAGGAAGTCGCACGCGAGCGCCAGCTCCAGCCCGCCGGTCACGGCGGCGCCGTTGACCGCCCCGATGAGGACCGTGGACAACGGCGGCAGCACCGGGCCGGAACCCGCCGTTGCCAGCTTTGAGCCCGGCGAGCCAAGCTCGGTCAGGTCAAGCCCGGCGCAGAAGGCCGGGTCAGCGCCGGTCAGCACGATCACGCGGACGTCCGGGCTCGCATCCAGCTCGGTCACGGCCTCGCGCAGCCCGGTCAGCAGCGAAGCGGACAGCGCGTTACGGCGGTCCGGGCGGTTGAGCGTGACAACGGCCACGCCGTCGCGTCGCTCGCAGAGAACGTCAGGCACGGGCGCACCTCCAGACCTGCCAGCATGGCACGGGCCCTGCGAGGGTATGCCAGCCACGGCCCTCCTGGCGTACGGTGATCATGGGGCCACCGAGGAGATGCCGTGCAGATTCCCGCGCTTGACCACCGGAACAGCTTCGCGCAGCAGCTGTTCGCCCCGCTTCCAGAACGCTACGACCGCCTCGCCGAGCTGCTGTCTTTCGGCCAGAACGGCCGCTGGCGCCGGGCGATGGTCGACCGGCTGGTCAAGGCCGGCAGCACGGGAACCATCCTGGACGTGGCGGCGGGCACCGCGGGGGTCAGCCTGCAACTCGCCGAGCGAACCGGCGCGCAGGTCATCGGCCTGGACCTGACGCTCCAGATGCTGGCGACGGGAGCCCGCAACGTGGCGGCCGCGGGGGCGGACGGCCACGTTACCCTCCTGAACGCCAGGGCAGAGCAGCTGCCCTTTGCAGACGCCTCGGTGGATGCCCTCACTTTCACCTACCTGCTCCGCTACGTCGCCGACCCGCAGGCGACGCTGACGGAACTGGCGAGGGTCGTGCGCCCCGGCGGCACGGTCGCGAGCCTTGAGTTCAACGTGCCGCCGTCGGCCTTCTGGCGGTTCTGGTGGCACGGATACACCCGGCTCGCCCTGCCGCTCGGCGGCCTGATCAGCGGCGGCCGCGAGTGGTATGAGGTGGGCCAGTTCCTTGGCCCGAGCATTTCCGGCCACTACAGCCGCTACCCGATTGACTGGACGGTGCGCGCGTGGGAGCAGGCCGGGCTGCGCGACGTCGGGTACAGGATCATGAGCCTCGGCGGCGGCCTCGTCATGTGGGGAACCCGCGCGGGTGGGTGAGCCTTCCATAACCCCCGAGGAGCAGGGAACGGGGTCGCTCGCGGCCAGTCGCCCCGCGTACTACGCGGCACGCCAGGGGCGCTGGCGCGACTGGTGGACGCTGCTGCATCCGCCCTACACCGCCTGGCATCTGTCCTACGTGGTCATGGGCGCGGCCATAGCTCCGCGCGTCACGCTGACCCCGCTGATCGCCACTCTCCTCGCCTTCTTCCTGGCGGTCGGGCTGGCCGCGCACGCGCTCGACGAGTACCACGGCCGGCCGCTGCGGACGCAGATCCCCGGACCGGTGCTGCTGACGGTCGCGGTCCTCGGACTGGCGGGCGCGCTTGGCCTCGGCGCGGCTGGCGTCGTCCGGGTCGGCTGGGTGCTGATCCCGTTCCTTGTCGTCGGGCCCGTGCTGGTCATCGCCTACAACGCCGAACTGCTCGGCGGCATCGTGCACACCGATGCGGGCTTTGCCGCCGCGTGGGGGGCGTTCCCGCTCCTGACCTCTTACGTCGCGCAGGCAGGCACCCTGTCCGCCGGGTCGATCCTGGCCGGCGCGGCGGCCTTCGGCCTGTCTGCTGCTCAGCGGAGCCTGTCCACGCCGGCCCGGCTGGTGCGGCGCAAGTCGACCAGCGTGACCGGCCGGATCACCCTGGCCGACGGCGAGGAACTGCCCTTGACCGCCGAACGGGTGCTGGAGCCGCTCGAACGGGCCCTACGCGCGATGTCGTGGAGCGTCGTCCTGCTGGCCGCCGCGCTGGCGGTTTCCCGGCTTGGCTGACCGGGCCTACTCTCACTCCTACGTGCACGAGCCCGGCCGCCGGGGAAGAACACCCGCGTGCAGCCGACCGCGATCTCGGCCATCTCGGCGATGGTGGCACCGGTGGTGCTCATCACCAGCGGCGCCATTCTGTCCAGTGGCCTGTTCACGCTCTACGGCGCCGTCAATGACCGGATGCGCGACCTGAACCAGGAATACCGGCACATCGTCACCGGGCCGGACGGCACCCTGCGCACACGCGCGCAGCTGCCGGCGAGCGGCGCCGAGCGGGTCACCGAGATCCGCCGGCAGCTGCCGCTCCTGCTGCAGCGGCACCGGCTGCTCCACAACTCGATCCTGATGATCTTCGGCGGGCTGGCCGTCCTGGTGCTGAGCGTCATCGCGATCGCCATCGCGGTGACCGCGCACCTGGACGCGGTCGCGATCCTCGCGCTGGCGCTGGTGCTCGCGGGCACGGTGACCCTCCTCGGCGGCATGGTTCTCGCCGCGCGGTCGCTGGCGATGTCGAGGAACGCCATCGAGTACGAGGTGGGCCGCACCCTGTCCCTGAGCACGGACCCGTGATCGGTCGTGCTGCTAGAGCGCGTCGTGGCGCTGCAGGTAGTTCATGGCCGCCCAGCCAAACGGGATCGGCAGCCAGAACGTGAGCAGCCGGAAGAGCAGCACCGCGCCCAGTGCGGTCGCGGCGGGATGGACGTGCGCGATGAGGGCCAGACCGGTCGAGAGCGCCGCCTCTATGGCGCCGATACCGCCGGGCGTCGGGAAGACCGACCCGATCGCCTGGCCGGTGAGGAAGACCACCGCGACAGCGGCGAACGGCGGGTGGACGCCGAGCGCCAGCACTGAAACATACAGGCAGAGGATGTAGCCGCCGGTGACCAGCGTGGCGCCGCCGATGCCCTCGGCCAGCTTGAGCGGCCGCTGCGCGATGTCGAGCAGCCGGGGAATCACCTGGCTGAGCGTCGGCACCAGACGGGACCGGACCAGCCGCCGGGAAGCCGGCACCGCCAGGACAGCCAGGGCGACAGCCACGAGCGCGGCCAGCGCGTAGTACGACCATGTCGGCGGCCGGAACGACTTGCTCGGCGAGCCGCCGGTCACCGCGACGAAGATGACGAGCAGGACCATGTGCACGGCGAGGGCGATGACCTGAGAGACGCCCACGCTCGAGGCCGCGTCCGCGGGGGCGACCTTCGCCTTGTGCAAGTAGCGGATGTTGAGCGCGACGCCGCCCACTGATGCGGGCGCCACCAGGGCAACGAACGTGCCGGCGAGCTGGGCCAGCAGCGTCCGGGTGAATCTCAGCTTCTCCAGCACGAACCCGGACAACGACCAGGCGGCACCCGCGTACGTGATCGCCGACAGGGCCAGGCCCGCCAGGACCAAAGTCCAGTCCGAGTGCCTCAGAATATGGAGGAAGTCATACCTGGCGAACTCACCGATGATGAGGTAGCCGGCGACAACGGCTGCCAGCA
>Ga0123356_10003078_pt1 | contig 17611 bp, 13 predicted proteins | sample TergutEmb28metaG_2_FD_92546 | JGI IMG/M metagenome (GOLD analysis project Ga0123356, IMG submission 92546) | Embiratermes neotenicus P3 segment gut microbial communities from Petit-Saut dam, French Guiana - Emb289 P3 | ecosystem: Host-associated > Arthropoda: Insects > Digestive system > Gut ...
ATGGAATACAAACTAAGCACAGCATCAACCTGGACGGCAATAACGGGCACTGTTGTGACCGGCCGCACTCCCGGGACGTATGAAGTCCGCCTCAGGGCAACTGCCTCGGCATTCTCTGGCACCGTCAGAACCGTCACAATCAACCCGTTCGCGCAGGCAACCACAGTTCCGATTAGGGTCAGCCTGTTCGCCGGCGGATCAGACATCAACGGGCTGTCCTTTGCCGCCAGATCGGTGGGTTACGCCGCCGTCGGCCCGGTTTCCCCGATCGTCACAAATGTCGGTACAGCCGCAACAGGAGCGATGACAGTTGCCCTTTCCGGAGCCGGCGCCGGCAGTTTTGTGCTGACCTCCGCTAACCTAACCAGCATAAACCCGCAAGGAACAACGACCTTTACGATCGCCCCAAGAACGGGCCTGAGCATAGGCACCCACACAGCAACAGTGACCATAAGCGGTCCTGGCATCGTGACCAAAGTCTTCTCCGTATCCTTCACCGTCACCGCGTGACAAACGGAACATCTATCCAAATACTTTTTCGATAAATTTTTCGTGACTTACGTTGCCACTGCGGTTGTATCGCTTGAGTTCAAGCAAACTGCTTGGATCGCCACGCCGTATTGTCGTGACTCCTTCGTTGCATGTCAGTATCGCGCGGAATCCAAGTTCCAATAAAACTTCGCGACCTTCCTTGGTGTATTTCCCAAACGGATAAGCAAAGGTTGTCGGGCGTGGTGCACCTGCGTTTTCGGTAAGGAAGCGGTTTGCGGTCTCGATGTCTGTGCGAAGCGTTTGCTTGTAGGACTCGACTGTTTCGCCGGAAACTTGGGCGATGCCATAGCGCGGTTTGAACTTGTGCATTGCATGAGTATGATTGCCAATCTCGACAAGACCGCTGTTTTGTAACTGGCTGATGTTGTTCCATGTAAGGTAACTGTAGTTTGGATTATCGGATTCGCCGGGAGTTTCACTTGCATGGCGCGAGAACGAAGTTACTATGTTGATGACAACTTTGGAGTTTGTTTTCTGGAGTATCGGAAGCGCATAATGCAAATTGTTATGATGGCCGTCGTCAAAGGTTATTACCATTGGCTTTTCCGGCAAGTTGGCTGCGCCGTCAACCCAAGCAACGACTTCACGCAGCGTGACCGGCGTATAGCCCATTTCTTTGTATTTAATTATGTCGCGTTCAAGTTCGTCCGGATGGATGACATATTTCCCGTTGCGGCTTTTAAGAACGGAATGATACATCACGATTGGCAGAGGAAGTTCTTCTGCGGCTGCTTGAACGCATATCGACCGATTTGTTTCGATAATCGAGGCGCAAGCAGACATAGCTGCAATCAGCAAAACAACAAGTGCGAGTTTCTTCTTCATGTGCCCAGTATGTGCAATCTACCTTCCTAGTATTGACACTTTTGCCGTTTTGTGCTAAACTCTTTGTGATTTCACGCATTACTATGATGCGCAGGAGACGATATGTACAAATTTTTGATGGCGGACACAGACGCGATACAGGATGTTTTGGTCAAAGTAGGTATCGGTTTGGGGGCACTTCTTGCCGTTTTGGTGACGATTTTTCTTTGTTTGCAGTTGTTCAGAAAAAGGAATTCCGCAGCTGGAAAACAATTGAAAGAACAGCAGCAAACACAGGCTGATTTGGAATATGCACAGAATCTTGCTGCGGGTTTTGAGAAACGTGATAATAACAAAGAAATTCTGGTGGAAAAAACAAGATTTGACGAAGACAAAGCAAAAGAAGAACAGAAAAAGATAGAGGATGAAAAAGCGAAAGCGGCTGCGGCTGCTTTTCCGCCGTTTCCGATGTTCGGCGACGAAATAAAAGAGGAGAAGTCGACAAGTAAAAATCTTTTCGGTGAGTTACCGGCAGATGATGCATTCAGCAAGGCGTTCGATTTTCAAAAGTCGGAAAGCAAGCCGGCACTTGACTTCGGTGCTTTAGGCAAAGAAGATTCAAAGAAAGACGACACCCCGTTTGCATTCGGTGATTTCGGCAAAGACTTTGGCAAAGCGGACCCCGGCAAGGACTTGTTCGGCGGCTTTGGGGCTGAGACCAAAAACGATGCTATTATTATGCCACCCCCGATGTTTACTCCTTCAGCCGGCGGGAAAGGTGACGAAACACAGGAACGCTTTGACAAGATACTTGAAATCTTGAACAAAAATGCCGAAGAAAAGGCTGGCAAACCGGCGCTTGAACGTGACCTGATCGAAAGTATCACACGCGACCAACTTAACCAGATGTTAAAAGAACACGATGGGGAACGCAGTGACGAACTTGCAAAAATGCACCAAGAAATGTTCGAGTTGAAAGAACAATTAAAATCCAAGGCGGTGAAGAGCGTTGTGCCGGGGGCTCCAGCGGCGAAAGATGACGAGCCTTCGACTGAAATTGTGGCTCTGAAGCGCGAAATTGAAGCGCAGAAACGCGAAATGGCAACGCAGCGCGAAGAACTTGCGCGTGAACGTGCCGAAATGCAGGAGCGCGCGCGAAAAGCAGAGTTCGAACGCGAAATGGAAAGGCGCATGGCGGAGGTTGATGCACTAAGGCGCGACATGGAACGTGAACGCCAACTTATGCTTGGCGACAGGCGAAATGGTTATGGTACGGACCGTTATGGTTCTTTTGATTTGGACGATGCTGCTTTCCGTCGTGATTTCGAACGCCAAAAGCGCGCTGTACAACGCGAAAGACTTGAAATGCTGGAAGAAATCGAAAAGATGAGGGCAGATGCCGAGCGTGAACGCAGACAAGTTGCGGAGGAAGCGGAGTCGGAAAAGAAAGTTGCATTGGAAGCGGCAAGGATCGAGAAAAATAAATTACTTGCGGAGGCAGAAGCGGAAAGAAAACGGGTTGCCGAGGATGATGCAGAAAAGTTGAGCCGCGAGAAGTCTGAAATCGCCGAACAACTTGAGGCGCAGCGCATTGAGCTTGTCAAACAACGCGAAGAAATGCAAACGCAGATTGCGTCACAGCGCAGCGAACAACTTGATAAAATGAAACAGCAATTTTCGGCGTACAGTCAAGAAGTTGACAAGCAGCTTGCTGCAAGGGCAGATGCGGAAACCAATGAACGTGAGCATGCAGAACTTGAGGCTGCTATTGCGGAAACAGACAACGCGCAGTTGGCGGTTTTGATGGGTGAACTTGTTCAAGAACGTAAAGTTGCACGTGCCGAGGCGGAAGAACTGCGTGCAGAGTTGGAAGCAGAGCGCCGTGACAGTCAGCGAAAACTTGAAGAACAGTTCGAAATTCTTAAGCAAGAACTTGCGCGTCAAAAAAATGCTGAACTTGAATCAAAGGTGGAGGCAGCGGAAATAAACGACGGCACACAGGCTACGGTGTTGGCTGCTCAGCAGAATCTTGCACAGGAATATCAAGAACTTGTTGAAGAACTTCGCCGCGAGCATGAATCAAACGAACAGGCGTTGCGCGATAAATATGCCGCGCTTCAAAAACAGATGGAGTCGCAAACAGAAGAAGCCTTACGCAAAAATGAAGAGGCAGAGCGTCAATTGAAAGAACAGTTTAATGCTTACAAAGAAAATATTTCCACAGAGGCGGACACGCTTGCCAAGAAAAACGAGGAGTTACTTCGCGAACTTGAAGAGACGCGCGAAGAAGCCGACAAGATTTTGGAAACCGAGCGTGCGCACTTGCAGGAGCAGGTAAAACTGGAATACCAAGAAAACGAGCGCCAGCTGCAGGAAAAATATATGCAATTGCGTGCGGAGTTACAGCGTGAAAGCAGACAGCTTGAAGACAAACGCAGCGAAATTGAACAGGAAATGGCAGGGCTGAAACGTTCGCAGGAGTCGTTGGGCGAACTGAATACGGGTGCTCGTGAAGAGTGGGAAGCAGAACGCATGAAACTGCAAGAACAAACCGAGTCAATGCGCGAAGAAATGGAGCGCCTAAAAACCGCGCAGTTGTCGTCACGCGATCTTGGCGGTGCGGAGCGCAAAGCGATTGAACGCGAACTTGATAAAATGAAAGTGCAGCTGCAGCGCGAACATAAGGAAAATGAGGAAGCACTCCGCGCAAAATATGACGGGCTGGTTGCCGAACTTCGCAGCGAAGAGGATTCAATCCGCAAACGCCAGCAGGAACTTGTCGAGCGTGAAGCATCTTTGGGCAAGGAAGAAGAACGTATTCGCACCGAAAGCACACAGGTTACTACACTTATAAAAGAAAAAGTCTACACCGTCGAGGAGCGCAGCCGTATTTTGGCGGACTACCGCGCGAAACTGGAGACTTTGCGTGACCGTTTGCGTGTGAACGAGAAAGCAATTCGCGAAAACAATCGCGAATTCGTACCGCTTCGCCGCATCAGGGATACTTTGGAACGCGACTTGAAACTTCTGCGAAAACGTGAGGCAATTGTTGCCAAGCAACAGGTTTTGGTTTACGGTGTCAGCAACATTACCGAACTTGATCCGGAACGCATCAAGAAACTGGAACAAGATGTCCAGCAACTGAGTGGTCTGCAGCAAAGCGTTGCAAACTGCGAGGACATCCTGTCCAAAAACAAGGACAGGTACCCGACATTGGAAAACCTGAACAAAGTATTGCAGTCGCAAAACAAACAATTGCTGTCCGATATTGAAGAAATACAACTGGCGGTTGAGTTTTTTGAAGGCGAAGCCTAGGCGCTTCTAAATATTTTTCCGTAATTTGTAAAACTCTGTCATAAATTAAATAAATTTGTAAAAATCTTTTGCAAAATGTTTGACATTGACGCCTTGCGGGGGTATTATGCCTTACATATACAAATAAATGGGGGTGCGTATGTCAGATATCCAAAGGGCTGTTGGAAAATTCATCTGGAAGCTTGGTGTCCCGAGTAAGTACGAGGGTTACAGATATTTGCTTTCCGCTGTTTGCGTTGCTCTTGAAAACGACGGCGAGTTGATGTGTTTGCGGAAATCAATTTACGAGGAGTTAGCGGCAAGAAGTCATACAGATACAAGGAATATCGAACGCTGTATTCGCCATCTTATCAGGCGCTGGTGGGCGGAGCATCAGTGCGGGCACTTGTTTCAAAAGAAACCGACAAACAGCGAGTTAATTTGTTATCTGGTCGAATATCTTCGCCTGGGGTTAGGCGCTTGCGAAACTTGCGCCGAGAAAGGTTTGTTGATTTGCGAATGTGACAGCGAAACTTCTGAGAGGATGCCGGCAAAAGCATAAAAACGCTTGCAATATTTTATGGAAATGAAGTACCATAAGCAATAATGAAATCAATTGATAAAAAAGGTTGCCTGTGGGAATGGGGGAGAGTGAATGAGGACCTATAAGTTCATGGTTGCCGCATTTGTGTGCGCGGTTTTGCTGTCTGCGTTGGCATTCGGTGTATCGCCGAGTTTTGAACCCGTTGCTGCCGACGTCGGCGGTTGGCATTCGCTTGCCACAAGCGCAGTGCCGGCTGGTGATTCGTCACCCGGCTTGGATTCCGGTGATGACTGGGTTCTGGTTTTGGTCGGGCTTGTCGTATTATTCTTACTGGTTATCGCGGTGATTTTAATTTATTTTTACCGTCAAAAAAAGCGCGATTCAACTGTGGTTTCGGCAAAAAGAAAATCTGATTATACTTCGTAAAACCCTTTGAAACGGTTTTCCTGCACAATTTCTTGGATAATTTCGATTGCATGTTTTTCGATGCGAGATATGTAAGAGCGCGAAATTCCCAACTTCTTGGCGACTTCGCGTTGTGGGAGTGCAATGCTGTTTTCGATGCCGTAGCGCAGCGAGATAATTTTGAACTCGCGTTCATCAAGTTTTGCGCGCATTGCTGCGACCAGCTTTTTCATCATGTCGCGGTGCTCGGCAAGGTCTGTAAGCGGCTCGGATTCGTCCGGAACGATGTCGGCAAGAATTATGTCGTTGCCGTCTTTATCGCTGCCCAGCGCTTCGTTCAGGGAGTGTACTTGTTGGTGCTTTTTTGTCACGCGCAGGTACATTAAAATCTCGTTTTCGATGCACCTTGCCGCATAGGTCGAAATCTGCGTCCCCTTGTCAAGTTTAAAAGAATTAACTGCTTTTATAAGTCCGATTGTGCCGCAGGAGATAAGGTCATCGGCTTCCGCTGCGCCGTTATATTTTTTTACAATGTGCGCGACAAGGCGCAAGTTGTGCTTTATCAGGATCTCTTTTGCCGCCATGTCCCCGTTTTGAAATGCGCGGATGTATTGTTCCTCGTCCGCTTTTGACAAGGGTTTTGGAAACGATGACCTCTCCGACACCATGCCGGAGAAAAAAAGGACCTTTGTCAAGAAGGTCATGAAGTTTTCGAAAATCACAGACTATCTATATGTCTGGTTTCGACAAAATGTGACAGGAGAAATTGGTTGTGCAAAACTTAAACCGATGCTATACTTAACTCAATGAGTAAAATCGGGGGGGGTAGCCCTTATAACAGGCGGAACAAGCGGAATTGGGAAAGAGGTCGCGTGTACGCTGCTGCGGCAAGGAATAATCGTTTACGTAACATATCTAAGTAACATAACAAGGGCACAAGAAGCTCAAAAAGATTTCGACCAAATTGCAAATGGCATGGTAACAGTTATTCAAGCAGATGTGACGAACGAAACTGCAATGAAGCAGGTATTCAGGCAGATCGAGGCGCAGCACGGGCGTTTGGATTTTTTGATCAATAATGCCGGCGGCGATACGATGAGTGCAATTGAAACCTTAGACTCGGAACTTTTATGAAAGATATAAATCTGCATTTGACTGGCAAGGTTATTGCAATTAAACACGCGATTCCGTTGCTTAAAAAGTCCCAAACTCCGCGGATTATCAATATTGCGTCAAGGCTTGGCACAAAGCCTATGACCGACAGTGTTGGCTATTGCTGCGCCGAGGCTGCTGTGATTATGCTGACAAAAGTCGCTGCGTTGGAACTTGCGCTGTACGGAATAAGGGTCAATACCGTTTCTCCTGCGTTGACGGATACTCCGTTTGCCAGGCGAAGTTATACCAAAGACGAATTTGCGAATTTTGCAAAGAAAAACCCGCTGAGCAGAATCGGCAAAACGACCGATGTCGCCAACGTAATAAAATTTTTGCTGAGCACGGAGGCGGAATACATAAACGGCGAAAATATCAACGTCAGCGGCGGGATTTTATTGGTTTGAAAATATAAGTTGACATTCCTGACTGATTTGCCATACTAATCACAAGGAGAAATATGAAAAAAACTTTACTTTCAATTCTTGCAGTGATGCTGGTTTCGTGTTGCATGTTCGGATTTGTGGGCTGTGTTGCGGCACTTACTCCAGAGGAGGAACTTGTTGTCGGGAAATATGAGGTTATTTCGTTGTCAATAACAAATTCTTCGGTTAAGGCAAGTGATTACGATTACTTTACGATGGAATTTTTTGCGAACAGAAAATGTTTTGTCAAAAGCAAATTGGGTGCGACGACTTATGAAGCCGATGCAACATGGAAAATCAACAGTGACGGCGAAATTGAAGTTGTTACAAGAGAGGGCAGGGCAACGGCAACCGAAAAATACAGACTTGATGGAGATATTATTTCCGGGACTAACTCAGGATTTGTAAATAACTCCATTATTACCGTGACTGTTTCACTTCAAAGAATTGTCGAAGAATAATGTCAGTAACCCCTTGCATTCCATCGGCGTGACGGGGTAGGAGTTCCGCCCACTGTACACTCCTGCGGCTCGGGCATTACACCATATCCGAGCAAAAAGCTCGAATGCTCTGCATCGGTTTTTCGTGGTGGCCTTAAAAAAACCAATGCTGGCCGGAATCTTTCTTTTTTGGTGTGACGTTCTTGTTGATGTCGTTTGCAGTGTACAGTTTTACGGCGTTTGATTTCAAATTTTCTGTAATGACGTGGTATTCGTAGGTTTTCCCCTTTTGGACGTAGGTGTCGGTGAATGTGTATTCGCCGCTGTGACCTTTAACCATTTCCAGCAGAAGTCCGTCCTTATAGATTTCGTAATGTTGGTGGGCGACCGTATCAAATGTGATTGTGGGGTGGCCAGAGCCGGAAATCCTGCCGTCTATTGTGGTTGCTGTGGGTTTTGTGAAGACTTTGCTTTGGGTTTCAAAGACATCTTTGTAGCGCCGGGCATAGTATTCGCCTGTTGCGGGGTCTTGGGTAACACTTGATGGTATTTGGAACTTTTTTGGGTCTTTATTGATCGTCGACTGGATATCTCGTGCTATGAAAGACGTAATACCACCACCTGTTGTACCCTGCGGCAAGTCGTGCTCTGGCTTCATCGAGACGTTGCCTGTCCAAACGACAAGGACATTGTCCGCAGTGTACGAGCAATTAACCGCGTCGGTATTCGTGTTTCCTCCTGTGCGCTCGGAAGTGCCGGTTTTGGCTGCGATGTCAAAGTCCAGCGGAGCCAACGAGCGCGCAGTTCCGTGCTTGGTGCCGCTTTGCAGCATGTGTGTAAGAAGGAATGCGGTGTCCTCGCCGATTGCTTGGGCGTGAGATTTGTTCGAATTGATATAGACTGTTTTGCCTTCGCGGTCTTTGATAAGCTTTACATAATGCGGTGTCGATTTAACTCCGCCTTGTGCCAGTGTACAATAAGCCCCAAGCAATTCATTGAACGTTGTGCCGTTTTTTGCGTTTCCAAGAGCCAGCGATACGTCTTCCTCGCCGCCAAGGTTAAGACCCATGTTGCGTCCGATTTCGACTGCACGTTGCAAGCGCGTATAGTCCAGTACTTTAACTGTCGGTATGTTCAAACTTTGCTCCAGTGCCTCGCGTACTGTGACTTCGCCGCGGTGTTTACCGTCATGATTGTGCGGGTGGAAGTCTCCTGCCGTAAAGGGCTCGTCCAAGATTTTGGTTGCCGGACTTACTATGCCCAGCTCAAGGGCAGGTGCGTACACTGCGATGGGTTTCAGCGATGACGCGAAGTTGCGCTTGGCGCCGCGAAGTGTCGGGGAAGTTGCATAACTGGCAGTTATTTCTCCGTTCGGTCGGGCGGAAATTATGAATTGGTCAGCAGTTTGTCCGCTTGCATTTACTATTTGGTGGTCTGGGGAGGTGGCGGTCTCTACGATGGCATTCTGTGTATCGGCGTTGAAAAATGTGTGTATTTGATAGCCGAAAGCGCCCAAGTCGGATGCCGAGAGGTTAAGAAGTGCAGCAGCTTCGGCGGCAGCGGCGACTTTGTAATCCGCAGCGTGGGTTTGCGGTTTTTTGGCGACCGTAATTATCGGCGTTTCTTGTGATGCCGCATTGTATTCGGCATCACTGATGCGTTTCTGGTCGTGCATAAGTTTTAATACCAGATCGCTGCGCAGGACAAAGTTATCAAAGTTTGTCAAAGGGTCAAATCGTGCCGGATTGCGGATAAGACCTGCAAGCCCCGCGGATTCACGCACTGTCAAATCGCTTGCCGGTTTACCGAAATAAAAGTGCGCGGCGGATTCCAGTCCGTAAACCCCGTTGCCAAAGTAAATCGCGTTCAGGTACATTTCTAGAATTTCGTTTTTAGAATATTTTTGTTCCAGCTTAACTGCAAGTGCGGCTTCACGGATTTTGCGCTGCAACGTCTTTTCGTGCGTCAAGTGGGTGTTTTTGATAAGTTGCTGGGAAATAGTTGAAGCACCCTCCTTTGTTTTGCCGCTGCTTAGGTTTTTAAAAGTGGCTTTTACTATTCGCGCGGGCGCAACGCCGTGATGTTTGTAAAAATTTTTGTCTTCCGTACAAATGAACGCCCATTTGGTATGTTCGCCGACGTTTTCCAAGTCTGTATGGTGGAAATCACCGGTGTCTTCTATTAAACTGCCGTTATCGGCGTAGACCTGAAGCGCGCGCGGGAAGTTTGCAAGTTTATCTGCGGACAGTTTCTGTGAGTTATAAATCAGCAGAACCGCCCCCGCCGCTGCCAGCGTAAATGTGAACGCAAATATGAAAAGCGCAAGCATAATCTTACGTATGACAGATTTCTTTTTCGGTTTCTTTTGCTTCATAAAACTAGTATCTTGAAAACATAAAAATTTATTAATTTTTGTGAAAAATCCGTTAAAAAAAGTTGCAATTTTTTATTCAATCTTTTATATTTATATATACTTAAGATAAAGTATAAAAGGAGAAGAAATGACACGAAAAACATCACTTGTTGATCTGCTGACTATACTGGTAATTTCTATGGTCGCTGTGGTCGGCGGAGGATTCCTGGCGTTCGGAAACGGATTCATGCCGCAGGGAGGTCCGGCTACGGTGCGCGGGTTTACCGGAACTGTAACAGTTGGCGACGTAATGTACACGAGCCGCGGAACCTATGCCGAGGTTACCGGCGTTTCAGGGGGACCGGCGGTTATAGATATACCTGCAACAGTCGGATCGCCTGCGCTGCCCGTAACGCACATAAGGTCAGGTGCTTTCTATGACAAGAACACAATAAAAAGCGTCACAATCGGCGAAAATATTCAGTATGTCGGTGTCAACGCGTTTGATGGTTGTTCATCTGTCGAGACTTTGTTTTGGAATGCAAGGTACTGTGCGCCTTTTTCCGAGGAGAACAGTGATATGCCGTTTTATAGATTCGGCAGAAATTACGGCACCAATAATCCTTTGGGGTTGGACGTAATAATCGGAAACAATGTCCTGCAGCTGCCTGATTATTTCTTTGGCAACACGAACTTGACAGCCAAATCAAACATAAGAAATGTTACTTTCAGCGAGCCAAGTTCCCTAAAAGTCACAGGCATTGATGCATTCAGGATGGGTAATTTTACCAAAGTTGTAATTCCGGACAGCGTGACAATCCTTAGCGGCGGCACGTTTGCAAACTGCCCTAACTTGACCGAAGTAACAATAGGAACTGGTGTTAGGGGTATCGAAAGTTCGGTACATGGCAGAGGCGCATTTTCGTACAGCACAAAAGTTACGAAACTGAATTGGAATGCGACTAACTGCACGTCGATTTCCACGAATTTCGGTCATCCGTTCGACAGTTTCGGTACAGAAGGCGGAGGTGTTTCACTTGTGTTTGGAGACAACGTTCAAAGTATTCCTTCGATTGCGTTTCAGAATCGGACTGTTATAAAAGATATTACGATAGGCGCCGGTTTGACAAATCTTGACAACAATGCGTTCTCCGGCTGTACCGGTGTAACAAGTTTGACGTGGAATGCTGTGAACTATCCGACAGCGCTGCCTGCAAGTGCCGAACATCCATTCAGTAACTTTGGCAGAAACAGCGGTACGAACGTCGGTTTAGGCTTGGATGTAACAATTGGCGACAATGTAAAAAGTGTTCCCGTCAATTTCCTTAACGTTGTAGATGCCGCATACAGACCAAATGTCAAAGTTGTTACAATCGGAAAAGGTGTTATAAATATAGGTTACAATGCGTTCTCTGGCTGCACAAATGCAGAGACCTTGGTTTGGAACGCAACAGATTATACAGCTGCGTTTGCACTTTACGAAAATCACCCGTTTTTCGGTTTTGGTATCAGTTACCGCGCTGAAGAAGGTGCGGATACAGATACAGGCGCAATTTCAGGGGTTAACGTATTGATCGGAAACAATGTGAAACGCATCCCGGACAACTTTTTGGGCTTGCCAAGGCACTTGGAACAGCATCGCCCGTATGTTACAAGCGTCACTTTTGCCGAAGACGGATCCGTTGAATATATCGGACAAAGAGCGTTCTATTGCTTGACTACGCTTGCCGCGATTTCGATACCTGACACCGTTACGGAAATCCGCGACCATGCGTTTTATAACTGTGCAAGTTTGAAAAGTGTCATAGTTCCTGATGGCATAACGGTAATTAACAACTTTACGTTTGCATATTGCACAAGCATGACAAGCGTTGTACTTCCTGACAGCGTTACAAAACTTGGTGCTTTTGCATTCCATCAATGTGTCAGCTTGCCGGAAATCAAGATACCGGACGCCGTAACGTCGATCGGTCGTCTTGCGTTTTATAATTGCAGAAGCCTGACCAGTATCGTAATCCCTGATGGTGTCAAGAATATCAATGACTTTACTTTTGCGTACTGCGCCAGTTTGACAAATGTTGTGATTCCAAGCAGTGTAACGCAAATCAAGGAATACGCATTCCATCAATGTACCAGTCTGCCAAGTATCGAGATTCCGACCAGCGTAAGAATAATTGGTGCATTTGCATTTTATAACTGCACAAGTTTGGCAAGCATCGTAATTCCAAGCAGGGTGACGGCAATCAGTGACTTTACATTTGCATACTGCACCAGTCTGACCAATGTTGTGATTCCAAGCAACGTAACGGCAATCGGGAATCATGCGTTCTATCGATGCACAAGTTTGACTGTCAGAATACCAGCAAGCGTGATAAGCATTGGCTTCCGTGCGTTCGTCGGCGTCCGAATCGTTTAACGTCATCAATCCAGTAATCATTAAAAGCCCGGTTTGAATGACCGGGTTTTTGTTGCATAGTCTTGAAATCTGTGGTTACTTGTGCTAGACTTTTGCTGAAATGAACGAACTTTATAAAGTGAATGTTATCAGCAAAATGGGTGGCATTCAGTTCGCATCAAAAACTGCGAAGAATTCGAAGCTTTCGATTATTAAAAACAAGGACGGCAGTATCTCTTACTTTAAAACTCCAAGAGATAAAGAGAGCGTGCATTCGATGATTTCCGAAAGATTCCATACGCTTGTTGGCGGAATTATTGAAAGGGAGATTTGCGGCTGCGGTAAAAAAATAGGGCAGTTGGTGGCGGAATACGAACTTGCGGAGTTTGACGGTAAGTGCGGCGTGATTTCAAAAAATTTTTCAACCGGAGGTAATACTTATGACGTGCGTCTTGCTTTTCCACATGAAAATAGGTTTTTGCATAATCCTGCATATAACATGAACTGGTTGCAAGCGTTGGACCTTAGGACTTTTTGTGAAGAACATTTGAAAGCATGCCGCAAGGATTTTCAAGACGATTTTATTCGAAGGTGGATTTTATCTTTTTATTTTGGCAATAAGGATATGATAAATTTTCAAAATCTTAGTTTTGAGTCGCTTTCACGAAATTTCCACGGCGGTATTCTAAATGAAAACAGTGTAAAGCTTGACCCGCTTTGGGATTTTGCGCGTTGCGAAGAGTTTTACAGACGTGATGTTGCGCAACATTATTCTTGCAGTCTAAAACAAATAGGGCATGACATGGATTGGCCGATTCATTACGTGAACCTTGAATATCTTGTGGAAAAGTATCCTGAAGTCACCAAGGAAATGTTTGGTGCTTTGCTTTCGCTGCGTGAAGGAAACAAGGGCAAGTTTGAAGAAATCTGTTGTTTTTCCAGTGCAGCGGATTATTGTCGGTCTTTTTGGAAAAATTTAACCAGGTCGGAAATCAAAGTGAAACTGTCGCATCTTGGCGATGATATTAAGGATGCTTACGATAAACGCATCGATTTAACAATGGGCAACTGCCTTTAAGCATTGGGCAAATACTAGTTAATGTTGTTTTTTGATATTCCCCTTTGCAGGTTAATAAGTTCGGTGGCGCGCGCCTTTTTGGTCTTGGCATCAATCTGATACGGCATTTTGTCCGCGAGTGTACCTGTGCGGCGGCTGTAAGGAAAAATGAACGCAGCATTAAAGCGGATGCGCTGCAGAGTTGCCTTGGTTTCGGCAAAATCTGCCTCGGTTTCGCCCGGAAAACCAGCAATTATGTCTGACGTAATACTGACTCCGGGCACTTTTTTGCGCAGTTTTGCGATTTTTGCTTCGTATTCCGCAACTGTGTACTTGCGATTCATCAGTTTAAGGATTTTGTCACAGCCGCTTTGTATCGGAAGGTGTACGCTGCGCGAAATTTGCGGATTCGCGGCTATTACGCATATGAGGCGGTCAGAAAAATCTTTCGGGTGCGAAGACATAAAGGTTATTTGCGTTTTTATGTTTGGCGCAACCTCGCGGCATAGGGTTTCAAGCAGTGCAGGAAAATCCATGCCGGTTTTTGGACAGACATATGAGTTAACGTTTTGACCGAGGAGCATTATCGAGGCGGGGCTGCCGCCGAGTCGGTTGCGGAACTCCTGAATTATCAGTTTACAGTCGCGGCTGATCAACTTTCCGCGCACATACGGAACGATGCAGTATGAACAGAAATTTTCGCAGCCATAAGTGATATTGATATAAGCAGTGTTTTCGTGTGAACTTGTGTTTGCAAGGCAGTCATTTTCAATGCGTTCCGGAAGCACCTCTGTCAACTTGTTTCGGTTGACAATGTGGATTTTAAGCTTGTCCGCGAGGCGTCCGATGTTGTGCGTGCCCAGTATAACCGCGATATGCGGGAATTTGCGTTTTAGTGCGGCTGCGGAACCCTCGCGCTGAGCAAGACAGCCCACAACGCAGACGATTTTGTTGGTGCGTTTAGTCTCGCCGATGTGGCTTATGATTTTTTGTTCCGCAGTGTTTCGGATGCAGCAGGTGTTAAAGACTGTTATGTCAGACGTAACTTCGTTTTCGGCGCGTTCAAAGCCTGCGGCGGACAGTTGTGCGTCGATTTTTTCGCTTTCATGAACATTCATTTGACAGCCATATGTGCGTATGTAGTATTTCATGAGACATAGTACCACAACAACTTGGGTTTGGGAAGGTTTTGAACGGATTTCAAATAAGCCATCCGTTTGGGTTGCTTGGTCACTTGCGCTCTTTGCAAAGACGTGTTAAAATATTGACTATGGCACTTTCACAGATGATGAAGCACTACCTGACCGTTAAGGAGCAGCACAAAGATTGCATTGTCTTTTACAGGCTCGGGGATTTTTACGAGATGTTTTACGAGGACGCAGAAACCGCGCACCGTGTACTTGGTTTGACACTTACCGGACGGGATTGCGGGTTGGAAAAGCGCGCTCCGATGTGCGGCGTTCCGGCACACAGTTACCTTGGGTATGTCAAGAAACTGGTTGATAACGGCTTTAAGGTCGCGATTTGCGAACAGCTTACCGAACCTCAGAAAGGGCAGATGGTCGAGCGCGGCGTTATAAAGATTATAACCGCAGGAACCGTGACGGACGAAAGCAGCCTTGACGGCGGGCGGAATAACTTTGTTGCTGCGGTGTTTGAAGGCGGTTCGGTCAGTTGGTGTGATATTACAACCGGCGAGTTTTATGCGGTTGAGACAGCGGACTGCGGAAGCGTGCTTGGTATGGTCGCTCCGGCGGAAATAATCAAGAGCGACGGTCACTTTGCATATGCCTTCACGCAAAAAACCGCACTTGGTGCGATCTTAAGTTATTTTGGAATTGTCGACACAAGCGTTTTTGATTTTGAAAAAGACAACGCAATTACGCGCAGTGCAGGTGCACTTTTGGAATACTTGTTGTTGACACAAAAGAAAGCGCTTGCAAATATTTCGAAGATTCAGGTTTTGCGAACCCGTGAGTTTATGGTTTTGGATAAGACTGCGAGGGAAAACCTTGAACTTACTCACCAGTTCCGCGAACCAAGCAAGAAAACCGGGAGTTTGCTTTGGGTTTTAGACAACACCCGGACTGCGATGGGTGCGCGAAACTTGGCGCGATGGGTCAGCCAGCCTCTTCAAGATATTGATGCGATAAACGCGCGGCTTGACGCAATTACCGAGTTTACGCAAAAGCGTCAAGCAACTTCGGTCGAGCAATTGCTGTCCAAAATATTCGACATTCACCGCCTTGCCGGAAAGGTCGCAAGGGGTGACATAACGCCTCGGGATTGTTTATCGTTGGGCAAGTCTTTTGCGCAGGTAAACGAACTTAAAAAAATAATGTGCGGATTCGAAAGCAGGTTACTGAAAGAGCAGTCGTCGAAACTTTCCGAACTTTTAAACGTGACGGATCTTATCAAAAAGGCGATTGACGAGGACTGTCCCGCGGTTATGACTGACGGCAACTACATAAAAGCGGATTACGATGCAAAACTGGCGGAATACCGCAATGCGGGGGCAATGGGACGGGAATGGATTTCAAAACTTGAAGGCAAAGAACGCTTGGAATGTCAAATCAGGGAGTTGAAAATCGGATATAACCGAATCGCCGGATATTATTTCGAAGTACCACTGCGGCGTTCAAGCGATGTGCCTTACCGGTTTACGCGTCGGGCAACTACGGCAAGCACCGAACGGTTTATCACTCAGGAACTGAAAGAAATCGAGGAAAAGATACTGGGTGCAGAGGTTAAGGCAGTTGAACTTGAACGAAAACTTTATGGTGAAATTGTCGGGGTTTTAAAACTGCACCTGGGCGAAATCCTTCAGACTTCTGAGGCGGTTGCGGTTATTGATTCACTGCGCTCTTTGGCAGCGGTTTCGACTGCAAATAAGTGGGTGCGACCCAAACTGACCGACAAACGCGAAATTTGTCTTGAAGCTGCGCGGCATCCTGTCGTTGAGAAGCTTGTTGGTGCAAACAAGTTTATCGCAAATGACTGCCGCTTTGACAGTGCGACTTCGACAAAGATTATTACAGGTCCGAACATGGCGGGCAAAAGCACTTATATGAGGACGGTCGCGCTGAATGTAATACTTGCCCACATCGGAAGTTTTGTAGCATGTCGGGAAGCGGAAATCGGACTTGTTGATCGTGTTTTTACCCGCATCGGAGCCAGCGACAGCATGCTGACCGGTCAAAGCACTTTCATGGTGGAACTAAACGAAATTGTCGGAATATGCCTGAATTCCACGAAAAATAGCCTAATTTTACTTGATGAAGTGGGGAGAGGTACAGGTGCGCAGGAAGGTCGCGCCTTGGCATCTGCGATTCTGACATATATTACAAATAAAATCGGTGGAAACACGATGTTTGCTACACACTTCCACGAGTTAGCGGATCTGGCGAATGAGAATCCAAAAATAAAATGTTACAGGGCGACAACATCGCTGATTGACGGCGATATTGTTTTCTTGCACAAGATTATGCCAGGTAGAGAAGATAGCAGTTTTGGAATTGAGGTTGCAAAAATGGCCGGCATGCCCAAAGAGATTCTTGATGAAGCGAGAAAACTTTATGCCATGGATAAAGTTCAGAAACAAACGACGCCAAAACACAAAACCGAAGCAGTTGAATACACGCAAGCGAAAGAACCACAAGTAGTTAATTCGTTGGTCGCAAAACTTCAAGAGATAGATATAAATCGATTATCGCCAATGGAGGCACTTGTTGTACTTGGGGATTTGGTTAATGAGGCTAAGTTATGATAACAAAAGAAGTTGTTTTTATAGATGCAGAGGTTGATTTTAAAGGAAAAGTCTTAGATATTGGCGCAGTAAAAGATGGTAGAGAATTTCGGTCGAATCCAAGAGAAGGCTTTGTAGATTTTTTGCGCGGTAGTGAGTTTGTAGTGGGTCACAACATCATTGATCATGACTTGGTTTATCTTGAAAGAGAAATTGAGACAAGTGGAATAAAACGATTTATTGATACGCTATATTTGTCGCCATTACTATTTGCGAAAAAGCCATATCACAAATTACTAAAAGATGATAAATTCGATCCCAATGAACATAACAACCCGCTTAACGATTCAATTAAAGCACGTGATTTATTTCACGATGAAGTTGCCAAATTCGAGAAGCTTGACACCCGATTGAGACTAATTTATTTCACGTTGCTGGGTAACAG
>Ga0123356_10003079_pt1 | contig 17606 bp, 10 predicted proteins | sample TergutEmb28metaG_2_FD_92546 | JGI IMG/M metagenome (GOLD analysis project Ga0123356, IMG submission 92546) | Embiratermes neotenicus P3 segment gut microbial communities from Petit-Saut dam, French Guiana - Emb289 P3 | ecosystem: Host-associated > Arthropoda: Insects > Digestive system > Gut ...
GGTGGTTTCTAAACTTGACACCATGGTTGATACTTCAATAAAGTTGTGGACCAACCTGACCACACCCGATGTTTTTACCCAAATCCAAGAAATAGCCCTATCGCCCTATAGGTGAAAACTCTCTTATTTCCACTACTCGGAAGCGTGATCAAGCGCTACTGCCGGCTATACAATCTCTCTTTGCTAAATCAACCAACATCGCCGGCTGAACAGTAACAATGAAACATCTAAAGGCACATCAACATCATCGCGGTCCGTATCGTCTGCCTCATAATCAGTCATAGTACGCGGTTCACTACGCACATCAGATTTTCCCTCCTCTGGAGCCGATTGCACACTACCCTTAGAACCAAACGAAACACCCGAACTAGACCCCGAACCCGAACTAGACCCCGAACCCGAACTAGACCCCGAACCCGAACTAGACCCCGAACCCGAACTTGGTGCATTAATAACTGTGAAGGTTATGGTTTCTGAGGCGCATATGTTTCCGTATTTGTCCTCAGCAAACACCACCACACTATAACGCCCATTTGACAACCCCGACAAAGTAACATTACCCCCAACCGTCACATTAACCCCACCATTAAGACTATAACCCATCCAAACCACCGGACAACTCAAACCAAAAACCAAAGTCACATTTCCAAAATCATATACGCCCCCCTCCTCAAAAGACAAAATCAAAATCTCAGGCACAATCCGCCCATACCCAAACGGAGTATACACAAAAACATTTCGAAAATGAACCCGATACGGACTCACCATATGAAAAGGAAAAATATAAGTCTCAGTACAACCGCCCAAAACATACAACAACCCCCCCACCTCAACAACACCCACACCATAAAGGTCAAGCGGCAAACCCGGCCCCTCCACCCAACTATCCCCCAAAAAATCATAAATCCGAAGCCCCGCCTCATCAAAAACATATTCCCGATCATCAAAAACCATACGCGCAGGATTAAAAACTGTACTTATAGAGGGCCCCTCTGGCAAAACTCCACTGTACACAGACCAAGTATTCGCTATAGGGTCATAAACCTCACAAAGATCAGTATACCTAAGGCCAGGAGCATCGCCTGTGAGTATAAATCCACCTTGAACATATATGCTTCCGTTCACAACCCAAGCCGTTAGGGCACCTCGGGGGGTTGGCAGGGGTGCTTTTTTCTCCCATTTATTTGTGACTGGATCATAAGCCTCATTTTCTCCCATGAAAAAACCATAAGGTGTTTCGCTTCCGCCTATGCAGTAGATTTTACCCATTGTGTAGGCCATGATGTATCTGTATCTTGGGGTAGGCATTGGTGACATGTCGGTCCAGATATTATTTTGGGGGTCATACCTCTCAACTGTACCTGTAACTCCTTGTGGAGCAAGGCCTCCAATGGCATATATTTTACCGTCTATCTCTGTTGCGCCAAAGTAACTACGTTCATGGCGCATTGAGGCTATCTCAACCCAAACGTTCTCCTCCGGCAAAGACCCAGACTCACCCAAAACAGAAACCCCGCCAAACAAACAACCCAACAAAACAAAAATCAAACCCAACACCAAACCCTTCCGCACTACATCAACACCCCCACTTCTCTTCTCTGCTGTTACAACCGCACTCCAAACACCAATAAACCCCTGTAGAGTCCATACAGCGCATCGCCGAAGATGCGCCACCGGTGAAAGTACGAAATTCATTTACATCCAATGTAATATTCAAAAGTTTACTTATAAAAATTCCTTCTACACATCCACAAGATAACTTGAACCGAACTAACGGTAAAGATGCCAATCACAGACTCATTTTCGCTGTGAGCTAAACACATACGTTCGACGCAATAAAATCGCGAATAGTAATATAGGTTGAAAGGGGGAAATAATTTCCGTAAATCGCACTAACAGATAGCACACCATATAAATTAGAGTAGGCTGAGTCGTTTTTTTGCTAAACTAAAAGAGAGTAGACTTCCCAGCAGTAATGTAGCGCCTCCTGCAATGATGATTAGCGTTGACACTCCGCTTTGAAAGATAAATGGTTCTCTAAACAAGGCATAAACAGAGCCTAAGAGGAGTCCCAGTATGAGGGAATACATAGTTTTATAGTGATGTTTCAAAAGGTTTTCAATCAGTCTTGCCATGGCAAGTCCTCCAACAATTATACCCAAGGCTAGGGGAACCAAAACCTTAGCAATCCCCAACATCAGAGAAACATTGGTAGGGTCGGTTAGTAAATAGCCAATTAAGGAAACGCAGTAGGTAACTAGGGGATAGATTCCAAATAGCAATAATACAAACGAACCACTAATGCCTGGAACCACCAGCGCTGAGGCTGCTAGTATACCTGTTAGGAAAATAAAGAGCATAAAGGGAACGTCTATGTGATTGATGGCCTCTACGGGGTTTATGACCGATAGGGGTTTTAGGGTGGATATCAACACTACAGTAGCCATAGGGATTAGAATTAAAGCTAGTTCTTTAGGTTTAAACCAACGTTTAGGTTCTTTTACTTTTGTGTAGATAAGGGGAATGATGCCGACAATTAAACCGATAAAAAAAGTCATCGTTGGGAATGAAAAATTTAGAATCAGATAGGTCATGATGGAACTAAAAGTTACTAGTCCAGCGGCAATGCCAAGTGAGAGGGGGATTAAAAATTTTGTATAGTGTTTAGCGTTTTCGGTAAAATGGTTTAGTGCCTCGATGAGTTCTCTGTAGAATCCCAATATTATAGCGGTGGTGCCTCCGCTTACGCCGGGTACGGTTTCGGTTATGCCAAAGGCTAAGCCGTTTAGAAAATCTCGGATGACTTTAGTTGTTTGCATGTTGTAGGCCTTGTTTACCATGTGTTGACATCTATTCAAGTTTTTTTAGAAAAAAACCTATCGGTCAATTTTTAGGTAACAGCGGGTGTAATTCTGCTAGTTAATTGTCGGGGTCATGTAGTAATTTCTCGTCGATGGACGGTGTCTGAGAGGAAGGATTTGACAGATAAAGCAGGGGTAATGTTTGAAAAAAAATAAAAATAGGGGAGGATTTGGTTGGTTGGTTTAGGTTCGTTTTTTGAGCAGTAATGCGATTGCTACTAAAGAGAGTACTATGGCAATGATTATGCCGACAAATGCAGGTACGATAAAGGCGTCAGCGGCAGATCCGTGGGATTGGGCGGGGTTTTGGGTTGGAGTGTTTGTTGTGGTTTCACCTACATAGAGGTAGGTTGTTGATGAAGAGGGTCCATAGGCTTCTGAGCCGGCAAATCCTGCAACGATTTGGTATGTTCCGGGGACTGCGGGTTCAAAGGTATAGGCAAAATTGCCGCTTGCATCGCTTGTGATTTCACCGAGGGTGATATAGTTGTTGTTGGGATCAATTGCAAATAGACTCACAGGAACGCCTTTGATATCTGTTGGTACGGATCCTTGTTGGAAGAGGTGGTGCATCCATGCGGTTTGGTCGGCATCAGAAATTGCGGGTGTACCTTTGAGTGAGAAGTCGAGTTTGTCGTTGGTGTTGCGTCTGCCAGAGGGGGTTTGATCGGTGACGGTGCCTGTGATGGTGACTCTTCCGCCTATGAGCACAGATCCTGATGGGGCTGAGACGGTGGTTGCGCTTGGGCCTCGGCCAAAGCAGTAGAGTTGATTGTCGTAGGCGTTTAGTGCGATGAGACGTCCGTCGGCTAGAACAAAGTTGCTACCTGCATTGCCAGAGGGCATCGCGACACCATAGACTGGGAAGTTCCACAGTAATGCACCATTTGATGCATTGATGCACTGTAGCACATTCCCGCTTTCCAAGACTGGACCAGGGGAATGGCGTCCGGTACCTATGTAGACGCGCCCATCATTGGAAACTGCGCCCACATTCATAGGATAGGCCCCAAAGACGGAGTCGCCTAGGTACTCATTGGCAGCGGTGTAGTTCCACATATAGCCCGTTCTTAGATCAATGGCAATCAAGATGCCGCCATATCCGCTTGATAGAAGAGTATTTCCGTATCGGTTAGTGTTGAAGCCAAAGTAGTCTGCTTGGGGAACTTCGACAGTCCAAAGTTGTGAACCGCTTTTAGCATCAAAGCCCCAGCGTTGAAGCAGTCGGGTGGAGTGATAGGCTACAGTGGCTGTTTCTTTATCGATTGAGTATACTCCGGTCATGGTAATGGTTGCGTTGCTTGCAGTTGATGCGAAGGGGGGCGTTAAGGTGTTGCGCCAAAGTTCTCTGCCCTCGTTGCCTCTTGAGAGGTCGATTGCAAAAACAAGTGCGGGAACAACTCCGCGTTCATCGTTGCGTCCAGGGGTTGCAAATATGGCGTATTCTCCTTCGCGTATGGCTTGTAGAGTGGCGGTTTGGTTTAACAGCTCATTGCGGGGTCCTAAGAGGCTGGGTATGGAAAAGTTACTGGTGATCATTAGGCCGCCATCATGGACTATGTTGTATGCAACAGAAGCGCCCCAGAAAGGAACCGAAGATCCGCCTCCGCCTCCGCCTGCGGGTCGCCATTGCCAAGCATCAGTTCCGCTTATGCCGCTAACCATAGTGCCTGCAGAGGTGTTCCAGATAGTCATGTAGCTTTGAGTGCCTACAGTAGTTGCAGTGTAGCGTAATATGCTCCCGTCTGTGCCATAAACTGCGGTTCCGCCTGTGGAAACGTTTGCGATGTAGGTTAGATGTTGCAGGGTATGGGCGTCGAGGAGTTCCCAGATGGTTCCAAATGCGGCTGATCCAACAGTGGATTTGTTGACGTCTGAGGCCACACTATTTATGTTTAGAGTCAAATCGGGACGCAGGGTTACGTTTGATAATCGAACGATATCAGGGAGATCTGCATATGTGACTGGTCGGTAGAGGTAGGGAAAACCACCATTTTGGTTAGGCGAAGTATAGGCGTATACTTGACCAAATGTTGGAGCAATGCTAGTATAGTTTTCATGAAGGGTTTCGCCACTGTAGAGATCAACAGCAGCCCAGCCTTGGGCGTTAGCGTGGGTGTAGCGGGGTTGATAGTGTACTTTGCCATCTACAACAACTGCAGAGAAACCTAAACCTTGATAGTGATATTGCGCAAACCCAAGAGAGTCAAACCGGTTGTCCATTATGCCTCCTACCCAGTAGGGTTTTGTCCACAAAATGTGGGCGCTGCCAGGACCGGGACTAAAGCTGTAGGAAGAGGAACCCTCATTTGCACTACCAAGGGGCCATTGATTAGCGGCCCCACCGAGCCAGTTACCGGTAAGAGTGTAGTAGAGGTGCATGTTGCTAGAAATTGGGCGGGTCCAGTAATCTTGGGGTGCAGGCGACTCGGGACGAACGGGCACGGGTTGGGAGTGAACCTCAAAGCTGACAACTGGGCTATAGGCTTCGCCATAGGTTCTTTGGGTATCTACACTGGTGCGCATAGTTTGGGTGGGGAAGAATGCCTGAGCAGTATGGATACCTGTTTTTCCAGTAGGGATAAAGATGGCATAGGCTGACCCAGTGGAGTCAGTTCGAGCGATGGGTAGGGTGGTGTTGGCACCGTCGGGGTCGGTTATGATGATCTGGAGGTTTTGCCAGCCACGCTCAGCGTGATCCATGTCTAGGTTTATAGGCGGAATATCGGCGGTCCAGGTGATTAGGATTAGTTCTTGGTTTAGGCCCACATCTTTACTGTTGGCTGCAACGTAGATAAAAGAGTTAAAATAAGTAGTTGTTTGGGCAGAACTTAGCAGAATTATCGGAGCGACGATTGTTAGCATTAGTAAAACCGAAATCACTGAAAAAATTGTTTTTTTATTTTTTACATTCATATTATTTTCCTCATTATTTCTACAAAAAACGCTTAGCGCTGCTTCTCGTTAAAAACAGCAAAAAAGCGCATAAGTAGTAATTGCAAGAATGCATATTAAATTTGCGGCTAAAAGAACTAGACCACAGCTAACTAACAGCACACAAAACAGCACCAACACACCCAAAAACAACCAAAAACAAACAACCACCAAAAACAAAACAATGATAACCCCAAACCAACAAACCAAAACCCACACAACCCGCGATAAACTACAAACCCAACAACAACTACAACCAGCAAAACACAAAGTTTGGACAAGAAATCAATATATCTCTTAAGCCCCCTATCTACACCATCGGGGGTAAGATCATCAAAAAAATCTTTATAACCATCCTTTTTGCCATCCTACTTATTTCAGGGATTACCTCAAGCCCAATCTATGGACAAACAGTAACAACAAACAACAACCAATTAAACCAATACGAGTGGCCCCAACTTCAAGGCGACTCCGCCTTCACCCGCTTCTCAGCAGGCCCAGCCCCCAACACCGCCACCGTAACCTGGAAAGCCGACATACCCAACATCCAACCCTACATAGCCGCCTTTAACAGCAAGATCTATGTTGCTAACCACACCCACGTCTTTGCACTCAGCCAAGAGGGAAACATAGTCTGGCAAACCCACCTGCCAGAAGAAACACACTGGCCCATAGCCTACAAGATCGACAACACCCACATGATAGTAGAAAACTATTGCCTCAACCCCGAAACCGGCGATATTCTCTGGCAAAGCTCAGACTTCAACACCTACACAGGCATCTTTAACACAAACGTCTACAGCCCTGAACAAAAAATGTTCTACACCAAAATCAACTCCACCATTGTTGCTTGGGACTTTAGCACCCCCTCAAAACCACCCACCGTTGCTTGGACAACCTATCTCCGCGGCGGCGGCATAACCGGCATCGGCATCACCTATGGCGATGGCAAAATCTTCACAGGAACCTTTGAAAACATGCAATATGCCCTCGACGCCAAAACCGGCAAGATTCTTTGGAGCACCCCCACCAAGGGTCCAATGATATTTACAGGCGCATATGCAGATGGACTGTACTTCAAAGGGGGAAGTGATGACAATACCATGTATGCCTTCAACGCTACTACAGGCAATATAGTCTGGCGCTATCGCCCCGAGACTGATGGCTACTTTACCACAGGTTGTGCAGTTGCCTACGGTATGGTGTATCAAATGAACAAAGACGGATATCTCTACGCCTTTAACATACGCACAGGTGAGGTTGTCTGGAGATACAAAGGTCCAAATGATACCTTGATGTGGCCAGGCATGCCCTCAGTGGCAGATGGCAAACTCTACATGACAACAGGTCAAACAGCCCAATACAATGCTGAGGGGGGGATCTCTGAGTTTTCCTGTATAAACGCTTACACCGGTCGAAAAATTTGGTCACTAAATATGGAAGCCCTGCCGCCCCGAGAGTCAGTTGCCATTGCCTATGGCACACTCTATATTATCCCAGGAGATGTGACAACAGCAGTGGATACCATCTCAGGCAATGAATATACAACAGTTAATCAAATCTGGGCTTTCCAAAGTACAGACGATCAGAATAACAGCCCTACAACCATTAGTGATTGGCCACAGTGGCGAGCAGACGCGACCCGCTCCTCCACAGCAGTAGTGGGGCCAAAAAGTCTCGCCGTTGAGTGGTGGTTTAGCACCAATGGTGCGGTTAGTTCCTCGCCATCTATAGCAGATGGCGTGCTCTATGTTGGTTCACAAGACAAAAACATCTATGCCCTAAACGCCTACACGGGTAGTCTACTCTGGAAATACCCCACCAACAGTCCTGTTGAGGCCTCACTTGCAGTGGCTGATGGTAAAGTCTACACCGGTGGAGATGATGGCTATGTTTATTGCCTAAATGCAAAAACAGGTGCACTTATATGGAAAACATTTGTTAATGGAGATTTGCCCTTTACGTTTGGCAATTTGGTTCTAAAGTCCTCACCCGCAGTGGTGGATGGGGTGGTTTATGTGGGTTCATTGGATAACTATCTATATGCCCTAGATGGTAATACGGGACATATTAGGTGGCAAACCAAAGCAGAGGGCCCAATAGAATCCTCACCCGCAGTCGCTGATGGTGCAGTCTATTTTAGTGCTGAAGAACCAAAGACTGGCGCACTCTACAAACTAGACACCATAACAGGAGAAATTTTGTGGAAATTTGAAATTCCCTATCGAATGTCATTTGGCGGCGGAACCCAAATGCTGGGTTCACCCTCAGTTGCAGAGGGCAAGGTGTTTGCATCCGCTAACTGGGGCGCCTACTACTGTCTCGACGCCAAGACCAGCGAGATCCTTTGGTGCTTTGAAAACCCTACAGCCACTGAATTTATCGTGTCCTCACCAATTTATGTCAAAGACGGCACCGTGCTACTAATTGACAAATTCAATCTAGCCTGTGTTGATGTTTCTAACGGCTGGACCCAGTGGACCATCTACACAGGCGATGAACTCTACGTTTCCCCCTCATATGCCGATGGCAAAGTCTACATGGCGACCAGCCAGCGGCATATCTTTATCTTTGATGTAACAAACAGCGGCGCCAAGATCGCAACCGCCACCCTGCCTTCAAGCACTTGGTCCTCACCCACTATAGCCAATGGCAGACTCTACATAGGATGCAACGACTGGAACATCTACTGCTTCAAAGAAGACACAACAACCAATACCCCAACAACCCAAGCGCCGCCACAAAACAACCCAACAGCAACACCAATAATTTTTAGCACTATAATTATAGCCGCCATAATCATAGTTAGCGCGACATTAACCTACAAAATCCACAAACTCAACAAACAACAACCAACAACTCGTCACAATACGTAATGTTAGCGATGTTTTTAGCATCGCTTAATCGGTTTTGTGCTAATATGTTTAGTTTGTCGAATTCTTGTTAAGATAGTTCAATCAAGAAACGTATGTGTTTAACTTGCACGTGGATTTCTGGACAATAGGGCGATATTGTTACAATATTGTTTACGTTTCCATAGCACCTAAACACATACCAAGAAACTACTCATCCATTAAGTCATTATGTCGTAATTGTGTGCGTCGCAGTAAAATCCGCCCAAGGGGGGATTGCCGCCCATCGATGGTATAGGGGCTGTAAATTCAAACATATCTTCGTTTGTTTTTTCAATCCATAGTACTTAGCGGTCCTGATGAGATAGTTTGATTTTGTAAAATTTGTTGCAACATCTAACGGTAGAGTAATTGATAGACATATAAACGAGCATTCAAGTATCAGAGTGTGTTTGACATCATCAGCTCTTGGTTGACGCAAAATGTTCATCATATCGGCATTGCAGTAGTGGTGCTTGTCTTTGCCATACTGTTGGATTTGGTTTTAGGTGACCCCTCACCCAATTATCCTAACAGATTAGCGTTTAAGTTGCATCCAACGGTGTTGATGGGGAACTTTACTAAAAAAATTGAACCTTACTTTAAAAATTCAGATCCAAAAATCGAAAAGTTTCTAGGGATCTTGTTAGGTTTAACAGTCATTAGTGCATTTGCAGTACCCACTTTTTTGGGGTTGTGGGCCATCTATACTTTTCTGCCCCTCTACCTCAACATATTGCTCTATGCAGTCATTGGTATAGTGTTGCTTAAAATGACCATCTGTGTTAAACTTGAAACAGACTGGGCCAAAGCAACTGCCAAAGCTATCAATCAAAACGATGCTGCAGAAACCAAAAAATATGCCCATTTCTCCCGTCGGGACAGCAAAAATCTCAACGCCACACAGATGGGTAGTGCAGTCATAGAATCGATGTCTGAGAATCTAATCGACTTCAAACTCTCCCCTATGATGAGCTTTGCACTGTTTGGAGTTACAGGCGCCATAGCGTTTCGTGCCATCAACACCCTAGATGGTATGGTGGGCTTTAAAACCAAAGAACACATAAACACCGGCTGGTTTAGCGCCAATTTGGACAATTTTGTCAACTATATCCCCACCCGCCTAACGGCTCTGCTAATGATTGTTGCCGCAGCCATTTTACGCATGGATGCAAAAAATGCGTGGCGCGTTGCCCGGCGGGATCATAAAAAAACCCCTAGTCGTAATCATGGCTGGCCCATGGCCGCCATTGCAGGGGCGCTTCGTATTCAACTCGAAAAACCCGGTCAATATATTTTGGGTGATCCCCAAGAGCCCCTAAGCGGAGATAAGGTACTAGAGGCCCTAAAAATTCGTGATGTTACTATCGTGCTTTGGGGTTTGATTTGTGTGGCGGTGTTGGTTTTGGTGCGATTGTGGATTTTTCCGATCTAGTTTGGGGATAAATATTAAATCAATGTTGCATATGGCTTTGTTGGGGATTGCTGATGCGTGTTTGTTTAATTAATCCACCGCGGATTCAGCCAAAGGTTTGGGGTAAACCCAATGTTTTTCCACCCATAGCTATGGTGTCGGTTGCAGCTGTGCTTGAAAAAAATCATCAAGTCAGTGTCATCGATGCCCCCACTGAGGGCTGGGATCAGTTGCTTGAGTTGGATGCAACTAAGTACCGGGTGGGATTGAGCACAAAAACCATCACCGATCGCATCAGACACTATCAGCCAGATGTGGTTATTGTTGAGATCCCCTTCTCAGGCTGGTCTAAGACCGCCTATGAAGTGGTCATGCTCACAAAAAAGGTAGATAAAAACATCACTGTAGTTCTCTTTGGGCTTCATCCCTCCGCGCGCCCAAAGGAGTGTCTACAAGACAGCGAAGCAGACTTTGTGGTAGTGGGTGAAGCTGAAATTACCATTGCTGAGTTGATTTTGGCACTGGAACAAAAAAGTGATCTAGACAACATCGATGGGTTGGGCTACAAAAAAATGGGCACCATACGGCTAAATCGTAGTCGAGGTTTTATCGAAGATCTAGACACTCTGCCCATGCCTGCAAGACACCTCCTGCCTATGCAGGTTTATGCTGAGGCTGTTAGAGAAAATCCTCTGCGTGGAGAAATCACCAAACCCAACACTATAGTCATAACCAGTCGTGGCTGTCCTTTTAGCTGTGTTTTTTGTACCCATGCTATTGTGTGGGGTAAAAAATGGCGTGCCCGAAGTCCCAAAAGTGTGGTCGATGAGATAGAGCATCTCATCAAAACCTACAAAATCAAGCAGATAGATTTTGCAGATGATAACATGACTTGGGATCCCAAACGCATGGCAGAGATATGTGACCTTATTGTTGAGCGTGACCTACGCTTTGAATGGTTCACCCCAAATGGTGTCCGCGCCGACACCCTAAGTGAGGAATTGTTGCGTAAGATGAAGCGGGCGGGGTGTAAAAAAATTCGAGTGGCGCCCGAATCAGGTGTTCAACGTGTCGTCTCTGAGGTTGCCAAAAAGAATTTGGACCTAAAAAAAGTTGAGGCTGCCGTTGTGGCCTGCAAGAAAGTAGGAATAAAAGTGGGGGTCTTTTTTGTTATGGGTCTAATCGGTGAGTCCAAAGCAGACATAGAACAAACCATCCGCTACGCCTACAAACTCAAAGAGTTGGGTGCGGAGAGTTTTATTTTTAGTATAGTTATGCCGGTGTATGGCACAGAATTCTATGAACAAACAAAGGCGGGAGGCTATTTGCAGAAAGGTTTTTGTGATTATGCGCTAGCCGCAACAGAGCCCCTAGTTGAGACCGCTGAGTGGAGCGCCCAAGACCTAATGGAACTATGCATGAGAGCTAATGCCATAAATCGCACTCTGAGCTACCAAAAAGTACTCACTGCCCTGCGTAATCCACACCGAACTCTGCGAATGCTACTTGGAAAATAGTTTGTCCACTAACTGCTTTATCGGTAATTCCCGGCAATTTTCTATTCCTAAAGCCTCAAAGAGTGCTCAGATGAAAAATGCTGTGTGTTGGGGTGTGTCGGAAATTAAAGTTGATCTACCTACCGTAAGCATGTTGTTGCTTTATGAGGTTTCAAAAAAGGGTCAACTTTATCGACGATCCCTTAGTTTTTTCTGAGTTTTAGTTTAATGTTGGCGGCTAGATGTAGACCAACGGTTAGTGCTGTGGAAACTTTGAAACGCCGGCTCTTGTCCATGAAATATGCGCGTCTTAGGTAGTAGTGGTGAAATGCACCCTCACGTAGTTTTCCTAGTTCTTTCATGCTTAACTGAGGTGTTTCAAAGATGGGGCGGGTTGTGTCGTATTTGTCAAAGTCGGTGACACGTAGCCAGCCGTTAGCCGTAACTTGGTCGTAGAGAGGGGTGCCGGGGAAAGGGGTAGCGACGTTGTAGAATCCTATGGCGTCGGGTGCGATTTTTTCGACGAACTTGATGGTTTTCCAGGCGCTTTTTTTGGTTTCACCGGGGAATCCTAAAATAACATTTGGCACGGGTTTCATGCCAGCTTCGCGGACCCAACCTAGAACTTTTTCAGTTAATTCAGGGGTGATGCCTTTTTTCATTGCGTCAAGAACTTGTTGTGTGCCTGATTCTATACCGCACCAAAATGAGGTGCATCCGGCTTCTTTCATCTTTAGTAGCAGTTCTTTTGTGACCATGTCAACTCGGCTGCCGCAGTTCCACTCGATTTTTAGTCCCCGTTTTATGATTTCATTGCAGAGTTCTTCTACAAGGGCTTGGTCTACAGTGAAGGCGTCGTCACAGAAGGTGAATTTTGTTTTTCCATAGGTTTTGTAGAGGTATTCTAGTTCGTCAGCTACGTTTTTGGCGCTTCGCATGCGGTATTGTCGTCCATGCATGCGTACGGTGCAACAAAATTCACACCAGTATACACAGCCTCGGCTCATTGATAGGTAGAGAACATCTTCGTATTGGTTGAATTTTTCCATGGGCCAGAGATGTCGTGCGGGAAAGGGGAGGGCGTCAAGGTTTTCGATGTATGGTTGATCGGGTGTGCGGATAGTTTGACCTTTTTTTCGATAAGTGATACCTAAAACATCATCGTAGGGTTTGTTGGCTTCGAGGTGTTGGACTAATTCAAGAAGGGTTGCTTCGCCTTCTCTGCGAATAACTATGTCTAGCTCAGGACATTCTTTGAGGGCCTGATCGTCCCAAAATGTTACATGGGGTCCGCCGGTGAGGGTTACACAATTTGGGCAGACTTGTTTTACTGTTCGGATGAGGTTTAGGCTGGATTTGTAGGTGAGTGTTGAGGAGGTTATGCCCACTATGTTGGGTTGGCGTTTTTTGATTTCTTGGGTGAATTGGTCAAGGGAGAGTTGTTCGACTTGGCAATCGATGACATCAACTTGGTAGTTGTTTTTTTCTAGTACTGCTGCAAGATAGCCTAAACCCAGAAGTGCAAAGGGCCAGTGCATAACAGCACCAGCGGGTGCGGCAGGATTTACTAGGGTTATGTGGGGTTTCATATCTCTTCACACCAACTTGCTTCTTTGAAGGTAACGCTTTATGCTTAAACATTTCGCATTTTCACAAAAATGTTTTTGCACAAAAGCGGTTATGTTAGTTGAGGCTTCTCTGCTAGAAGAAGAGTTCTAAGTGGGGTTATGCGAAACGTCTTTAGCTTATCGTTCTATGAGTATAGCAAATGAATCGAAAAATTCTATGTTTGGGTTTATCTTTGTTGCTCTTGTTTTCAAGTGTAGCCTACACCTCAGGTCAGATTGAGAGTTATTGGTGGCCGATGTTTCGGGGGGATTTGGCTCATACGGGTTATTGCTCTTCGCAGATGCCTGTGTCTAATCAGTCGCTTTGGAAGTTTAATACCGGGGGTCAAGTTGGTTCGCCGACTTATAGTGATGGGGTGGTCTATGTTGGTTCCTATGATCGTAGAGTCTATGCTTTTGATGCTGTGACGGGTGATATGATTTGGGTTTATGCGACAGATAACATCGTTATATCTAGACCGGCAATTGTAGATGGTGTTCTCTATGTGGGTTCAGAGGATTGTAATCTCTATGCGCTAGATGCGGCTACAGGTGAGAAACTTTGGAACTATACCACAGGGTATTATGTGGACTCTGATCCAGTTATTGCTGATGGGGTAGTGTTTTTTGGTTCAGAGGATCATAAAGTCTATGCGTTGCAAGCTGCAAGTGGGGAGTATATTTGGAGTTATGAAACTGAGGGTGCAATTATGTTATCTGCGGTAACTCTAAGTCAGGGTATAGCCTATGTTGGTTCATTGGATAAATGCATCTATGCGCTCAACATGACCAATGGGGAACTTGTTTGGAAATATGCAACCGAGCAGACTGTTGCTACTGTCCCAGCTGTTATGGGTGCCACTGTTTATGTGGGTTCATCGGATGGACATCTCTATGCGCTAGATGCGCTAGAGGGTAGTTTGAAGTGGAAATTTGCCACCGGGGCAGATATTTACTCATCGCCAGCAGTATATGGAGGTATGGTGTATGTGGGTTCGATGGATCACCATATTTATGCGCTAGACGCACTAAGTGGGGAGGAAATTTGGAAATATGAGGCCCTATCAGGGGTTGCTTCTGCACCTGTTGTTTTAGATGATGTGGTGTATGTGGGGGCTGATGATAGTAGAGTCTATGCACTAACCGCTCAGAGGGGTGAGCTTGTTTGGAGTTTTTTGACAGGGGAGCAAGTTATTTCGCGGCCTGAGGTTGCCCAAGGCAGGGTGTATGTGGGTTCATCAGATGGCAAGCTCTATGCGATAAATTGTATAGATGGTTTGCTGAGTTGGAGTTTTGCTACCGGGGGTAAAATTGATTCCTCACCTACCGTTGCTGAGGGTTTGGTTTATGTGGGTTCACATGATGGCAGAGTGTATGCGCTAAATGCTTCAACGGGTATGTCGGGGTATGATTGGGAAATGCACAACAATCCGGTTTGGAGCTACGATACAGGGGATATGGTGATGTTTTCATCACCTGCCGTTAGCGGGGGTATGGTCTATGTTGGGAGTTATAATGGCAAAGTCTATGCCATAGATGCTTACTCAGGGGTTTATCAGTGGAGTTATCAGACCGGTTTTGCAGTGGTTTGTTCAGCCACCGTTTATGAGGATGTGGTGTATGTGGGTTCAGAAGACTATAGTTTCTATGCTCTAAATGCTAAAGATGGGGCGTTATTGTGGAAATATGAAACTGAAGATCAGATTATGGTGTCCTCCCCCGCGCTCTATGAGGGGCTGATCTATTTTGGTTCTAATGATGGTTACCTCTATGCTCTAAACAAAGAGGGAAACTTGGTATGGAAGACCCAGGTGGGGGGGTATGTTGTTTCTTCACCAGCAATTGCTGAGGGGGTGGTGTATGTGGGTTCCTATGACCACAATCTCTATGCTCTAAACGCAGCAAATGGAAATGTAATTTGGAGTTATCCCACAAACAATACTGTTTCCTCCTCACCGGCTCTTGCCTACGACAAGATCTATGTGGGTTCAGAGGATGGCTATCTCTATGTCCTAAACATAGACGGGACCCTTGCGTGGACATATCAAACAGGGGATAGTGTTACCTCCTCGCCAGCTATCGCAGATGGGGTGGTGGTGTTTGGATCCAATGATGGTCACATTTATGCGCTAAGCGCCCAAACCGGAGAGTTTGTGTGGAGCTATCGTACAGGCGGCGAGGTGGTTTCCTCACCGTCTATAGCAGACAACAGAGTGTATGTGGGCTCCTATGATCACATTTTGTATGCATTTGAAAACCCAGAGGACACTGAAAAAAATGAGCCGATAAATACGGATTGGATAACAATAATTCTCATAGCAACCATCATTCTTCTTAGTGGGGTAGCAATTTTGATACTTTGGAAACAACGACGCAACGCATCATCATGATAGCACATTAAATTTGGTTCAATCCAAGTTGCTTTGAGGTTGGCAAAAGTTCATAAGTAAAAAACCCGCCATAACTACCAAACAGTGAATCGATGATGCTTAACAAAAAAATAGCTCTCATTACTCCTCCGCTTCTCACAGACATTGGACATCACCCCTTGTTCCCGCCGCTGGGGTTAGCGTATATGGCAGCGGTACTAGATCAGAATGATTTTGAGGTTAAGATCATCGACTGTCCAGTGAACCGCTATGATTATAACAAACTCCAAGCCGAGTTAACAGCGTTTGAGCCCACAATAATTGGTATAGGTTCTATGACCCCGATTGCAGAAGCGTCTTTTCAAACCGCTCAAAGTGCAAAGCAGGCCTGTCCAAATGCTCAAATTATTCTAGGGGGGCCGCATGCCACTTTTCAAGATAAAGATATTCTCACAACAGAGAAATCTATAGATCTAATTGTGCGAGGTGAAGGGGAGCAAACGCTCCTTGAGCTGGCCAGTCGGCTCCAAACAAACAACGCCTTAGACGATATAAGGGGTATAACTTTTCGTAAAGATAGAGAAATAATTCAAACACCCAATCGGCCCCCGATTCAAAATCTTGATAGTTTGCCCCGGCCAGCCTACAAATATGTGCCTATCGAGAAATATTGGGTTCAGGGTCAAAAGCTACTCTCAGTTATAACTAGCCGTGGGTGTCCCTATAAATGTCCTTTTTGTGTTGCTTCACAGATGTTTGGTCAACAATTCCGCGCTCGAAGCCCCAATAATGTGCTTGATGAGTTGGAGTGGTTGCAAAGTGAGTATGGTGCAGAAGGGGTGGCGTTTCAAGATGATACTTTGACTTTTGATAAAAAAAGAGCGGCGGATATCTGTGATGGTATGATTGAGCGTAAAATCAATCTTCGATGGGGATGTGGTACCCGTGCTGATACGGTAACCAAAGAACTTTTGCAAAAGATGGCTAAGGCGCACTGTGATGAGGTCATGTTTGGTATAGAATCGGGTTGTGAACAGATGCGTCAGACTCTAAAACATGGGGTCACAAATCAACAGTGTCATGATGCTATTAAGTGGGCCAAAGATGCTGGGATGTTTGTTACGGTTTCAGTTATTATAGGCTACCCTGGTGAAACTAAGCAAACTCTTCAAGAAACTCTGGACTTTGTGCGGAAAACTGAGCCGGATGATGCTTGGCTTTGTCATGCTACGCCGTTTCCAGGCACTCAGTTAAGGCAAATTGTTGAGAAAAACGGTTGGAAAATGTCGGATGATTGGAAAACCTACAGTACTATGAATGCCATCTTTGAAGATCCTGATTTGCCCGCCAAAGAGATTGCTCAAATGCGTAAGCAATTCTACAACAAGTTCTACTCTATGGGTTATATCATGCGTCAAGCAAAGAAAGGTTATCTTCAGGGCAATATATATAGCAAAATAATGACGCGGACTGCGGCAAACTATAACATATGGCGTGCTTTGTCAGTGTTTCATCGTTAATGAGACTTGTTAAAATTTTGCTCTGTAGTATTTTTTTGGGCAGGGTTTGTTCTATTGATTTGTTGTTTGTTTGCTAGTAGATGTAGCCGTATGTTTTGGGGGGTAGCGGCAGGGCGGGTTTTGTGATGTATTTTTGTTGTGTGTTTGATGTGTAATGGCCATAGTGTTTGCATAATTTAGTGCAGTATGCCTTGTGGAATAGGCTTTGTGTGTTTGTGCACATGGTTACTTTTTTGGGGTTTTCTAAAGAGGCTCATTTGTTTTTCCCATAGGTATTGTCTCACGTAACATGATATAGAATAGTATTATGGTTTGGAGTATGTCTAAGACGTTAAGTAGTCAGTTTTTTGGAAAATGATTAAAAAAGAGAAAGGGGGTGATTTGGTTTGGTTTGTTTGTTTATGGGCGTTTTTTTAGCATGAGCATGAGTAGGGCGCCGATGATGATGATTGCGACAAGAATAGCAGCAACAGCAGGCAGAAAATAGGTATCAGCCACACCCGGACCCGCAACC
>Ga0123356_10003080_pt1 | contig 17604 bp, 14 predicted proteins | sample TergutEmb28metaG_2_FD_92546 | JGI IMG/M metagenome (GOLD analysis project Ga0123356, IMG submission 92546) | Embiratermes neotenicus P3 segment gut microbial communities from Petit-Saut dam, French Guiana - Emb289 P3 | ecosystem: Host-associated > Arthropoda: Insects > Digestive system > Gut ...
AGGGGGTCGCGAGTGCTGCAGGAGCCCCCGGCGGGGCCCCAGAGGGTGTTTTTTTGGTTACTTTTTTGTCACACAAAAAAGTGACTCGCCGGTAGGCGAAACCTACGGCAGCCGCGGAGCGGAAAAGCCCGGGCCGCAGGCCCAGCACCAATAACCCCGCCCGGAGGGTAAAAAAATTGTTTTTAAAAACAGCCGGGCCGCAGGCCCAGCACCCATAACCCCGCCCGGAGGGTAAAAAAATTGTTTTTTAAAACAGCCGGGCCGCAGGCCCAGCACCCATAACCCCCCCCCGGGAGGGCAAAAAAAACATTTCTACCCCCCCACAGCCTTGAGCTTTAAAAACCCCCCCTCCCTCTCTTGTTGCCATACCTCTGTTTGGGGCAGGGCCTGAAGGAGGACAGCCACAGGCACCGTAACCCCCAACGTGGTATAGGCAATAGGGCCCGTACGGGTATGGGCTTTTTGCAGGGGAAAGGTTGGGGCAATGGGGATAAGCCACTCTCGGACAGCCGGCAGGGGCAAAGCATAGAGGCGTCGCAAGGGCAAAAACACATAAAGCAGCCAGTCCGCCTTGGAATAGAGGAAGCAGCCGGGCGTATTTTTCTCAAAATTGCTGACCAACTCGAAGAAGAAGCGGTGGCCGCGGCTCCTGTCCCCCTTTACCTCCACGCCGAGGAGGGCGCTGGGGGTTTCCCACAGCAAGTCCACGCCGAGGTTTTGGAAGCGCGGCTCCGCCTCCACGTCATGCAGGGCCCCCTCCGGGCATTGCTGGCGCATCCACTGGCAGGCGAGGGCGACGGCGCGGTTGGCGGCGCCCATAACGGCATGCATGCTATAGCTTTTCAACGGGGGCCTCCTGGGCTAGGGAAGGGGGGGTGAGTCAAGGAGAGAAGGGCTACATTGTGGAGTGGTATAAAGCCCCCCCCCACTGGGAGGGGTGGGACTATGCGGCGCTGGGGGCAGGGGTATGGGGGGTTGGGGCTACGGCCTTGCTTTATTGGGGCATACCCCTGTGGGGGTGCAGTTTCCGTTGGCTGACGGGGTGGCCGTGTTTGACGTGTGGGCTGACGCGGGCGACATTGAGTTTGGCGGGGGGGCATTGGGGGCAGGCCTTGCACTATAGCCCCTTAGGGGTATTTGTGGAGTTGGTTTTGCTAGGCCTAGCGCTATGGGGGGCGTTAAGCCGCATAGGGGGGTGGAAGCGTCCGCGCCTAAGGCTTTCGTCTAGGCTAAAGCGTTGGTGTTGGGGGCTAGGGGTGGTGTTGGTATTGTTAAATTATGCCCAAGTACTCTCCTACCACCGTCCCTGGGCGCCTGAGGCTGCCGCCCCCCCGGCGCCCATGGCGGAGTTGGCCGTGTGGCTGTTTCGTTGGCTCAGCTAAGCCGGGAAAGGCCCCTGTGCTGTTTTTTTCACGTGCTCTCCTGTTTTTCGTCAGGGGGCAGGGGGGGGTATTTCCGGGGAGTCAGGGCTGTCCAAGTCAATGGTAGGAATGTCTTCGAGGGGAGTATTGTCCGTCTGGGGGAGGGGTTTTTTAGGGGCTCTATTTTTGGGGAGGGGGCGGAGGTGTTTTTCAATAGGGGGCCCGAGGGTGGTATGGAATTCAGAGGGGTGGAAGCCTTCCATTTCCAGGCGCAGCACAGCGGGCTGGTGCTCTTGTATGGCGGGCAATTTAAGCTCCAGGGGCGTATGTCCTTGCAACACGCCGTCCAAGAAGACGTCGGCGCCCTCTGGGGAGGAGGAGATTTTTTGCAGGAAGAGTTCCTCTGGGGCGTTGTATTTTTGGACGACGGGGGGGAGGGAGAAGGGGGGTGAGTCGTCGAGGTTTTGGAGGTGGGAGGGTTTGGTGGGGTGGAAGAAGAAGAGGGAGAAGATGGCGCCGATGGCGAAGGCGGTGGAAGCGCCGATGGCGAAGGCGGTCATCCACATATTGGGGGGAGGGGGTTGAGGCGAGGCGAAGGCGCTGGGGGTACCGAAGGAGAGGGTGGTATGGGGGTGGTTGGGCTCCGCCGCGGGGTGGGGGGGTGTAGAGAGGGCGCGGTAGGGGGGGCTGGAGAGGCGCTGGGGTATATGGGAAGGGGAGGAGGTGGAAGCGTCTTTAGGGGTAGGGAGAGGGGGTGCGAGGTTTTCAATATTGGGCAAATAGGGGGAGGAGGTGCCCGGGGGGAGGTTGCCGCTGCTGACGAAGAGGACTTGGGTTTCGAGGAGGAACTCATCCATGGAGGCGGGGCGCTCTTCGGGGCGTTTAGCGAGGCAGCGCATGATGAGGTTTTCGACGGCCTGGGGGAGGGGGGGGAAGTCCTGGGGGAGGGTGAGAGGGGGGATAGGCTGGTTAATGTGTTTAAGAATCACCTCAATAGGGGAGCCGCCTTGGAAGGGGGGGTTGCCGCTGAGGCACTCATACATGACGATGCCGAGGGCATAGAGGTCGCTGCGGGGGTTGGCCTGGCTGCTTTGTCCCTGCTCCGGGGACATATAGGTAGGGGAGCCGACGAGCATGCCTGCCTGCGTCACGTCATGGCTGATGTTGAGGAGGCGGTGGTTGGCGAAGGCTTTGACGAGGCCGAAGTCGAGGACTTTGACTAAGTCGGTATCGCTGTCGGCGTCGAGCAGCATAATATTAGCGGGTTTCAAGTCTCTGTGGACGACGCCCATGCTGTGGGCCTGGCGGAGGGAGCGGGCGACTTGTTGGGCGATGTGGAGGACGCGGGGCCAGGGGAGGGCGCCCTCGGAGCCGAGGACTTGGGCGAGGGTACGTCCCTCAAGGAATTCGAAAGCGATATAGAGGGTACCGTTATGGGTAGAGCCATAGTCAATGACGGTAACGGTATTGGGGTGGTGCAGCTTAGCCGTCATAGAGGCTTCAGCGAGGAAGCGTTGGCGCAGGGAGTCGTTGATGCCGAGGCCGTGGGGGGGGTCTAAAATTTTAAGGGCGACGGCGCGGTTGAGGCCGATTTGGATGGCGCGGTAGACGCGGCCCATGCCGCCGATGCCGACGAGGTGTACAATCCTAAAACGCCCATCCAGAGTGACGCCCACGTAGGGGTCAACATAGGGGTGGGTTTTTTCGTCGTATAGGTTTTCGGACATGCTCCCTTTTCTGTCAGTTGCCTGCTGAGTCTAAACAATTATCTCCGTTAAGGCACCTGGGTTGCCTTTATTTTGGGTTATTTCTGTTTTTTGTCGCGTTTTTGGTTTTTCTGCAAGTTTCGCTTTAAAAAGGCCATGGAAAGGTTGGCAGTGGATAGGGCGAGGGGGCCCTCCGGCTGCACTTTCCTCCAGCCCCCCCAGGGGGGTGAGACGCCTCCTGCGGGGGCGGCCCCGCTGACAGCCCCCCCCAGGCAAATGTCCGCCGCAATACTGGCGCAAACACAGCATTTCAGCTAGTGGATACGGGCATTAGCAGTAGTTTTTTAAACCCTTTAGGCAAAGAGGACGCCATGTGCCTTGCTGTACCTGCAAAAATAATACGCCTTTTGGAAAACCAGGAGGCCGTGGTGGACATGGGGGGCGTCTTCCAAACCATTTCCACGGCCTTTGTACCCGAGGCGAGGGTGGGCCAGCACGTCGTGGTACACGTAGGCTTCGCCCTCTCCATTTTGGACGAGGAGGAGGCGCGCAAAAGCCTCGCCCTCTTTGAAAGCTTGCCCGAAGCCGAGGGGGGGCTATGACTCAGGGGAAAGGGGAAGCCCTAGGCATAGCAGAGGGGGCCAAAAGGGCAGAGGGGGAGGCGGGAAATAGCCCCAGCCTCTCCTATATGGAGGCCTTTGCTAACCCCACCCTAGGCCGCCGCCTGCTTTCTGCCATAGCCCGCGAAGCCGCTACACAACGCGACTATTACCTCATGGAGTTTTGTGGCGGGCATACCCATGCTTTGTGCAAGCATGGCCTTTTGCCCCTCCTCCCCCCTAACCTCCACATGGTACACGGCCCCGGCTGCCCCGTATGCGTGCTGCCCGCCGGCCGTATTCAGCAAGCCCTCGCCTTGCTGGAGGCCCGGGAGGTGGTTTTGTGCAGTTTTGGGGACATGTTGCGCGTGCCCGGCAGCCGCGGGCACAGTTTGTTGAGTGCGCGCGCGCAGGGCGCTGACGTACGCATGGTGTTGGGGCCCACGCAGGCGCTGAAATTGGCCCAAGCCCTGCCGCAGCGCGAGGTGGTGTTTTTCGCCGTCGGCTTTGAGACGACGACGCCCCCCACCGCTTTGGCTTTGCGGCAAGCGAAGCACATGGGCCTCAAAAACTTCAGCGTATTGTGCAACCACGTGCTGACGCCGCCGGCCATGCGGGGCATATGGGAGGCGTTTAGGGGGGCAGAGGGCGCGCGCCTGGACGCTATGGTAGCCCCCGGCCATGTAACTACCGTTATAGGCTATAAAGCCTTTGAGGAAATAGCCGAGGCCTTTGGGGTGCCCACCTGCGTTGCGGGTTTTGAGCCTTTGGACTTGTTGAATGCCATATATGCCTTGGTTTGCCAGCTCAACCGCGGCCAAGCGCGCCTTGAAAACGGCTTTGCCCGGGCCGCCACGCGCGAAGGCAACCTGCATGCCCAGCAACTCATGCGGGAGGTGTTTGAAGTTTGCGCCGGTTTTGAGTGGCGCGGCCTGGGCCATTTGCCCCACAGCGCGCTGCGCATTGCCCCCCCCTATGCCGCGTGGGACGCCCAGGCCAAGTGGCAGCTGCCCTGCCCCCCCATAGCGGACCACCCCGCTTGTTGTTGCGCCAAAGTATTGCTGGGGCAGAAAACCCCTCCCCAGTGCCCCCTCTTTGCGAAGGCTTGCACCCCCGCCTCCCCCCTGGGCGCCTGTATGGTAAGCCCCGAAGGCGCTTGCTCCGCCTATTATGGCTATGCCCAAGGGCTGCCCCTTGCCGCCCCGGGAGAAGCGGCGACGGCAGCCACATTTTCCTCATTAAAGGGGGAGAGGGGGGAGGTGGAATGAAGCCTTTGGACTGGAAGCATGGCCACGTGGAGATGAACCATGGTGCGGGGGGGCGTGCCATGGCCCAATTGGTGGAGGCTTTTGTGGAGGCCTTTGACAACCCCCTGCTGGCCGCGCAGGAGGACTGCGCCACTTTTGCCGCGCCCCAAGGGCGTATGGCCCTCAGCACCGACGCCTTTGTGGTTTCTCCGCTGTTTTTCCCAGGCGGGGACATCGGCAAGCTGGCGGTGTGCGGCACCGTCAACGACATTGCCATGGGCGGCGCGCGTCCCCTCTATTTGAGTGCCAGCTTCATTTTGGAGGAGGGTTTTGCCCTCTCGGCCTTGCGCAAAATTGTGGACTCCATGGCCCATACGGCGAAGGAGGCCGGCGTACGCATTGTTGCGGGCGACACGAAGGTGGTGGAGCGCCACAAAGCCGACGGCATGTTTGTTGTTAGCACCGGCATAGGGGAGGTGGTGACGCCGTTGGTGTTGGGGGCCTCGCAGGTGAAGCCCGGCGACGCGGTGGTGCTTTCGGGCAGCATAGGGGAGCACGGCATTGCTTTGCTTTCCGCCCGCGAGTTGTTGGGTTTTGAGGCGCAGGTGCACTCGGACTGTGCGTGTTTGCATGGCCTGGTTGCGGCCATGTTGGACTCGGGCGCGCAGTTGCGTTTTATGAGGGACGCCACGCGCGGGGGCGTAGCAGCGGTATTAAACGAGTTAGCGAAAGCCGCAGGCCTAGGCATGGTTATAGAGGCGTCCGCCATAGCCGTCAGCAAACCTGTGGCTGCCGCCTGTGCCCTTTTGGGCATGGAGCCCCTGGAGGTAGCCAACGAAGGCAAGCTGGTGGCCATATGCGCCCCGGAGGACGCCCCCCGCCTGCTGAAGGCCATGCGCAGCCACCCCCTGGGTGAAAAAGCCGCCCTTATTGGAAGGGTAGAGGAGGGCCCCAAGGGCCAAGTAGCCATGCAATTGGCGTTAGGGAGTTATAGGGTGGTGCCCTGGCCGCTGGGGGAGCAGTTGCCGCGTATTTGTTAAGGGGGGGAGGGAGTTTGGGGGGGCCTGTGGTTTGGGCTGGTGCAGAAACATTTCTTCTTTGGGGAGCCCTTAACCGTTGCAACTGTTGAAATGGAGGGCTTATGGACAGCTTCCCCTCAACCTACGCAAATGCCCTCGCATGCAAGCTGTACATCCACGCTACGCAAGTTGTGCGTAGACTGTGTACAAAGGGAATACTTCGGGGTTTCTTCGAGAAAGCCTGCCTTTTTCTGCAATAGCTCTTGCCAAGGTGCCAAAATCCAAGGATGTTGCGGGGAAAACAATTCCTAACGTCCAACCAGGAAAGGAAACACCTGTGCGCAACTTCATGCTTATTTCCGCTTTCGCTGTGGCCTTCATGTTTGCTTGCAAAGAGGAAGGCAAACCGGCCGAAACCCCGCCTGCCGCCCCCGCTAAACCTATGCCCCCTCCCCCCCCCCCCCCGACCGCTAAAGCTGAACCCATTATCGGCGAGTTTACGTTAATGTCGTTTACGGGAGGGCCCACCATCGACGCTCTTGTCAAAGCCGGTGGAAAAATTTCGAATGACTTGGTCGACCTGGGCCGTATGCTTTATTATGAAACGCGCCTCTCAAAAGCACATGACGTCAGCTGCAACACTTGTCATGGCTTGGCCAACTATGGCGTTGACGGCAAAACCCTCAGCACCGGACACCGCGGCCAACTGGGCACACGTAACTCCCCTACCGTCTATAACGCCTCTATGCAATTCGTCCAATTCTGGGATGGGCGCGCCAAAGACGTTGAAGAGCAAGCCTTGGGCCCCATTACCAACCCCGTCGAAATGGCCATGCCCGTTGACGGCAAACGCGTCGTTGCCACACTGGAGTCCATTCCTGAATATGCCGACGCTTTCAAAAAACTCTTCCCCAATGACGCAAAACCCGTCTCCATGGAGAATGTCGGCAAAGCCATTGGCGCCTTTGAGCGCCGCCTCATAACCCCTGCACCCTTCCATAAATTCATAGCGGGCGATACCAAAGCATTGACGGAAGAGGAGCAACGTGGCCTGGAAGCCTTCCACCAAGTGGGTTGCACAAGCTGCCATACGGGCGCCGGCGTCGGTGGTACGCAATACCAGAAACTGGGTGCGGTGAAAGCCTGGCCAGAGCTCCATGACAAAGGCCTTGGGGATATCACCAAAAAGGCTGAGGACGATTATAAATTTAAAGTCCCCACCTTGCTGAATGTCGCTAAAACAGCCCCCTATGGCCATGACGGCAAAATGGAAACCTTGGAAGAGGCCGTGAAAATGATGGCCGAATATCAGCTCGGCAAGACTGTCAGCGATGCTGAAGTCAAATCCATCGTCGTGTTTTTGAATACGCTGACGGGCGAAATTCCAACGGACTTCATCAAAGAGCCGTCTCTCCCCAAGAGTACAGCTAAAACCCCTAAACCGGATAAAAAGAAATAAGCGTCTCGTTTTTTGAAAGCAAAAAAGCAGGGCTTTATGCCCTGCTTTTTTTATGGGCGCAGTTTGTTGGCGCCACAAAACGCCAAGCTGCCTATTCAACGGCAAGCAATTTGGCATTCATTTCAACGGCCACGCCCTCTTGGACATAAATTTCAACCAGCTTGCCGTCTTTGGGACTTTTCAGCTCGTTTTCCATTTTCATGGCCTCGACGACAATGACGCCTTGGCCCTCTTTGACTTCTTCGCCAATGGCCGCCAGGAGGCGAACCACCTTGCCGGGCATGGGCGCGCAGAGTATTTGCTTGCCCTCTTTGGAATGCTCAGGGGCAATGCTGCGCAAGCGCATGCGGCGCTCGTCGGCGACGTCGACATGAATGGGCAAGCCGTTGATGGTGATGTGGATGAGCTCGTCTTCAGCCTGCGTAATGTCAATGGAGTGGGAATGTCCGTTGATGAGCAGCGACACGGCGCCTTGAGGCAAGGTGGGCAGCACCAGGGACTCCAGCTCAAACTTCTCACCGTCCATGGTAACCGCATAGCGGTTGTTGCCAAGCGTTTCGACGTCAATGGCGACAGGCTCAGCGTTTTTGACATTCTTGTTGGTGGCAATATAGCGCATGGTCCTTGTTGGCATGTTATTTTCTCCTTCCGCGCCAGGCTGAAATGGAGCCTTTTCCTTGAGACGGTGGAACAAATTTTTTGGCGAGCGTTTCGTTCTTCTGGTGCGCATAGACAGCCGCGGCCAACAAAGCCGTGCGCACATCCTTCGGGTTTTTCTTCGTCACCAAATCCTCATGGTTTCGCAGCAAGAAACCCGTGTCATAATTTCCACCCTGGAATTCGGCGTGGCCGATGATGTTGAGCAGATAGGGAATGTTGGTCGTAATCCCTTTGACAACATATTCCTTGAGGGCTTCTCTCAAGCGAGCGATGGCTTCGTCGCGCGTGGGGGCCCAGACAGACAGCTTGGAAACCATCGGGTCATAATGGTTCGTCACCGTATAGCCCGCATAAACACCCGTGTCGTTTCGTACGTTATGTCCCCCCGGTACACGCATATAGGTAATACGTCCAGGTGAAGGCATATAGTTGTTGTCCGGGTTTTCTGCATAAATGCGGGCTTCAATGGCATGGCCGCGTGGGGAGATGGGTCTCAAGAAGGGGAGCTTCTCTCCATTGGCGATGCGTATTTGCCAATTCACCAAGTCAATGCCCGTCGTTAACTCCGTGACAGGGTGCTCAACTTGAAGGCGCGTATTCATTTCGAGGAAATAGAAATTTCGATGTTTGTCGACGAGAAATTCAATGGTGCCTGCGCCCACATAGTTGACGGACTGGGCAGCCTTGACGGCGACTTCACCCATTTGGGCGCGCAACTCAGGGCTGATGATGGGAGAGGGAGACTCCTCAATGACTTTTTGGTTTCGGCGCTGGGCGGAGCATTCGCGCTCATTGAGGTGAATGACGTTTCCATGCGTGTCGCCGAAAACCTGAATTTCGACGTGGTGAGGCTCTTCGACGAATTTTTCAATATAGATGGCGTCGTTTCCGAAAGCCCCCATGGCTTCGTTTTTGGCGGTTGTCCATGCGGATTGAATGTCCTTGGCTTCTTCAACCTTGCGCATGCCTTTGCCGCCGCCGCCGCCTGCCGCTTTCAGCATGACGGGGTAGCCGATGTTGTCGGCATAGGCTTTGGCCTCTTCGAAAGAAGCAAAAGGCTCTGTGGAGCCGGGGACAACAGGGACGCCGGCTTTCACCATATGCGCGCGCGCACGTGTTTTGTTGCCCATGGTGTCCATGGCTTGTGCGGATGGGCCGATGAAAACAATGCCGGCTTTTTCGACGGCACGGACAAAATCCGGGTTTTCTGACAAAAAACCATAGCCGGGGTGAATGGCATCGGCCCCGGATTTTTTAGCTGCTTCGATGATTTTCTCCTGAACCAAATAGCTTTCTCGCGAGGGAGCCGGGCCCACGCAATAGGCTTGGTCGGCCAAGCGTACAACATGCAGGGCCGAACGGTCTGCTTCCGAATAAACTGCCACCGTCGCAATGCCCAATTCCCGGCACGTGCGCATTACACGCATGGCAATTTCACCTCGATTGGCGACAAGAACCTTTTTTATGCGAGACATGGCCTTCCCTTATCCCAAGAGGGTTTTCTTGTGTGGCAAAACACAAAAAAAACGGCATAGGCTTTGGAAAGTTTCACGGAGTCACCTAAAAATGAAACCATAGGATGAAAATGTTTGGATATATGTAAGGGTTTTGAGCTAACATTATATCCCTTTTTCTCCCCTTTGGTTTAAGCTTATAGGTTTAGGCTTGTGGGTTTCGGATGTTTTGCTGTGCGGCCCCAACGCATGCCGTGTTTTTTTGAGATACGAATTTCAAGAGCGTTTGAAAATGGAGACCGTTGAAAGTGCGCACGCTTTCAACAGCACTCAAAGCTCCATCGGATTAGAAAATGAGAGTGCCCCTTCGAGGTTTTTATGTGCAGTGAAGAAAGAAGAAAGTTTATGCGTGTGCGCGCGCCCGTTTTTTGCCGCCCTGCAGGCCTTCTTGCATCGCTTCGCTATGAAACAAAAGACATCAGTGTCGGCGGCATTCGTGTGCTTTCGGATGAAAAACACAAAATTGGGCAACACATTGATTTGGAGTTGCTTTTGCCCAACCAAGAGTTTTTGTCTCTGACGGCAAAAGTGGTTTGGATTGCCGCCGACAAACAGGCAAAGTGGGAACTTGGCTTGAGTTTTGTCGATGCGAGCCCCGAAGACTTGGAGTTGCTTGGACCCATTCTTGAAAGCGAAGATGCGGACAAGAAAAAACAGAAGCCATAAATGTTTTTAGGGGGTGCGCCTTCGCATATTGCTTGCGTGCGCAACAAAATATTTGCAGCCTAAAGCCTATGACTGCTCAAGCCGTATATTTGAAAGACCATCGTCCACCTGCCTGGAGAATTCCGAACATAGAGTTGCGCTTTGAATTGGGCATTGAAGAAACCTTGGTAGATGCGTGGCTACACATAGAGAGGGCAGAAGGAGGGGAGGCTAGCCCCCTCTTACTCCACGGGGAGGGTTTAGAGTTATTGGAGCTTTGCTATGGCGAGCAAGCGCTGGGAGCGGAAGCTTTTCGTCTGGAGAAAGACAAGCTGTGCCTCCTGTCCCCCCCCCCTGGGGCCTTTATATTAAAAATGAAGACGCGGCTTTGCCCGCAGGCCAACACGGCGCTGGAGGGACTCTATGCTTCCAACGGCCGACTGCTGACGCAATGTGAGGCCCAGGGGTTTAGGCGTATGGTTTATTCCCTGGACAGGCCGGACGTGCTTTCGCGCTTCAAAGTCACCTTGGTTGCCGACGCTTCCCTTTTCCCCGTGCTTTTGTCCAACGGCAACCTCGTGGAGCAAGGGCATTCGGGCAGCCAGCATTGGGCGGTTTGGGAAGACCCCTTCCCCAAGCCCACCTATTTGTTTGCTTTGGTTGCAGGGGATTTGGCTTGCTTGGAGGACTTTTTTGTGACGCGCTCCGGCCGTCGCGTCGCCCTTCGTTTTTTCGCAGAGCCCAAAGACGTCGGCCGCCTCTCCCATGCCATCCAAGCCCTCAAGCGCGCCCTTCGCTGGGACGAGGAGCGTTTTGGCCTGGAATATGACTTAGAGCAATATACGGTGGTAGCGGTTTCGGACTTCAACATGGGGGCGATGGAAAACAAGGGGCTGAATATTTTTAATACGCAGTGCGTTTTGGCCGACAAGACGGTGGCCACGGACGCGGACTTCCGCGTTGTTGAGAGTGTGGTGGCGCACGAGTTTTTCCACAATTGGACGGGCAACCGCGTCACTTTGAGGGACTGGTTTCAGCTTTCCCTCAAAGAGGGGCTGACCATTTTCCGCGACCAAGAATTTTCAGCAGAAATGAATTCCAAAACGGAGCAGCGTATCGGCGACATACGCCACCTGAAGACGGTACAATTTGCCGAGGATGCAGGCCCCCTCTCCCACCCCGTACGCCCTAAAAGCTATTTTGAAATTAACAATTTTTATACCTCAACGGTTTATCAAAAAGGCGCGGAGTTGGTGCGCATGTTGGAAACTTTGTTGGGCAAAGAAAAGTTTGACGAGGCATTGAAGCTTTATTTGCGCCGCCACGACGGGAAAGCGGCCACCTGTGAGGATTTTTTAGCGGCTATGGAGGAGGTGAAGGGGGAGGAGCTTTCCCAGTTTATGCATTGGTATACCCAACGCGGAACGCCCACCGTGCACATCGCCGAGCATTTTGACGCCAAGACGCAGACGCTGGTTTTGACTTTTGAGCAGCAGCTTCCCCACCAGGGGGAGGGGGAGGAGGAGGCTAAGCCCCTGCACATTCCCCTACGTATGGCCCTGCTGGACGGCGAGGGCAAGGCCCTGCCCTTGCGTTTTCAGGGGGAAACGTCCGCGCCGACGGAGCGGGTTTTGGAGTTGAAAGAATGGAAGCAAAGTTTTTGCTTCACCGACATTCCTCAAAAACCCGTCCTCTCCGCGCTGCGTGGGTTTTCAGCGCCGGTGTTGTTGAAGGTGGAGGGTGAGGACTTGGAGCGCCTGAGTTTTTTGGCGCAAAAAGACAGCGACGAATTCAACCGCCATGACGCAACGGAGCGCCTTGCCTTTGCCGCCTTGCAAGCTGAAATGCAAGGGCCCATGCCCGAGGCGCTTTGGAAGGCTTTGTTGGGTGTTTTTGAGCGCGTCTTGCAGAGTGAGACTTTGGATTTGGCCATGCGCAGTTTGTTGCTTTGTTTGCCTTCAGAGTTGGCGTTGGGCGCTCTGAGTTTCCCCGTGGATGCGCCGGCCATTCGCCGGGCCCGCGAAAGCCTGCGCACAAAGTTGGCGCAGGCGTTTTTGCCTTTGTGGGTGAAGCATGCGCAGGCCTTTGCAAGCAAGCAAGCCTACCAATTCAGCGGCGCGCATGCGGCGCAGCGCAGCTTCCACGCCGTCTGTCTCAACTATGCCGTATTGGGCGGCGCGCCGGAGGCCGTGGCCTGGACATGGGAAAGTTTGGAGAGGGCCGACAATTTAACGGATGCGTTGGTGGCCCTAAGGTTAATTGAGGGCAGCCAATGGCCGGGGAGGGAGGAGGCTTTAGAGGCATTTTTTAAGCATAACCAGGAGGAGGAGTTGGTGGTGAACAAGTGGTTTGCCCTGCAAGCGACTTCTCTGCGAGAAGACACTTTTGAGCGCGTGCAGCAATTGACTTCGCACGCGGCCTTTCGCACGAGCAACCCGAACCGAACGCGCGCCCTGCTGGGTGCTTTTGCCCACCAGAACCCCGGCTGTTTCCACCGCCCTGACGGCAAGGCCTATGCTTTTTTAGCGGACTGGGTTTTGGAGTTGGACGCGAGAAACCCTCAAATGTCGGCCCGTCTTGCCGGCGCCTTGGCGCGGTGGCGCCAGCACGTTTCCCCGCAGAGGGAGGCCATGCAAGCGCAGCTTGAGCGCCTCGCCCAGGCCCCCCGACTTTCGTCCGACTTAAGCGAGGTGCTGCGCCGCAGCCTTGGAGGCTAGCGCCTATGTCCTCTATAGGCCCTTGAGGGGGGTGGCCTAGAGTGGGGCCGTCGAGGAGGCGGGGGGCGGGGTTTTATAACAGGGGGGGGCCTAGGGGGTGGCGGGCTAAGGTGTACATGAGGGGGAGGCACATAGACGGTATGGGGCCGTACCAGGCCATAGTGGTAGGGGTAATAAGGATAAGGCTCATAATAATATTCAACAGGAGCGGGCGGTGGAGGGGGGGCCACGACGCAGCCGAGCAGCAAGGCGAAGGGGAGGGCGGGGGCAAGGACTCGAAGCATAGAGGGTGGCATGGCTTTTATCCGCGTGCTGACAACGAGGACTCTATACAAGGGCACAAGCTGAGGCAATGGGCGTCCGGCCTAGCGGTGCCGAGAAGCCCCCGGAGCGCCGGGCTGGCCTCTAGGAGAAGAGGGGAAAGACGAGTTGCTTCTCGGAGAAGACGGGTGAGAGACGTGCTGGGGTGAAGGCTCCCCCCGCTGTTGAGGCTGACCCCCCCCACGTTGTGGAGGCATCTCCCCCCGCTGTTGAGGCTGAGCCCCCCCACGTTGTGGAGGCTGAGCCCCCCCACGTTGTGGAGGCATCTCCCCCCGTTGTTGAGGCTGAGCCCCCCCACGTTGTGGAGGCATCTCCCCCCGCTGTTGAGGCTGGGGCGTTATAGGTTGTTGTGAATGCTCTCTCCGCTGTTGTGGCGGCGGGGGTATACCCCGTGGCGGTGGCGGGTGCGCGACAGGGGGTGGCGGCGGCGGGGGTATACCCCGTGGAGGTGGGTGCGCCGTATGAGAGGGCGGCAGGTATATCATTTTAGAGGGAGGAGGCGTTACGCGTGGCGGCAGCGGATATACATAGACAGGGGGGGGCACGACATAGACTGTAGGGGAGGGAGGCTCCTCATAGACTTCAAGGGGGGGCTCCCTATACGGCTCCACCACATAGGGCTCAGGGAGGGGCTCCTCATAAACCACAGGGGGGGGCTTCTCATAAACCACGGGCCTATGCTGGGGGCTACGTACGAGGCAAGCCGGCAAAGCCAGCGCGAAACCAAGCGAAGTGAGGAGCGGAATTTTCGAGCACATGCTTTATATACGGTTGTTGGGCATAAATATTCACCCCCATGTAGGCCCCCCCTATTCCCCAAGGAGACGACACCCCAGCTGGAGCGCATGAGTTTCCAGCAGACGTCCGAGGGCACAACCCAAGGAGGGCCCCCTGAAGTCCCCAGGAGAAGGCGGCTATTCACAAGCTTTGAAGCAGGGTTGGTATTTTTCCCGGCAGGCTTGGATGCAATCCAAGGAAGCGTCTTTTGAGTTTTTGGAGTGGGAGTTGGCGCAAGGGCTCAGGCAGCCCATCATCGCTTGTACACAGCGTTCTCTGCAAGCTTCGGAGGAAGCTTGCGCGAAGCCCAAGCTGGGCAACAGCAGCAACCAAAACACCCTTCGCCAAACCATGGGAAGCTCCTTTCCATTCAAAAGACAAGGCAGACATGCCCATACTATGTTTTTTTCGTGAATTTGAAAACAGAGGTTTAGGGCACAGTTTATTTCCGATTGCACCCGGGCAGAGGGTGTTTTAGCAAAGCGGCATGAGTGTGGATTATAAGGCGACGTTAAATTTACCTAAGACAGCCTTCCCCATGAAGGGGAACCTCCCCAATATGGAGCCTAAAATATTGGCCTTTTGGGAGGAGCGCCGCATTTTTGAAAAACAGCTTCAAAAAAACCTGGGCCGTCCCGTCTTCTGTTTGCACGACGGCCCCCCCTATGCCAACGGCGAACTTCACGCGGGGCATGCCCTCAATAAAATTTTAAAGGACATAATCATAAAATTCCGCAACCTGTCAGGCGGCTTTTCGGAATATGTCCCCGGTTGGGACTGCCATGGCCTGCCCATTGAGCGCGCCGTTGAAAAGCGCTTGGCGGCCAAGAAGAAAAAACGCCAAGACATGACGCGCGGCGAATTTTTGGAAGCCTGCCGCACCTATGCCATGGAATATGTGAATATTCAGCGGGAGGGTTTTAGACGTATGGGCATAGGGGGGCATTGGGACAAGCCCTACCTCACTTTGCAATTTGCCTATGAGGCCGAGGAAATTCGCCAACTGGCGGCCTTTGCCAAACAAGGCCTGCTCTACCGCAAAAAGAAGCCCGTATTCTGGTGCATTCATGACCAAACCGCCCTAGCCGAAGCTGAAGTGGAATATGCGGACCACACCTCCACTTCTGTCTATGTCGCTTTTGAGGTGACGGCCCACCAGGAGACTTTGCCCCTTCGCGCAGACAAACCTTTGGCCTTGGCCATTTGGACGACGACGCCGTGGACTTTGCCCGCCAACTTGGCCATTTGCGCCCACCCCACTTTGGACTATGGCCTCTATGCTTTGGGCGACCAGCAACTGGTGCTTGCCGAAGGCCTGCTGTGCGCTTTTTTGGCCGCCGTTGCGCCGGGGGAATTGAAGGCGGGGGTGAAGGCGCAGCCCGGCGTTTTTCGTCCCGAGGACTTGGCCTTCCCCGAAAAATGGCAAGGCGGACTCAAAGGGGAAATGCTTTCAAAACTTCGCTACCGCCATGTGTTTTATGACAGGGAGAGTCCCGTCATTTTGGGCAAGCACGTCAGTTTGGAAGCGGGCACGGGGCTTGTGCACACGGCGCCCGGGCATGGCCAGGAGGACTTTGAAGTAGGTTTAGAATATGCCCTAGAAATTTATAACCCGGTATTAGACGACGGTCGTTTTGACGCAACCGTAGGGGAGCGTCTACAAGGTTTGAAGGTAACGCAAGCCGACGAGGTAGTGGTGGACTGGCTGGTGGAGAAGGGGGTTTTGTTAAACAAGAAGGGGGATAAGCTGAGCCACAGCTACCCGCACTGCTGGCGCTGCCGCCACCCCATTGTATTCCGCGCTACCCACCAGTGGTTTATAGACATCGACGCCAACGGCCTGCGTCAAAAAGCCCTGCAGCACATTGAAAACACCATTCAATGGATGCCCGCCTGGGGCAAAGGCCGCATCCACGGTATGGTTTCCTCCAGGCCGGACTGGTGCATCAGCCGCCAGCGCACTTGGGGCGTACCCGTAGCCGTACCCCTGTGTGAGGACTGCCAAACGCCTGTTATTGACGAGGCCCTTATGCTGCGTGTGGCCGACATGGTGGAGAAGGAGGGGGTGGCCGTCTGGTATTCCACGCCGATGGCGTCCCTTTTGCCTGAGGGTTTTGTTTGCAAGACGTGTGGGGGCAAGCGCTTCAAACCCGAAACCGACATTTTGGATGTTTGGTTTGACTCTGGTTGCAGTTTTGCCTCTTTGGGGCGCATGGGTTTGCCCTTTCCCGCGCAGCTTTATTTGGAGGGGAGCGACCAGCACCGCGGGTGGTTTCAGTCCTCGCTGTTGGTTTCCGTGGGCGCCCGCGGGGTGCCGCCCTTTGAGTCCTGCCTTACTCACGGGTTTATTTTGGACGGTGAGGGCAAAAAAATGTCCAAAAGCCTCGGCAACGGCATTGAGCCTGAGGAGGTATTCAAAAAATATGGCGCGGAAATTTTGAGGCTGTGGGTGGCTTCCAGTGACTATAGGGATGACATTAGCCTCTCTATGGGTGTGTTAGACGGCCTATCCGAAAACTACCGTAAGGTACGTAATACCCTGCGCTATGCCCTCTCTAACCTCTATGACTTTTCCCCCCTAACCCACGCTGTGGACGTGCAGCAGCTGGCTTTGCTGGACAAGTGGGCGCTGACGCGGCTTGCCCAGGTGTTGACGCGCGTCAAAGCGGCCTTTGAGGCCTATGAGTTTCACCATGCCTTCCGCGCATTGGTGGACTTTTGTACGACGGACTTATCGGCGGTTTATTTCGACATCCTCAAGGACAGCCTTTATACCCTGCCGAAAAATTCGCCCAAGCGCCGCAGTGCGCAAACCGCTTTGTGGCACATTGCCAAAGACTTGTTGGTGGCTTTTGCCCCGCTGACGAGTTTCACCTCTGAGGAGGCCTGGCAACATTTGCCGGGCGAAAACCCCGAGTCGGTATTTTTGGCGGAGTTTCCAACCCCCAAGCCTCTGTTGGACGAAGGGCTGCGCCAGGAGTTTGCGGAGCTATTGGCCCTGCGCTCTGCCGTATTGCCCTTGTTGGAGGCCCAACGGCGCGAAGGCCACATCGGCAAGTCCATTGACGCACGGGTGCTGTTGTGGGCCGAGGGGGCGCGGCGCACGCTGCTTGAAAAGCATTGGGCCTTGCTGCCGGAAATTTTCATTGTCAGCCAGGTGCAGTGGGCCTCTGAAGAAGCGGCCAAAGAGGCGACGCCGCTGTCTGTGGGCGGCAAAGCCAAAGTGGCATTGGCTCAGGGGGGGCGCTGTCCGCGCTGTTGGATTTATTTTGAGGAAATAAAAGAAGAGGGCAACTTGTGTGCACGTTGCCAGGCCGCTACCCAAAACCAAAAATAAAGGTGGTGTTTTGGGCCTGCGGCCCGGCTGTTTTTTAAAACAATTCTTTCGCCCTCCCGGGCGGGGGGTTATTGGTGCTGGGCCTGCGGCCCGGCCGTTTTCCGCTGCGCGGCCGCTGCAGGTTTCGCCTACCGGCGAGTCACTTTTTTGTGTGACAAAAAAGTAACCAAAAAAACACCCTCCGGGGCCCTGCCGGGGGCTTAGGCAGCACTCGCGACCCCCTCGAACTCTTTACTTGATCC
>Ga0123356_10003081_pt1 | contig 17602 bp, 16 predicted proteins | sample TergutEmb28metaG_2_FD_92546 | JGI IMG/M metagenome (GOLD analysis project Ga0123356, IMG submission 92546) | Embiratermes neotenicus P3 segment gut microbial communities from Petit-Saut dam, French Guiana - Emb289 P3 | ecosystem: Host-associated > Arthropoda: Insects > Digestive system > Gut ...
CAAGCCGCCGCACACTCCCCGCATCCGGTGCCCGCTCTGCGGCTGGTCGCCGCGCAAACAAGACCTCTGGTCGTGCAACTGCGGCCATCAGTGGAACACCTTCGACACCGGAGGCGTCTGCCCTGCCTGCCTTCACCAGTGGACTTCCACGCAATGCTTTGCGTGCCACCGTTGGTCGCCGCACTCCGACTGGTACGAGAAATCGTAGTGGGCAGGTGGAGGCGATTTTCCGAACTCAGTGGGAGACCGAAATCCCTCTGCGCGTGACAAGATAAACCGCAAAGCTCCCCAACCAGTGCCCGCCTTCGTAATGCTCTCCAGTCACCGCCCGGAGTCCGGCATGCTTGTGAGCCTCGGCAGCCGCCCTGATCCGCGGCAGCCGCTTGTCGCTTTTCGGGAGAGCTTCGGCGATCCCTTCGAGCATCCACGCGCGACTCAGATTTAAACCGTCGAGGTGTGCCAGCTTGGGATCGCTCGGGTCGGGTGACTCGACCAGCCGCAACCATTCATCATTCTTCGCCCTCGAGATCTGTGGCAAAAACGCTTGCAGCCAGTTCGAAAACTCCTCGCTCGCCAGCACCCGCCGCATCAGATCCGCTTCGCCAAGACACGGCGACAGAAAATCTTCCCCCGAGGGCTCATATTCGAGCGGACAGTTCACATCGTTCAAATAGAACTGCCGGGCCTTCGACAGCGCTAGTTCCGCAAACTCCTGGTCGCCGCCGCCTCGCGCATAGTCAAGCATCAGCCCCAACGCAAAAGCAGTCTGATCGTGCTCCCCTATCCGAACCGGATTGGCAAGCTTCGGCAACCAGGTCTTCAACCGTTCGAGGGCCACCAGTTCGAGAGGCCGGAGATTGGAAGCCATCTCCTTCCCCTGGGGATCGTCCCACTCGCGCAGTTCCACCGCCAATTCGACCAGCCAGGCCAAACCATACGGACGCTCAAAGCTGGCGCGCCCTTCTCCTCGAAGGTAAGCTGCCTCCTGCGCAACGTTTTCTGCCGTCAGACTCTGCCGCAAAGCATCGCGGGCCGCTGCAACAAACGACGCATCGGGAAAGGTTCGAACCAGCCGAACCAGCAGCCAGTGCCCGTGCACCGACGAATGCCAGTCATAGCACCCGTAAAACGCGGGCGTGAGTTTGCGCGGAGGTGCCACATCGGCGTCACTGTTCAATGTGTGACTGATGTGATTCGGAAATTCCTTGTGCACGCAAGCCAGTGCAAGATTCGCAAACCGCTCAGCCGCTCGGCTGTCAAACATAGGCGTGGCCGCATGCTCCTGAGCCCCGGCCGCACCCGCGCCGATGCTCCCCAGAAAAAAGAGCAACCAGATCGGAAATTTCATCCCCCCATACTCTAACCGAACCGCCTGATCCGATATGGGCACGATCGTTCAGGCCAAGCCGAACAGGGCGATGGAGGAGGAAAAATATGGCCGGCAGAGTTCTGCTCTCCTGCCAGCCGGAACCGTGTTTTCCCCTCCCGCACTTGAAAAATCGCCCGTGCCTTGGTTATCGTATATTTCCTGATCGCGGCCACTGACTCTCTACATCCGAATTTACCGGGCAGCGGGGCATCTTCCTGCCAAGTGAGGTGTTCTGCCCCAAGGGAGCTATCGGTATGCCGCAACGTTTTCTCTCCCCGTACTCCTGCCTGTTTGTGATTTTCGTGCTCGCTCCGCTGGGCCCGCGCGCAAGGGCGCAGGTCGTCCGGGCTCCGGTGCCAACCTTGCATCCCGGCGCTGTCGCTCGCCAGCAGCAGCCACGCCAGCCCCCTTGTTGGCAGGTAGCGGGCATCTCCAAATCAGCCATGGAGCAGCGGCGCGCAATCCAGGAGCGGACGCGCTCGGAGGTCGAAGCGGTTTGTTCGAACCCCTCACTCAGCCAGCAGGAACGGCAACAGAAAATTCGGCAGATCCACGAGCAAGCGAAGCAAGAACTCGATGCGCTGGTCACGCCGCAGCAGATGGAACAATTGAAGAGCTGCCAGATGTCGCGTAACCACGGTGGACATCCGAACGCTCCACATCCTTCTGCGGGCGCACATGGTCCCTGCGGAGAGCTGCCTTCCAAGTCGAAACCAGCTCCGTCTCCAGGAGACAAGCCTGAGCCTGAGATCGAGAATTGATTTTGGGAACAGTTCAGCGATTTCGCGGGAAGAGCTCGAAGCTGGGACCCGTGAGCGTCACCCTCTTTCGTCGAGGCAGGGCCGTAGCTTTTCGGAACCTCGACATGCAACTCGTGGACGGAGATAAATCCAGGTCGCGTGCCCGGCGTAAAGTGCTCTTCCCTGAAACAGAGAGAGGCTGGAAGAATCCACAGAGCCTCTTCGGGCCATGTGCTTTCCACTTTCGGGCAATTTCGAAACTTCACATTTCGCTCTAGAGTAATTTCCGATATGGGACGGTAACGATCGTACCCATTGAGCGGGGCTGACTTCGGGGGGAGCCGGTCTCGCTTTTTGTTTGTGCAGCGGCCGGACGGCAGCCTGGATTGCTGCTGCCGGTTCGGCGTTTCACTTTAACCGCCGCTACGACCGACAGATCGGAAAAGGGACGAAGGTATTGCGAATGGATTCCGCCTGTGACCAGCGCATCTGGCGACCTGGTTTTGCACCAGGGTGCCGAAATCCCGGCTGCCAGCCCAACAAGAGCAAGGCGGAGCAGCAGGAATTCTTCGAGTGTTTCGCGTCTCTTCAGGCGTCCTCTTAGGCGTCCTCCAGGACGCGCAGTTGCGCACTGATTTGAGTGCCTTTTCCCAACTTCGTCGTGACTTTGAGCTTTCCCCCTATCATTCGCAACCGTTCTTCCATGCTGACCAATCCCAGCCCGCTCGCTCGAGTACCGGGATCGAAGCCCTTGCCCGTGTCTCTGATGTCCATTCGAACCAATCCCTTGTCGGTGTGTAACTTCACAAACGCCTCCTTGGCCTGGCCATGCCGCACCGCGTTCGATAACGCCTCTTGCGCCACGCGAAACAAGCTGAGGCTGGCCCGATCTGACAAGCGAGGGTCGTCGCCTTCGAAATTCACCTTAATATGGTGCTGTTCGGAAGCGGTGCGGCAAAGTCCCTGCAATGCCACTCGCAGGCCGCCCTTGAGCGCCGAACAGTGGAGACCGTGGGAGAGTTCATGGACGGAGCTGACAATCTCTTCCACATCCTTGAGCAGAGCGGACAATTTGACGAAATCCGCGTTGGGCACGGCGCCACGTAATTCTTCGATGCATTCGTGGAGCGTGATCGAGAACAATGCCAAACGCTGCCCGATATCATCATGCAGCTCACGCGCAATATTATTCCGTTCTTCGTCGTGGGCATGGATAAGCCGCCCCGCAAGGTTCTGGACTGTGGCTTGAGTTCTTCTGAGCAGTTCGCGCCGCAGTCCTGCAAGTTCGATTTGCGAAGCTATTCGAGCCCTGAGTTCGCGGGCACTGAACGGCTTGACCAGATAGTCGTCAGCGCCCTTCCCGAGTCCCTCGACCTTGGCTTCCTCGCCCGCTCGCGCGGAGAGCATCATGATCGGAATGGTTCGTGTTTTCTCATCAGACCGCAGGGCGGTCAATAGTTCGAAGCCATCCATTCGTGGCATCATGACGTCGGTGATGACAAGGGCCGGCGGGTTCTTTAAAGACTCGGCGAGTGCTTCGTCTCCGTCTGCCACTGCCGTGACCTCATAATCGCCGCGGAGCAGTGAGCTGATATAGACCCTCATGTCGGCATTGTCATCCGCCAACAAAATGCGCGGACGCATGCCACCCTCGTCCGGCTTGGCTGAAGCGGGTTGCGGCAAACAGGCCAGCGCCTCGTGCACGTAAGCATGGGAAGTGACCGACGTAGTGGGCAGCGTGCGAGAAGCGCCGATGCTATCAGCCGGCAAATGAGCTTTGCCGAGCGGAATCGACACTGTAAATGTACTTCCTTGTCCATACGTGCTTTGGACTCTGATCGAGCCCCCATGCAATTTGACCATCTCCTGAACGAGCGCTAATCCAATTCCACTGCCTTCCGAAGTGCGGCCGTGTACTCCCTCGACTCGATGGAAGCGATCAAATACGCGATCCAGCTCGGCCTGGGGAATGCCTACGCCCGTATCGCTGACAGAGAGCTCAATGCTGTCGCCGACTTGTTGAACCGAGACTTGTATGGAGCCCGCGAAAGTGTACTTGAACGCATTCGAGAGGAGATTGAACACAATCTTTTCCCACATCTCCGGATCCAGATACACAGGACCCGGTACCGGTCGACAGTCGACCAGCAAACGCATCCCTGCCTGCTCGACCGCAGAACGGAACGCGCTCGAAAGATCTGCGGTGCGGGCTGAAACGTCAGTCAATTCGTACACTGCCCGTGCCCGACCCGCTTCGATGCGCGAAAAATCGAGCAAAGCGTTTACGAGCTTTTGCAGCCGCAGTCCATTGCGAAAGGCTACTTCAATCTTGTCCCGATCTTCTTTCTGGAGAGGATTCGCCGATCGGCTCAAGAGCTCTTCGAGCGTACCGAGAGTCAGAGTGAGAGGCGTCCGAAACTCGTGGCTGACATTAGAGAAAAATGCTGTCTTGGCGCGATCGAGTTCGGCGATGGCATTCAGGCGTTTACGCTCCTGCTCCCGAGCCCGGGCAGAAGCCATCAACGTTCCGACTTGAGATCCCACCAAATCGAAAAAGTTTCGATAAGCAGTGTCGAACCGCAAATGATCGGTTACGCCGAGAACAAGAAAACCGGCCAAGCTCTCCAGACCAGAGTCCCGGATGGGAAGGATTAGAGCTGTTTTCGTCAGCCCCCGCGTAGCGCCGCCGCCAAAATAGCGAGGGAGATTATCGATGGGAACGGCCTCGCCCTCCCCCCTCGCTCTCTCAAAGGGAAATGGTTCCCCCGTCGGACTGGCACTGACGCCAGAGGAGGAAACCAGCCTGAACGAGCCTGCCGCATCGGGCACGTAGAGGAGCGCGAACGGAACATCCTCCGAGTTATCGCCAAGAATCCTCGTTGCCGTCGCACAGGCATGCTCCAGGCTTTCGGCCCCACCGGTTTCTGTCGCCATCTCTTTCAACATCCGCAGCCGTCGCTCCGCCAGAACGCGCTCGGTGGTCTCCTGTGTAACCAGCAACACACCGCCAATACTCCCATCATCGTTTGGGATAGGGCTATAGGACCACGTGAAATAAACCTTTTCCACAAAGCCATGTCGATCAAACCATAGTGGTCGATCAACCGACCAGGTTGCCTCGCCCGTTTCGAGCACCCTGTGCAACATGGGGCTAATCGTATCCCACATGTCCACCATGACCTCCCGCCCCGGTTTACCGAGCGCGTGAGGATGCAACGAGCCGATTACTTCGCGCTGTGCGTCGTTGTAAAGAAAGATAAAATCTCGACCCCAATAAATCACCAGTTGGAAGCGCGAGTGCAAACAGACATTCACCATCGTCTTCAGACTTCGCGGCCACTCTGCTATGGGGCCAAGCGGAGTTTTTGACCAGTCGAATGCCGCAATCCGTTGGGCCATCTCGTTGGAACAGGCCTGGTCGACGCCATTGCTGAACAGCGGAGAATCAGATGCAGGCTGACAATTCTGGGGGGGATCGAAGGGGTGGTGGGCATTCCTGCTGCGAGAGACCGTCGAACCTGCGCCGGGCGAAAATTCAGGACGTGGCATCGAACTCCTCCTTCGCCAGTTTGTCCGCCCCAAACTACGTTTGTCGCTGTGAAATTGCCGGGCAATGTTCGGAACATTCCGCGCGAGAATGATGCTCTCGGGAGTCAACGGACGCACATCAGCAGAAGGCTTCAGTCAGCGCCGCCAGCAGACGTCAATACTCAGAATACTAGCGCACGTTTGCGCATTTTGCGACTCTCCCTATTGGAAAACGCAATAGAATCAACAAAAGGACATCGGTTTTCGTCTGGTTGGCATCAAATTGTCTGAAAGCAACTGGGGCGCCAGGACTTGATGCGTTTCCGTCTTCCCCCGAAAGCCCCGAGCTTTTGACTGCGAGTGGGTGCGGTCGCTGCTGACATCCCAGTCACGCAGCAGGCTCACGTTGCCGGTAAAGCTAAATCGAGATTAATTCTGAGTCGTTGAAGGAGGAAAATTATTGCCTGGATCAATCACCCGTGTCCTCTTGGTAGATGATAACGAGCGTTGGTATAGCTTCTATAGAAAGGTAATCGGCAAGCGACCGAACCTGCAGATCATCGGACATGTCTCGGACGGACTGGAGGCGGTCGAGCAAGCGCAAGAACTCCAACCGGACCTGATCTTGCTGGACATCGGACTTCCTGCGCTGAATGGGCTTGAAGCCGCTCGCCGAATCCGGGAAGTTTCGCCCGCGAGCAAAGTTCTATTCGTGAGTGATAACAGCTCCCCTGACATCGCGGAAGAAGCCCTGAGTACGGGTGCAGGCGGCTACGTCGTGAAGTCGAATGCAGCCAGTGAATTGTTGCCTGCCATCGAGGCGGTTCTCCGAGGCAAGCGATTTGTCAGCGCGGGTTTGGCCGCTCACAATTTCGTGACTTCGAACCGCGGAATTTCGCGCGGCGGGCGTCCGACAGATCCGAACCCCTATCTGCGATTGGTGGGAAGCGAATCCATCCCTGAGTTCCTGGCTTCGGTTATGGCGGCGACTGCAGCTGACTTCGGTGCCATCCAACTCTATGATTCCGCGAATCACGTATTGAAAATAGTGGCGCAACATGGGTTTGAAACGGACTTCCTGGATTACTGCAATACGGCGGGTTTGGAGGCAGACTCCGCCTGTAACCAGTCGATGGAAGCGCGAACGCGGATCGTCGTCAAAGACGTTGCCAGTGACCCAGTCTTTTCCAGCGACTTCAAAGGCTTGCTGCTGCGGGCGAACGTACGTTCCATTCAGGCAACTCCACTGATCGACTCGTCAGGAAAACTGGTTGGCATAGTGTCCACCCACTACAGCCACCCTAACCCTTCGCCCGATGCGTTGAAGCATGTGGACGATCTCGCCACCAGCTTTCTCGCCGAAATAAACGAATGAGTCTTGAGGCAGGGACCATCGAGTTCCAGGACCCTGCCGCACCCCCCAATTGACGTTAACAGGATTCGAAAGTGTGATTCCTCATGCCGGCTTTCCCGGAGGTTCGACTGGGCTGTCAGGTTCAACGCCATCTGCTGCGTTTCCCTTTCAACTGAGGCTTCCCCACCGGGTATTACCCGGCTTCCGCAGTAGTATTACGAGCTTCTCCGTTCACCTCATACGGCCCGCCTGACTCTCGGGGGCTGCCGGTCGCATCTGCCATCCCCGCCGAACTTTGTCTGCTTGCCGTCGCCGTTACTCTGCCGTGGCTGACCGAACTCGTTCGCTGGTAGCGTCCCGTCAGCGGCGGTCTCTCTCAATACACGGCGGGTGGTGCTCCTGTGTTACTGGTTTTGAGGCCTGTCCAGCGCTCACTGACGGACGCCTGACAGCATGGAAGGAATCGATGCCTGCGCCACAGGACCGCGAAGCCTATCTGGAGTGTGCGGGACCCTCCGGGGCTAACCAACTGACATACTCCGACGTTTCATTCACACTTCTCAAAACCCCTGCCTGGGGAGAGGCGATGTTTCGACCCTTGACAACTAAATCTACCTATGTAGACTTATGGCATGGGGATCCGTTTACGGCTCTCGCTCCAGACTTTGGCCGTGTTGGATGCGCTGCTCACTCATCCCGGTCAGTGGCACCACGGTTATTCTCTGAGTCAGCGTACCGGTATTTCGTCGGGCACGCTGTATCCCATCCTGATGCGTCTTGAGAAGTTGCATTGGCTCGAGACGCGTTGGGAAGACGCAAGGATTGCGGGGCGTCCTCCGCGCCACCTGTACCGCCTTTCGGGGACGGCGCGGGAATGGGCGCGGGAAGAGCTTCGCGCCGCCGAGCAGCGGCACTTCTGGAAACCTGCCGAGGGACAGGCATGAGCGTGCCGCCAGCGCCATATCCACTGCCGTCCCGTTTTGCCCGATGGCTCCTGGCCTGTGCCGTGCGCCATTGGCCGAAACAGACACGCGACTGGGGCATGGCCCTTGCCGCCGAGATTGACCAGACGGCCAATATGCAGGAGGCGCTGCGATGGTCGTGGGGAGGAATCATGCTATTCGCGCGCTCGCTGGTCGCAGGCTTCTGGGCATGGCTTAAGCTTCCGGCGGGGGCGCCGCATCCCACCCATCGAGAACCTTCCGACAGGCCAGTTCTTCCCAGACGATCAAGACTCTTCACCTTTAGCATGCTAACGGCAGGAGCGATCGTGCTTTTGCTGCCGTTGGGGCGGCAGGCCATGACTATGGTTCGTGACAGCTGGAACGAATTTCGTCTGTCGGCTTCCGAGCAGCGGGAACTGGCCCAACTGGCGCAGCGCGCGGAGAAAACGAATGATGCCCCGGCACTGGCGTTCGTCGCGCTGCGCATCGACGATCCGGCTCGCTACGCCGCACTGGCGGACCGCGCTGTATCGCTGAATCCCGCTTTCGTCTGGGTCTATGTCGCGACCCGCAGTCATTGGCCTCTGGGAGGGCCGCAACCGGAGCAATACTTGTCCCGTCTGCGTGTTTCTGATCCGGGCAATGCCGTGCCCGTTCTGCTCGCTGCCGATACCATGGCACAGCGAGCGGAGAAAAGAAACGAGCCGAAAACGCCTGCGGAAAGAGAAGCGCTGCTCGCGCGGGACGCCAACTGGATGGGGCTCATGGAGCAGGCTCTTACCGCGCCGCGCTACGACGACTACTTGCAGCGTCATTCCGAACTGACCAGCAGCGTCTGGAGCCGCGAACAGTACCTGCCGGCTTCGGTTGTCCTGGAGGGGTTGTTCGCCCATACGATTCCAAATCTGCTGAACCTCACAACGTTCTCGAATATTCAACTTCGTGGAGCCGAAAAAGCGGTGGCAGCGGGCGAGTGGCACAAAGCCGAGCGGCTGCTCGGCGAAGTGGACTCCTTTGGCGAACGCATCGTGAGCGCCAAGTCCACCGAAATAGAAAAGCTGATCGGCCTGAAGCTGGCGCGAGACGCGAACCAGGAACGGGTCAAGCTGTACGCTGCTGCGGGTCGAACAGCCGAAGCACAGGGTTTCAGGCTGCGGGTCCAACAGATAGACGATACGGCGGCCGCACTGTGGGCGCGCCACGATGCGGAAAGCTCCGGCGGACAGCAGGGATTCCGCCGGTGGGGGATTCTGCTCTATGGGTCGGGCGCTTTGGCGGTCATTGCGGGATGTGCCGGGTTTGTCGCAATTCTCTTGCTGGAATTTCTGCCTGCCGGCTTGGGAAGCCGCAAAAGGCTGTGGCCGAGATCACTTTGTTGGACAGCAGACTACGCTCCTGCCGTGTTCCTGCTCGCCAGCGCCGCATTTCTGATGAGCTCTCTGCCGTACGCACATGCCATTTCAGAGAGTTTTTGGCAGAGTAACGGTGTTTTTGATGGGGACCTGACTAGCGATGCTCTATTGCTTCCGCGTTTCTTGAAGTTGCAAGCCGTTGTGGTCTGGTCTTCGATAACAGTAGTTCTGGCTGCCATTGCGATTTTCATCGTCGGACACAGCATCTACCGGAACAAGGGGATTCAAAGGAAGCAGATTTAAGCACGGCACTGCCAGAGTGGTCCGAAGTTCCGGAGTTCCAAGTTGTCATTAATTAGCAACCCGAAGCATTTGGATCTGGACAGCCAACGCTTCGGCACGGCCGTCGTTCCTAACCAAGCGCCCTCTTTCTGCAGGGTTTTGGATAGAACATTTGGGGGGCTACCCGTTCCAATGGGTATTGAGCAGCCTGACCATCTTTCTTGCGTGAGCGAGGACCGCATCATGGTCCACGTCGTCGTAGTCAATCCGCATCGAGAAGGTGTCCGGACCGGTGATCTCGATCGACTTGTCCCCCGGCAGAGGTTCCTGCATCCTGAAGAGTCTCGTCACGGTTATCTTATCCTCCCGCATGCGCGATGCCGTCGATGAGTGTACCACCTTCGTGCTGTGTCGTTTCAACGCGGAGGGCCTTCGGTGGCCTTCGGTAATCTTCAGGATTCCCAAAATCGCTATCGGAGATTTCTCTGGGGGAATGTCAGACCGGTCCGTCGACCGTAGGGCGATAGAAGTCAATCGCCAGTGGCGAGCTTTTTTTGAGCTTGAAAGATTGCCGTTTTAGATTTCCGTCCCCGAGGGTCACGGAGCCCGCTCCGGAGGTACACTGGCGGACTCGGTTTGTTGATAAGTGTCAGATGAATGCAACTGGCACCTTTGGGTGACCTACCGTGGACATAACTCGACCAACATTGTCCGTTGCCCGAAAACACCCCTTCTTTGAGGAGACCGTCATCCTCTTCCCGGTCTTCTGAAGGGATGAACCATAAAAGATAAACCTTCATGCCCATACGATCAGATCCCTCCCTTTCGGTGAGCCCATTTGCGAATCCTGTTACGGTGGCGTTGGAATGCGGAAGATCGTGGCAGGTTCGAATGAGATGATCATCCCTGATGTTCACGCAATGATGGGCCGGGATGGTTTGGCACTGAGGGTAGAAGTACATCGATATGGTTGAAATCCCAAGCTTCCCGGAGTCTTTCGATCGTGGCATTCCGCTGTTGATGATTGATACCCACGGTGTTGAAATCAGACTGTAACCAAAACAGAAAGTTCAAACAAACAGCCTTGCGATTGGCCGCGACCTCGTGAACGAAATGCATTCGACTGTAATCCCACGCCTTTACCATGGCGATGAACTGTGCCACCGCATCCTTCCCGTTGAGTCCAAATTCCTCCGGTATGAACCCTTTGAATTCCTTTCCGAAGTAGGCCGATTCGACGCTGATCATGCCGTGGATTGAAGCATTGAATTGTGAGAGATGATCCGCTGGAATCGGAGTACTCGACGTGGGTGGCAGAGCCTACCGTGCGCGGGGAGTAATGGCCAAGATGGGAATCCCGCACGGAAAACCTCGTCACGTATCCCGCGAAGCCAGAGTCCTTTGTATTCCAGTCCTTCGCTATCTGGGTTGCGTACTCTCGATTCGCGACCGGATAAAAGATCGGCTGCTGCGGCAGACACGGAGGGAATTGACGCATTCCCGAGTCCCAGATCAACGAAAGTTCATGAAGCCCGACAGGGCGGAAGAGAGTCGCCATGCGGCTCAAGTTTAGCCTACGGCGCTCATGGAGGGGTCAACGCCCGCCGGCATCAGCCGGCATGCATCCGCACTGCGCTTCTTCTTCCTGAAAACTCCACGCCGCTATTTTCATTTTCCGAGTAAGGACGGAACTCGCCAAAAAGAAAATCTTGACGGCACATAATTGTGTAGTAGCATTACACACGTTGGTAGTAGATGATCAAAATGATTGAACCCAAACTGACAAAGCTCGAATTTCAGATCATGGAAACGCTGTGGACCCGGGGCGAGGCCTCCATTCGCGAGATTCAGGAGGCATTTCCAGAGAAAGGGCGACCGGCGTATACCACGGTTCAGACCACGGTTTACCGCCTGGAGACCAAGAAGGCGCTCCGCCGCGTGAAGAAGGTCGGAAATTTCCATATTTTCGAAGCCGCGATCTCGCGCGATATCGCACAACGAAAGCTGGTGGACGATCTGCTGGCGCTGTTTGGCGGGCGCACCCAGCCCGTGATGGCACATCTGATTGAGTCGGGCCAGCTCACGCTCGAGGATGTGAAGGAAGCCGAAAAGACTCTCCGCAAGCTGGCGAGAAAGGAAAAGGCGAAATGACACCGTCAAACTTATCCGCCCTATGGAGAGACATGGCTCCGGGCCTGGGCAATCACTTGTGGCAGTCAACCGTGTTCGCTGCCGCCGCCGGATTGTTGACGGTGATTCTACGAAAGAATCACGCCCGCGCCCGGTACTGGCTCTGGCTGGCAGCGTCGATGAAATTCCTGATTCCGTTTTCGCTGCTGGTGGGCATTGGGAGTCGCCTGGCCTGGTCACCAGGTTCGACAGGTACAAACACCGGCCTGTATCTTGCCGTGAAAGGTGTCGGCCAACCATGCAGCCGACAGTTCCAACCTACTTTGCGGGCGCCCAGTCGACCGTTTCCGCCAGCCTTGGTTGCTTTCTTCCGATGTTTCTCATGGCTCTGTGGCTCTGCGGATTCCTGATGATCCTCTGCCTTTGGTGTGTCCGTTGGCGGAGAATTTCCGCTGTCGTTCGGGAAGCGGTTCGACTGCGTGAGGGCCGCGAGGTGGAAACCCTTCGCCGGGTCGAACGAATGCACGGCCTCCAGAAGGCGCTCGACATTCGGCTGTCCTCTGCTTCGCTTGAGCCGGGAATTTTCGGCATCATCCGGCCTGTCTTGCTTTGGCCTCAGGGCATATCCCCACGGCTCGAAGATGCGCACCTCGAGACCGTTCTCGCACACGAGCTTTTGCACGTGCGCCGCCGCGACAATCTCGCCGCTGCCCTGCACATGGCAGTCCAAGCGATCTTCTGGTTTTACCCGCTGGTTTGGTGGTTGGGAGGACGGCTGCTCGAAGAGCGCGAGCGCGCTTGCGATGAAGCAGTGTTGGAATCGGGCGGCAACCGAAAGGTCTACGCCGAAAGTGTTTTGAAGATTTGCGAATTTTGTGTGGGAGCTCCGATGACTTGCGTGGCGAGTATCAACGGGGCCGACCTCAAGAAAAGAATCTGCCACATCATGACCGAAGGCGTCACGCGTGATCTTGATTTCAGTAAAAAGCTGTTACTGGTTGTCGCGGCACTGTTGGCCCTGATAACTCCGATCACGTCAGGCCTGCTGCATCCCACCTTGACCCATGCCAGGTCGCAACCTCAAAGCACTGCCGACGCCAATACTCTCGTATACGACACGGTTTCGATCAAGTCGAGCGCCCCTGCAGAAGAATGGGGCTTTCTGTTTGGCGGGCGCACTTTCACCGCAACCAACATTACACTGCGAGACCTCATTGCGGACGCCTACGATGTCGACGCCACTCGAATCTCCGGAGGGCCAGGCTGGCTCACGTCCGAAAAATTCGATGTCCACGCCTCCATGGGTCAGTCCACACTCGATAAGCTCAACGCCCTTCCCGAGCCTCAGGCCAACCTCGAACGCGAGCACATGGTCCAGGCTCTCCTTACCGATCATTTTCACCTTCTGCTGCAGCACCAGAACAAAGAGCTTTCGGCCTATTCCCTCGTTGTCGAGGAAAATGGTCCGAAACTCAAGCAAGCTATGGCGGGCGACACCTACGCCGATGGGCTAAAAGGACCGGATGGCGTCCCCATCGGGCCGCATAGGATGCGCAGCGTAAACGGGGAATTGACGGTTCAGAGTTTGCCGATGACGGAGGTCGCCAAGTTGCTGACGGGGCAATTGCACCGCACCGTCTTCGACCATACCGGCCTCACAGGAGATTACGATTTCACGCTGAAGTGGACGCCCGACAACACTCAATCCGCGGGCCCGCGAGGCCCGGAAAGCAACCGGTCGGGCCCTTCCATCTTCGTCGCGATTCGCCAGCAGCTCGGCCTTGAACTCGAGTCCCAAAATGTTCCCATGGACGTTCTCGTAATCGCTCACGCCACGAGGCCATCGGAACATTAGTCAACGGGTGTGATTGGTCCGATTGTGCCTCATTGGTCGCACGCCAGAGAGTTCAATGGTGACGCTGTCGAGAACCAGGCGATTTCATGAGTTTGCGCCCTCTGTTCGCCTTTTCCGAGGGGTCTTGAGTGAAGTCGCGATTGTTTCGCCCAGCCTCACGAGTGGACCGATTCCTGGCAAACCGCCCGGGAATGGATCAGGCTTCGGCTGAGCTTGTGCCCAACGATACGTCTTCTTCTCGCCCTTGAATTCACCAGCGACAACCTCTCCTTCCGTCATTAATCGAGTCACGGTCGTGTAGACAGAGCCGAGTGGGTTCTGGTGGCGCTCGATTGGGAACTGCAGATCCTTCAGAATGCCGAGAATTTCCGAAATCGTTACATCTTCGCTTGTGGCTCGCAGTGCGGTGCGAATGGCGTCTTTCAGACCCTCACCAGAGCACAGCTCGTTATGCTCGTCAATTCGGTCAGCGTACGCATAGATTCCGCCAACGAGACGCTTTAACTGAGCGATTTCCTTCTCCGTTGCTTCGAGAGTTGCTAACAGCCGACGCCGTTTTTCCACTGCAGTGGCGAGGTCGGTGCGGGCTCGCTTCATCAATTCGCGGTAGGTCGACTCGTCCATATACGTATAACTATACAACGTGTCGATCACCCTGAACAGATCGGTGAGACGACGCGCCTCCATCAACTGGCGTTTGTCATAGTCAACAATGGTTTCTTCCAACGTCCCTGCCATTTCGCGGTGCTAAAATTGGGACCAGCAAACGTTCCAACGGCTTTCTGTCCACGGAGTTGCGGACATGAGCATCCTCAGGGCGGTCATCGTACTGGCATTCACACTCCCGCTGTTTGCACAACGGCCCTCTCTCCATGAGCGTCAACTTGGCACCTACAAAGGCAATGACGACGCAGTGCGCTCGGCGATGAGCTACTGTAACGCCATTGATGATTCCGTCGAGGAGCAGCAGCCGCGTATCTTTGCCCTCGACAAGGTCTATGTTGCGGGACAGGAGCGAGGTTGGAAGCAGGTCGCGGATCGCGGCGAGTGGAACGCACTGGGCAAACCCGCACCGTTGGCGTTCGTGTGGGATCGGGACGGGACGATTGTCAGGGTCACAGTTGTGGCGAGGCCGTTCCTGTTTCGGTCGGCCATGTCGGCGCATGAAAGGGTCGACTACTGCTACGGGGGCGATCACAAGCTGATTCGGCTTCGCGCGGTCTGGTACGTCCCCGCCTTCTGCGAGGTTTTGTTCCCCTGTCGGCTCATCAGCGACCGGGATTTCTTTCTTCTGCACTCGCAAAGCCCGGCTGTCACCGATTGGGTGTTCAACGCTGACGGGACCATCAACAAACTTCGAAATGGCAAAGAAGTGGACAACTACTTCGATCCTAGCAATTCTCTGACGGTCAACGAGCTGCACCTCAGGACAAGTGACCACTTACCTTTCGATCACACAGCAAAGTCAAAGTAGGACGCACGGGTTCAAGACGCACAGCAGGGTCTTGACAGCCTCCCATCACTAAGTCAGATTCTACTTCTCTGAGAAGGTCATAAAGTCAAGGGCGACGTGGCGGCCCTCCAATTTTTTTCTCCGACATCGACGACGCCGCGTCCGCTGGAGTGGAGAGCTGTCCAGGGCGCCTTTTCTTGGCGTTCATCTCGACCCTTGCCAGCTCTCCACGCTACTTCATAATCGGGCGGGGAACGAAGCGAAGGCGCAGTTCTGAAATGTAAAGTTCTGAAAACACCCCAGCAGGCTGAAATTGAGGGGCTCGTTCACGTGTAGATCTGCATCAAAGCTAAGAGCATCTCGCAACCCTGCAATCAAATGCCAGATCACTTCCTTATTCATTTGGCCCGTCTTCTTTTGGGAGGGGCATGCCTTTTTTCCCCGATGATGACCCATGCCGAAGACGCCGCCGACCAACACGTGGAGGTGACGCTGGTCTCAGAGCAACAGGCGATTGTTCCTGGCCAGAAATTCCTGCTGGGCATCTGGTTTCACCTGCAGGATGGTTGGCACACCTACTGGGTTAATCCCGGCGATGCGGGAGAGCCGCCACGCATCGCCTGGGAGTTGCCAGCGGGATTTCAGGCGGGTTCCATTCAATGGCCGTATCCGACTCGCCTGTCGACTCCTCCTTTCGCAGATTTTGGTTATGAACATCAAGTCTTGCTCACTGTGACGGTTCAACCTCCTTCGGGATTAGGACTGGGTCAGAATGAAAAGATAGCTGCGCATATTCGCTACCTTATTTGCCGCGACGTCTGCATACCAGGCCAGAAGCAACTTGTGCTGACGCTTCCCGTCAAAAACCAAACTGAGCCAGGTTCAGACGCTCCCTTGTTTAAAACCGCGCAGCAGCAAGTACCCAGGCCGATTCCGAACGGTTGGCGGATCTCGGCAAAGTCAGTCGGAGAAGAATTCCAGTTACGGCTGAGGATCGGGAAATTTGCGGTTCCTCCCCAATTCTTTCCGTTGGAGCCGGAACAGATAGAGAATGCCGCTCCCCAGAACGGGACTCCCACGCAGGAGGGTTACGAGCTGCGTCTTAAGAAGTCGAATCATCTGTTGAAGCCGATTGCGCGTTTAAAAGGCGTCATCGTTGTGGCCGGAACGGCGTACCTGGTAGATGTTCCGGTCCTCCCATCATTCGGCCGAGGTCGGGTGCAGTCCCAGCAAAACTGATGGAGGAGACCATGAAAAGGAATCTGTTATGCAATCTGGCAGTTACAGTGGTGCTGGCGAGTTTGAGCTATTCGCAAAAGGTCAGCCAGGCCGCACCGGATTTTAAAGCGACCGACAGCAATGGTCGGACGCATGAATTGTCGGAGTATCGGGGGAAGTACGTGGTTTTGGAGTGGCACAACAATGGATGTCCGTACACGCGGAAGCATTACGAGAGCGGCAACATGCAACATCTACAAAAGGATTGGACGTCGCGCGGCGTAATCTGGTTCACGGTAATCTCCTCTGCACCCGGCCAGCAAGGATATGTCACGGCGCAGCAGGAGAACGAATATATGAAGCGGATGAATGCCGTACCCACGGCTGCTCTCCTGGACCCAGAAGGAAACATAGGCCGGCTCTATGCCGCGAAGACGACTCCTCACATGTTCATCATCAATCCTGATGGCGTGCTCATCTATGATGGGGCGATCGACAGCAAGGCCACTACGGATCAGAGCGATATTGCCAGCGCGACGAATTACGTCTCACAGGCTTTGGACGAGTCGATAGCTGGCAAGCCGGTAAGTACACCGACTTCACGGCCGTATGGATGTTCCGTCAAGTATGCGCATTGAAGAATAACGGTCGGAAGTCAAGACCTGCCGCGCAGGCAGGTTAATCGAACTCCTGAACAACGATGTCCAAAGTGTCCGAGGCACCCCTTCAAAGTTCCATAAAATTGATGTCAACCGGCAGCGATGCTGAGGAATCCATTTGGCGGGATTCCTGGTCGTGACACCATGGAGGGTGTTGGTCCCGTCATAGTTCCCCGAGCCAGCCATCAGATAAAATTCGACGCTGGTCGAACGCCGCGCCATGCGGGGCGGTGGTAGTGTCGGCGTTGAGAGCAGTGACCTGGAAGTCCACCTCGTGATCGATTTGACTATCAGTGCGTTTCCGGTGGACGGATACACAGTAAAATCCGCGACCTCATGAGGGACTCCGGTGCCGTCCCATGGGAGGACTCGATTTCAACCTCGGTTTTCCCGTCAACTCCAACCCGAGCAATCGGTCCGCAGGTGAACAAGCCCAGCACAAGCGGGGATCCATTTTGTAGTAGTTCGTGCTCTGGAGCATCCGTTGAAACGCGCCAAAGCTAAGGAGTTCTCTCAGCCTAATGGACTGCGGGTTCAGGCTGGAACCCAACCGTACGCGCTCACACTAAGGTCCACGGTTCTGGCAAAGCCATTCTGCGACGATGCAGTGACCATAACGGTGGCGGTCGACCCAACCGTGACAGCCTGTAATGAGGGACTCACGCTCAAGGTGAACTTTGGTTGCTCAAGAGCAAACCTTTGGTCCGGGCAACTGCCA
>Ga0123356_10003082_pt1 | contig 17602 bp, 14 predicted proteins | sample TergutEmb28metaG_2_FD_92546 | JGI IMG/M metagenome (GOLD analysis project Ga0123356, IMG submission 92546) | Embiratermes neotenicus P3 segment gut microbial communities from Petit-Saut dam, French Guiana - Emb289 P3 | ecosystem: Host-associated > Arthropoda: Insects > Digestive system > Gut ...
CCGACACCAACTACATCCTCCCCCAAGCTGCGTTGAAATTCGCGCTCGCTCATCCCGCCGTCAGCACTGTCATCACCGGCATCCGCAACACCACCCAGGCTGAGCAAAACTGCGCCGCCTCCACTCTCCCTGCACTCCCCCAATCCCTCCTCGAAAAACTTTACGCCCACAACTGGCGCCGCGCATTCTGGCATCTCGGAAAATAAAAAAACATTATCAACGTTGTTCATCTGGCTTTCTATTTAGCCGGCATGCTCGCATGCCGCTCGTCGCGGAGCAGATCGTCCATTGCTGTCATAGGAGCACGTCATGAAAAAACTCATTTCCGCCTTTCTCATCGCAGCACTTGCCATCTCCGCCCATGCCGCCGATTGGCCGCAGTGGCGAGGCTCCAACCGTCTCGGCGCCGCTGACGAAACCATCAAACCCGAATGGCCCACTGAAGGCCCCAAAGAACTCTGGCGGGCCACGCTCGGCGCAGGGTACTCCGCTCCCGCCGTCGTCGGCGAAAAACTCTACATCACTGGCAATCTCAAAATCAACGACGAGCTCCGCGGACACCTCTTCGCCATCGACACTGCCACCGGAAAAGAACTCTGGCGAACCGACTACGGACAAGAATGGTCCAAAAACTACCCCTCCACTCGCACAACGCCCACCGTCGTCGGCGACAAACTCTACTTCATCAGCGGCTCCATGGACGTGCTGTGCCTCTCCACCGAAGGAAAAATCATCTGGCGCGTCAACATGGCTGAGCGATTCCAGGGCAAGCCGCCCATGTGGGGCTACGCCGAATCGCCGCTCATCTACGACAACAAAATCATCTGCCACCCCGGTGGCCCGGACGCAACCGTCGCCGCCCTCGACATCAACGGCGGCAACACCCTCTGGACCGCCAAACTCGCCACCAATAACACCCCCGACGGCTCCACCTACTGCTCCCCCATCCTGCTGACCCTCCACGGCACTCGCCAGGTCGTCACGCACACCAACAACCATTTCATCGGCCTCAACGCCGACACGGGACAACTCCTCTGGCAAACCCCCTACAAAAATTTCCGCGGCATCCATCCCAACACCCCGCAGCCCATCGGCAATGACACCATCGCCATCTCCTCCGGCTACGAGTTCGAAACACGCCTCTACCGCATCAACAAAAACACTGATGGCTCATTCGCCGCCGAGCAACTCTGGACAACCAAGGACGCCGACGCCCAAGTCCACGGCATCGTCCTGCACAACAACGTGCTGTTCTCCTCTGCCACCAAAGGCGGCATGAGCGCGATCGATCCGAAAACCGGCCAAACGCTCTACCGCGTCAAAGAAGTTGAAAAACCCTCGCTCGTCAAATCCGCCAACCGCCTGATCGCCTATTCCGAAAAGAACGGCAACGTCTACCTTCTCGACGCCACCCCCGAAAAATACACCATCCAAGGCCAATTCCCCATCACCTTCGGCGAACTGCAACACTGGGCCCACCCCGTCATCGCTAACGGCAAACTCTACATCCGCCACGGCACGGTCCTGGCCGCATACAACGTCAAATAGCAGCCTGCGGGTATAATGACTGCCATGCTTAAAACACTCTTGCATCGTCTCAACACCCGCACCGCGATCGTCGGCGTCATCGGACTCGGATACGTCGGACTACCGCTCGTCCGAGCCTTTTCCAACGGCAACTTAAAATGCATCGGATTCGACGTCGATCCGGCGAAAGTCGCCAAGCTCATGGCGGGGCGGAGTTATATCAAGAGCATCCCCGCCTCGCTTATTCGGAAACTCGTCAAGAGTCAGCATTTCGAAGCGACGACGGACTATTCTCGTACAGCGGAATGCGATGCGCTGGTGATTTGCGTGCCCACGCCGTTGGATAAGAAGCATGAGCCGGACATGACTTACGTCGAGCAGACCGCTCGGGCGATCGCCAAACACCTCCGCGGTAGCGATCCCGCTCTGCGGGGCGGTGGCTCCCAACTCATCGTCCTCGAAAGCACCACCTACCCCGGCACCACGCGAGAAATCGTTCTGCCCATCCTCGAATCCACAGGCCTCAAGGCCGGAAAAGACTTCCTGCTCGCCTACTCCCCCGAGCGAGAAAACCCCGGCAGCAAAGATTTCGAAACGGCGACCATCCCCAAAGTCGTCGGCGGTCGCGACGCGGCAAGCCTCAAGGCCGCCGTTGCGCTTTATCGTTGCGCCGTCAAAAAAGTCATACCCGTCGCCTCACTCGAAATCGCCGAAGCCGCAAAAATCCTCGAGAACTGCTACCGCTGCATCAACATCGCCTTCATCAACGAGTTCAAAATCATCCTCGACAAGATGGGCATCGACGTCTGGCAGGTCATCGAAGCCGCCAAAACAAAACCGTTCGGATTCCAACCCTTCTATCCCGGCCCTGGCCTTGGCGGACACTGCATCCCGATCGATCCGTTCTACCTCTCATGGAAAGCAAAACAGTACGGCGTCGCCGCGCAGTTCATCGAACTCGCCGGCAAGGTGAACGTTTCCATGCCCGAATACGTCATCAGCAAACTCGCCGCCGCCATCGCCATCCGTGGCAGTCGCATCCTCATCCTCGGACTCGCTTACAAGAAGGACGTTGACGATCTGCGAGAGAGCCCGTCGATCGTCCTGATCGAGCGCCTCAAGGCCCGCGGCGCAAAGGTCGATTACAACGATCCGCACATCCCCGCCACGCACAAGCAGCGAGAACGCGACCTGCAAATGACCAGCGTCCCGATCACGCCCGCCGCCCTGAAAAAATACGATGCCGTCGTGATCGCCACCGATCATTCCGCTTACGATTATCCGATGATTGTGCGAAATGCCCGGGTTGTCGTTGACACGCGTAATGCGACTGGGCATGTCAAGAAAGGCCGCGAAAAAATCATCAAGGCTTAGAAACCCCGGAGTTCACACTTTAGCGTGTTCTTCTGCGAAACACGCTAAAGCGTGAACTTCGGGGTTCCTCAGCCAACCACTTCCGCCTCCGCCGGCGGCGAGCCATGATCCGTCACACAAACCACTGCCGCGTTCAGCGACGCCGGCCGCATCTCCTTGGGCAACTTCACAATCGCCATCGCCGCCGCTCGCAGCGTCGCGCCAGTCGTCGAAACGTCGTCGATCAGCCAAAGATGCTTGTCCGCCAATGCCCCCCTCCACGCGTCCTTGCGGCAAACAAACGCATCCTTGAGATTTTCCGCTCGGCGTGTCGGGGTATCAATCCTCGCCTGCTCCGCGGTCCGGCGTACACGCCGCAACGCACATCGCACCTGCCACCCACCCAGCACCGCCACCTTCCTCGCCAACTCTTCCGCCTGATTGAATCCTCGTTGTGCCCGGCGTGTCCAGTGCAGCGACACCGGCACAAGGTAATCGACGCCGACACCGGACTCCGTCGCCACTTGCTCGATCGCATGATGCAGGAACGGAGCGAGCACCTCCGCCACCTCCCACGACCGCCCGAACTTTAAGCGATGCACCAGCGTAATCAGCGGCTCACTGAACGTCCCCACCCGAGCCGTCCGCTTCACCCCGGCGTTCCGCTGTCCACACCGATGGCAGCGGTTCCGCCAATCGTTTCTTGCGAACGGCCCAACAGTCAGCCCGCATCGCCGACAATAATTCTGTGCCGCGAGCACCCCAATCTCCCTTCGCACCTTTTCCGAAAGCCCACCCATCCCCATCGCTTCCTCATCCGCCCAGCATCCCGGCGGAAACAGCGTGTCCACCACCGCCCGCAGCCCCCATATAGCCCCGGCCTTGGCCGGGATGAACGTTCGCTTGAACATGGTCGCTCCCCAGAAAAAAAGGGAGCGACACCGCAATCCGCGACCCGAAGGCTTTAGCGAGCCCGTACGCCAACGAACTACGGGCCGCTCCTTTCAGAGCAGCCCGAGTTCAATTTGACGTACTTAAATCGCTAAATTTTCGGGTCAAATGAAATCGAACCGAAATTTTCAAAAACACCGTGGCATAAACACCATTATTTCATCGCATATCTCCCGCAACAATCACGACACAATTATACCGAACATCATATGCAAATAAATCAGAGCTGCAATCGTAACCAAAGCACTACGCGGTAGCGTTGTGGTTGGTCCCCTGCGCGAGCTTACGCTCGCAGCTCTGATGTGACGATCAAACCACGATCGGATACTTTCCATACTCCAGCGTCGTTTGCCGCATCGCCTGATAATTCGCCAGCGTCGCCCATTCCGGCACCGAATTCCCCGACCCCAGCCCAAACCCACCACCCGGCCCCACAGCCCGAAGCAACTCTCGCACACGTTCCGCCACCTGCTCTGACGAACCGCTACGGAGAAGTTCCGTATCGACGTTGCCGAAGAGAGCGAGGCGATTGCCGTGGGTTTGCTTGAGGTGTGCGATGTTCATCGCGGTCGGATCGATCGGATGCAGCGCGTCGAGGCCGAGGTCGATCAGGTCTTCAAGCACCAGTTCCATGTTGCCGTCGGAATGCATGAAGAAGAGTCGGCCTGCGCCGTGGCAGCGTCGGGCGATCTCGCGATACCATGGAAAAATATGTTGCCGCAGTGAGTCGGGCGAGATCATCGGCCCGGTGTTGTACGCGATGTCATCAACCGCGCAGACCGCACCAACGTGCTCCATCGCCAACAGTTCATCGAGTGCGGAGAGCTGAATTTCCGCAACTCTTTGGATGACTCGCACTGCCAGCGAATTCGCCGGGGGGGGCTCCATCAGCGACTCGCAAAAATTCTCGAAACCCATCAGCATCCAGCTCAGCGTGAAAATTTTTCCCGAGAGCGCGATCGTTTTCATTTTGGGTGGAAGCAACGCCCGCACTTTCCGAAAATCGTCGAGTTCCACCTGTCCCGCAACGTCCCACGGAAACGTCTCGAATTCCTCATGCGTCCCGATCACGCTGGTCAGCTCGAGGTTCCATTCTTTCTGCCGTTCACGCAGCATCCGCGAGATAGCCGAATCTTCCGTCACCCGCCCTGGCCGCATCATGCCCATCACCAGCGGGATGTAGTCGTAACCGGCCTGCGACCAGAATTCGACCTGCGCCGGAAGATCGTCGGCTGTCACCGTTCGACCAAGAAACTGGCTCTGGATCGCAAAATCCACCAGCAACTCAAACAACGGCACACGATCGGGATTGTCGCGCCTAACCGCCCGCACCACCCGCGAAAAATCCGGATCAATCTCGTTCATCGTCAAAACTCTTTTCTTTCCACCGACACACGGCTCGTCATCACATGCATCCCCCGCGGAGCGACCTTTGCAGGAAACTCCCGCACATTCGCCGTCTCGATGCACATCATCTCCAGCCACTCGTCGTCCCCAAAGTCCGGCATCGCTTTGGCCTTCGCCACCCACGGATTCCAAACGACCGCGACCTGCGAGTTATACCGCCTCAGCGTGATCAACCGGTTCAGCGACCAATCCTCCAACACGATCACGCCCTCGGTATTCACATACCGCCGATCCGTCTCAGCCTCGATCGCAATCGCCTCCGCATGACTTTTATCCTGCACATCCTCAACGACGCTGATGTATTTGACATTCTCCAGGCCGGTGATGCCGATCTGCCGCACATCTCCCACATGAAAATAAGTATGCTGCGCCTTCTCCGCGACCAATGGCGTATCGCCGAGATTCGTCAACTCCAACTGCATCACCAACTCCGCCCCAAACGTCACACGATGCCGCAGCAAAAAATCGTGCGGCCAATATTGTCGGGTCGCTTCAGAGCTCCTCAGCGACATCACTACCGTCACCTCCCCATTCCGCTCATCCACCGCCTCCAACTCCCACGGCAACAACCTCGCAAAACCATGCGCCGGCGTCCCAGCATTACTAAACCATGGAAAACAAATCGGCACCCCACCACGAATCGGCTTGCCCGCCTCCCACCAACTCGCCTTGCTGCACCAGAGCACCTCCTCCGCCCCCACCGGCTTCCATGCCGCGACATGTCCGCCCTGCAGATAGATCGTCCCCGTCGCCGCCGACGCCGTGACCTGCACCGCCGCAAGACCACCATTGCCGGAGACAACCTGCGCGACACCCGGAATCCCAAATTGTTGATTGAGCAAAGCAACATCGATCATGAATCATCTCCTCATCGAACTTTGCAGCAGGATATCGCATTCGGTCCTTCAAGCCAATTCCAAACTTTTATAAAGTTACAGTGGTAATGTAACGAACTTGCGGATACGCTACACAACATAGTCGTCATCGAAACTATATAGGAGAGTTTCTTATGGCCAATGTTCTTGCAACGCTCAATGATCATGTCCGTCGTCTGGCTCGTCGCGAACTTCGCAGCCAGTCCAAGGCCGCCCGTCGCGCCACGGCCCAGTTCCGTCGCGACACCGTCGCCATGAAGCGACTGGTCAAGGACCTGCAGGCTCGACTTGCCGACGTGGAGAAACGCGTGGCAAAGTGCTGCGCGTCGCGCCCCGTCGCAAACGTCGTTGCCGCGGAACCCGCTCTCGAGACCGCACGCTTCCGCGCCGGCGGACTGCGAACGCACCGCGCCAAGCTCGACCTGTCCGCCCGCGACTACGGCAAACTCGTCGGAGTCTCGCCCCTGACCATCTATCATTGGGAAGCCGGCAGGTCGAAGCCACGCCCGAAGCTGATGGCCAACCTCGCCGCCGTCCGAAGCATGGGCAAGCGAGAAGCGCTCCAGCGACTCGAAGAGATCGACTGAGCTTATAGAAGTGCCCTTATGGTGGGGGAGTTTCCGCCGCCTTTGCCGCAGCTTCGGATTTCTCGTGGATCGCGTGGATCGCATTGATCACTTCCGCGATCAGCATCGGAGAATGCGGAATGTCATTATGCCCGCCCTTGATTGTCCGAGGCGTCACGGTCGATCCGACGATCTGCGCCTGACGTTCGATCCCCATGCCCGAACGCTGATACCAGATATGGTCCACGATATTCTTTGAGAGATTGAAGTCGTTCCATGCCGGATCGATGAAGACCGCCAGGTCCAGCTTCTGCATCTTTTCCGCGGCCTCGTTGATCGCGCCGCAGCCGAAACTGTGGCCGATGAAGATGATATTCGTTCGCGGCTTGGACTCGGCGATCCTTTTAAGGTTCGCGTTATGCCCGTCCCAGCCGCCGGCGTTGACGACCTTCGCATACGGGCATTCCTGGATAATCATGAGCCGCAGTGTCCGAAGCTGGCTGTAGCCCATCCCGCCGACGGTGACCACCAGCGTCGGCTTGGTCTTCGCGCACGCTCCAAGGAGCCAGGCCATCAGCATCACGAGCAGTAACTGCCGCCATTGACTTGTGTTGATTCGCATAGGTTCCACCTGGTACAGACTTACGAGAAACGCGCTTCGAGAAAGGCGTAATTTACCGTTGAACGCCAGAATCTTCCATGGCTTTTGCCCGAAATTTTCAGAAGCTTCGTCCCGGATTGCCGATGTAATGCACGGATTTGGTCGATGTAGACAAAGGAAAGTGGATGGCGGACTATAATATCGGACGCATCCCGCCAGCGCCGGCCAATGCCGGCCAGCGCTGCCAAAGAGCGATTGACCGCTCTTTACAACAACGGTATAAGCGCTAACGCTTAATAAGCACTGGCGCTTGATTCAAGAAGCTTTGAGGATTGATCTATGCTCGGCGGCAAACGACTTCTAGTGGCTCTTTCTTTGGCGTGTCTTGCGGCTCCGCTCATGGCGGCGGACCCCGTCGATCCGTCGCAGGCCGCGACGGAAAGGGCGAAAAAACTCCTCGCTCATCGACTGTCAACCGACGCGATCATTCGCTCGCGAATGGCCACATCGCCCGGCGTTGCAGACGAGGCGACAATCCTCATACAGACCGCCGCAACACTCGATCCCGACAACACGCGGCTCCTCCGATTGCTCGCCGAATCTGTACGCGTATCGAGCCTGCCCAACAAACTCGACATCGAACGCGACGCTCTCAGGAACGTCATCCGCCTCGACACCGGCGACCTGGTCGCGCAGGTCAACTATTTCGATCTTGTCGCAGGCGCCACGCAAGCCCTCGATCAGCGTGCCCGCATCTATCGCGGCGCACTCGATTCCACTTCGCTGGACCCGCAGGTCCGCAGTGAGATGGCGGTACGTCTCTCGAAGATCGCCGCCGAACGTGGCGACCTCGATTCCGCCAAGGGCTTTATTACGCAGGCATTGCAGCACAACGACGTGAACGTGTCCGCCCTCACCGCCGCGATTGCCCTTGCCGATCCGACGCCCCAGGCGCGGCTCCAGGCGATCGTCGCTCTGCTGGCTGCCAATCCGTTGCAGCCGGAGGCTTGGGTCGGCGCCGCTGCTGCCCTCTCCATAGGTGGCGCTCACGAACGTGCCGCAGACTGCCTCGTCATCGCCATCGACCAATGGAACGTCGCAGGCCGCCAGCTTCCCGCGGAAGTCGTCCAAACCGCCGGCCAGGAATTGGCCATCGCAGGCCGACCGGCAATGGCGCAACCTTACCTCATGATGGTCGCAAAAGCTAAAGACGCTCCGCTCTCAGCACTGGTTGCCGCGAGGGTCCTGGCGACGGAATATGCCCCGATCGCCGCCCGGCCGGACGATCCCACCCCAGCCGCCGTCATCGGCGAACTCGAAACCCAGATCCGTGCACGCCTGCAGCAAGTCGTCTCTGCCGACCCCAAAAACGCCACACCCTTCGCCGAAGCCGCATGGGTCGAGCTCTCCAGCATGCCAACGATCTCCGCCGACACCGCAAAATGGATCGACGCTTATGCCGCACTGGTGCCCGCTGGCGATCCGACGCTCGCAAGGCTCAAAGCATGGCAACTGCTCCGTGACGGCAAATTGGCCGAATCGCTTGCCATCATGGAAAAGCTCACCACCTCGGGGGAGGGTGGAGGTGACCCGCTCGCGCAGCTCGGACTGGCTCGCATCTACCTCCAGCAGGACAACCGCGACGCTGCCGCCAAGCAGCTCCAGCAGCTTTGGAACAACCAACCCACCGGCCTGCTTGCGATGCAGATCACGCAACTGGCGCGTAGCGTGCGGATCACCCTGATCGACCCGCCCGGCGTTCGACAGCTTATCCAGACGATCTCTTCGTTGCCGGAGAACGCGCTTACCATGCACCGCAATCCGAGAAGCATCGCCCTCATCGGCGGAAGCTTCACCCAGCGTTCCTACAACCAGGGCGAGCCGGTGCTGTTCAACGCACGCATCACCAACACCAGCGGTCGAACCGTCCCGGTCGGCCCCAACGGACTCATCAAGACCAACGTCGCCATCACCGCCAACAGCCGCGGCGTCGGGGCGCAAAACCTCGGGCTCATCAGCATCGAAAACCTCCAGCGGACCTATCGTCTCCACCGCGGAGCACATGCCGAAACGCAAATCCGCATCGACCAGGGCCCGCTCGCAGACCGCCTGCAGAGCAATCCGCTTTCGCTGATAACCGTCGCCGTCTCGTTCCTGAGCAATCCGCAAAGCGACGGCAACCGCATGAGCATGGGCCTTGGCGGACAGCAGGTAACCGTCGGCACTTTCGATCGCAGTGGAGCAGGACTCCCCATCGGGCTGCCCTCGATACCCACCATCACGCAGATCGCGCAGAACGCGCCAGGAATGACCGTTGACAAACAAATGATGTTGCTCGACGTGTTCCTCAGGCTCCTCGACGGCTTCTCCGAAAAGCAAGCCGAACTCGCGCCAGACGAGTCCCGCAAAATGATCCTCGACGTCCGCGCCACCATGTTCGGCACCATCAAGGACTTCATCGGCTCATCGTCACCGGAGGTCCGAGCATGGGCCGTGCGGGTCGTCCCGACGCAAGGCATGCCGCAGGACATCCTCGACCGCATCGCCAGGCTCGAAACCGACCCGAACCCCGTCGTCCGCATGATGTGGGGCATTCGTCAGGTGATGTTGTCCGCCGAGAGCGACGAAGCCAGAACACGAGCCGCCGACGCATTGGAAAAGCACGCCACCACGGAAACCGACCCCGTACTCCACTACTGGTTCGTCACCGTCGCACGGAATACACGAGCCGCCAAGCAGTAACCTTTGAATCTGCTGGTTTTCTGTAGCATCCCCAAAGCACTACGCGGTAGCGTTGTGGTTGGCCATCCATGTTGAAAAGATACGAACAAAGCACTACGCGGTAGCGTTGTGGTTGGCCATCGCTCGCGATATCCTTAACCCAATGGAGGATCCCTTGCCCCAAGAGCCAGAACAAGTTCCACGCGACTATTCCCGCCAATGCCCGGACGAGTCGTACAAAATATCCAACGCCGTCTGCAGACAGCGACGAAAAATCCATTACCCCAAGTGCGCCTCATGCCGATGGAACTACGAAGGCGTGGAGCCAAAACCCGGAGAACGCCACCCCACACCAGATTCGCCACAATACGAGGTTGCCATGATCGAAAAAGTATACAAAGCCTACGACATCCGCGGCCTCTACCCAGACCAGCTCAACGAGGACATCGCCTGGAAAACTGGCTACGCTACCGCACAATTCCTCCGCATGAACCTCACCGGCCTCGCCAAAGCCGACCCGCGAAAAAACACCATCATCGTCGGACGCGACATGCGAAGAAGCTCGCCATCGCTCGCAAAAACGCTCATCGAAGGTATCCTCTCCACAGGCACAAACGTCCTCGACATCGGAATGATCGACACGCCACAAATCTACTTCGCCATCAACCACCTCGGCACCTGCGGCGGAGTCCAGGTCACTGCCTCGCACAACCCCGCACAATACAACGGATTCAAAATCTCAGGTCTCGAAGCCCGACCCGTCGGCGAAAACACCGGCCTCAACGAAATCAAACGAATCGCCATGAACCTTCGCAAAGGACCTGCAGCACAAATGGGGCGCGTCGAAACCATGGACCTCTCTCGACCCTACAAGCAGCACGTCCTGCAATTCCTCAAACTCCAATGCAAACTAAAAGTCGTCGTCGATTGCTCCAACGGCATGGCCTGCAAATTCGTCCCCAGCATCTTCACGGACCTCCCCAACCTCGAAATCATCCCCATCAACCTCGAAATCACCGGCTCCTTCAAGCACGAGCCCAACCCCCTCGTCGACGCAAACCTCCAGGAACTCCAGGAAGCCGTACTCTCCAACGCCGCAGACTTCGGCGTCTGTTTCGACGGCGATGCCGATCGCTGCATCTTCGTCGACGAGCAGGCCAAGGTCGTCCGTTGTGACATCCTCACCGCCTTCCTCGCAAAGGATTTCCTCAAAACCAACCCCGGCTCCGCAATCATTTACGACCTACGCTCCAGCCGCGTCGTTCGCGAAGAAGTCCTCAACTCCGGTGGCATCCCAAAGCGAGAACGCGTCGGACACGTCTTCATGAAAAAAGCGCTCGCCGACTCACGAGGCATCTTCGGCGGAGAACTCAGCGGACATTTCTACTTCCGAGACAACTTCAAAACAGACTCCGGTGCCATCGTCTTCGCTGTCACTAGTTCCGTCCTCTCCGGCTACGACCTGCCATTCTCACAAGTCATCAAACCACTCCAGCGTTACTATGCCTCCGGTGAAATCAATTACGAAGTACACGACAAGGACGCCGCCATCAAAAAACTCGCACAACGCTACAAAGACGCATCCATCGACTATCTCGACGGCCTCACCGTCGAGTACGACACATGGTGGTTCAACGTACGACAAAGCAACACCGAACCACTCCTCCGCTTAAACCTCGAAGCAAACACCGCCGACCTCCTCAGAAAAAAAATCGAAGAAGTCGGCTCCCAACTCGGCACCCCAGTGTCACATTAAATGCACGTAGCGACCCCGCTTCGCGGGGTGGCGTTTAGCCGTTGATCGAAGATCAACGCTCCACAGGCCGCACATCTCCAAACGAACACAAAAACGCCGCCCCACCCCCATCATCGTACGAAAGCACCCGCTCCCCCCCGCTCTCCGCAACCCCCTCCAGCACCTTCTGCTGCTCCTCACGCTTCCCCATCGCCAGAACAACCCAAACCCGCCCCCGCTGCGCAAACTGCCGCAAATCATCCCCATATTCCTGTTCGCTATGCACCACTTTCCCACGCACGACCTCCACATCCCGCAAGATCGGCTCATCACACGACAATAAATAATAAGACCCCACCACATCCGCACCCCAATGCAGATAAACCGTATCACCCGCCTCATAATGCCGTGCCACAAACTCCAACGGCGGCCTCACGTCATATATCACCGGCACACGCACCGTATACTTCGCAGACAAATAAAACGGATAAACCAAAACCGCCAAAAAAAGAACCTTGACAACAACCCCCCACATAGCCCCGGCCTTAGCCGGGATCAAACTGCTCGCAACCAACAGCAGCATCGCCGGCACCAAAAAAATAACCAACCGCTCCTGAAACGGATACTTCTGAAAAACCGCCGCCAACAACGTAAACACAATCGGAAAAAACGCCAACCACAACATCCGCCTCGCCCTCATCCACAAATTAAAAACGCCAATCACCATCAACACCCCCACCAGCGACGCAAACTTCAACGCCAACGGACTATCAACAACCCCACGAAACGTCGCCACGAACCATCCGAAATCCGCAACCGATCGCGGAAACCCACTCTCCCAATACGACGTGAGGTAATCGCTACGAGAATAGTGCCGCGAGATCGCAAAATAATTCACCCCAAAACTCGCCAGCCACATCCCGCTCATCCCGACATACGCCAAACCTTCCGCAAATCGCCGCCGCCCAATCGCCGCCACAATCAGATAAGTCCCAACACCCGCAAGTACAAAAACCGACGTATGCGCAAACCAAACTATCACCGCCCCAAACCCCGCAAAGAGAGAAACCCGTCGATAACTAAATGGCTTATCCGCAAATTTCAACGTCGCAACCAAAATGATCAAAGCACACAGCGCTTCAAAAGTATACTGTTTAATTTGCACCCCATACCCGATGAGGTATTCACTTAAACTCAAAAGCACCAGCAATCCCAGCATCACCAGCGAATCAAGCCGCTTCCGCAAACCCACCCACGCCACAACGAGTATCGCAACTGACGCCAACAACGGCACAATCCGCAACACATACTCATGGAACCCACCAATTGCGCACGCAATCCGTGTCAGCCAAAGAAAACCCACCGGCGCCGCCTGCTCATACCCCAACGGCAAAAGCAACTCCCACAACCCGCGCTCTCTCAAATTAAGCGCCAGCAAAACCTCATCATGCAACAACCCTTGCGGAGCCAAAAAACGACGCACTCGCAACAAAACCCCAACCACAATCACCCCCCAACCCACCCAAGTCACAACCGCCGACGAAAAGCAACAATTCGAGCCCCGCGATGGTAATCCGGAGCCTTCCGTCTTGACTTGGAGAGTATTCATGCAACGCCCATTCGAGCTAACGCGACAATTCGAGTATGCTCCAATTTTTATCGGCCAAATGAAACCCCCGCGGAAGGAAAAATGAACATGAAAATTCGCCTGCCATTATCGGTCATCCTCTGCCTCTGCCTCCTCATGACGATCGGCTGCACACGCATGTTCGCCAAAAGAATGGTCGCCGCACCCAACGCCGCATGCCAAAAACTCTTCACAAACGAAGACGAACGCCATCTGAGAATCCTCGTCGGCGGGGGGGAGGTGCCGAATGCCGTCCTGGCAATGTGGATCGTCGAACCAAAAAAAGACGTCCCGCATCGCGGCACCGTCCTCCTCCTCCACGGCATCGTCGCGAACCGCCACTTCGTCATGAAGACCGCAAAATCGCTCTCCAACGCAGGCTACCGCGCCGTCGCCATCGATCTCCGTGGACACGGAAAATCCACCGGAAAATACCTAACCTATGGCGTCTTCGAATCCTCTGACATGTCGCAAGTCCTGGACTATCTCCAAATGCATCAACTCGCCGGTGAAAAAATCGGCGTCTACGGATGCTCTTACGGAGCCGCAACCGCAATCCAATTCGCCGCAAAAGATCCGCGTGTCATCGCCGTCGTCGCCGTCGCCTCCTTCTCATCACTCCACGAGGAAGCCCCCCACTTCGCCCGCACCATCCTCCCCATCCCCGGTCTGTTCCTCTCTGACAAAGATTACGAAAACATCATCGCCGAAGCCGGCCGTATCGCAAAATTCAACCCCGCCGACGCAAGCCCCGTCGACGCCATCACCAAAACAAAAGCTCGCGTCCTGCTCATCCACGGAAAATCCGACCTCGTCACAAAACCCGACCACTCCCAACGAATCCACGCCGCCTCAAAGGGGGGGGGCGAAAACACCGAACTAAAAGTCCTCCCCCACCTCGGCCACATGGCCGTCTCCTTCGAACTCTCCCAAAAAGTCCTCCAACTCACCCGCGAATGGTTCGACGCAAACCTCTGATTCACATGAGTTCGACGCCAAAAGCACTACGCGGTAGCGTTGTGGTTGGGCACCCAATTGAGCGCCATTGGGCTCTGAACTAAGGCACCACACACCGCCCCGCCGCCGGAAACCGCATCAACTCCTGATACCCCGGCGGTCGCGTCCACACCTTATGTGCCTCACAGTGCTCAAGATAATCCGCCGCCTCCTCGACGCTATCCGTCAGATGAAACAGATCCAGGTCGTGCTTATCGATCGTACGGTATTGCTTGGCCAACGTTTCACGGAGCCAACCAACGAGCCCACCCCAAAACTTCTTGTCGAAGAGGATCACCGGAAACGGCTCAATCTTCACCGTCTGGATCAGCGTCAGCGCCTCGAATAGCTCATCCATCGTCCCAAACCCACCGGGAAAGCAAACAAACGCATGTGAATACTTAATAAACATCACCTTGCGCACAAAGAAGTGATGAAACGACAGCGAAATCTGCTGATAAGGATTCGCCATCTGGTCCATCGGCAACAGGATATTACATCCCACCGACGGCCCCCCTGCGTTGTACGCCCCTTTATTCGCCGCCTCCATAATCCCAGGCCCACCTCCCGTAATCACCGCAAACCCACGCTTCACAAGCGCCTCCCCCATCGCCACCGCCTGCTTGTAATAAGGCTGTTGCGGCTTCGTCCGCGCCGACCCAAAAACACTCACCGCCGGCGGCAACTGTCCCAGCGTCTCAAACCCATCCACAAACTCCGACATAATCCGAAAGATCCGCCAAACATCCTGCGCATTCGGATCAAACGCCTTATTCGCCTTATTCGCAGGAATACCCTTGGGCTTTCTTTTCTTCGCCATGACACTACTCCATCAGAGTTTGAATACACCTCCAGAGTAATAAATGCCACCACAAAATGCACGCAAATGTTTGCACACGCAAATGTTTAGCCGTTGATCGAAGATCAACGCAGGGATACAATCCAAAACTCAACATCTCTGCCACCCCTATATTTGTGATGAAACGGAATACCATATGTCCTGAGGTATCCTTCACATGACCAGAAACGAAATCCTCGACCCGTATTCCGTCCGCCTCGAACTGCCGCGTATCGGCTTGGATGGGCAGATACTCCTGACGCTCGGCGTTGGCCTCTTGTTCATTGCCGGGGGCAGCTTCTTCGCATGGTTGCTGCTCGTCAACCCGCCGCGAGATCTTCCCCGCGCCGTCGCCATCATCGTCGCCTGCGGCCTTGCCATCCCCGCCACGCTCTTTGGCCTCTATGCCATCATCCTTGGCTTCCTCTACGCCATCGCACGAATCACCTTCATCGCCGGTCCCAACGGCCTCACCATCATTTCCGCCGCACTGGGCTTCAAACGCCACCGCCATTTCGAACACGCAACACTCCGAGACATCAGGCTCGATACCCAGCCCGGCAATCCCGAATCGCTTTCCATCGCTCACCTCGTTGCTCGCTTGGTCACTGGCAAGGATAAGAAAATCCTCGTCAACCGCCGCGATATCCCGGAGATGACGCGACTGGTTGACGCCCTCCGCGTTTCGCTCTGGCCGCCCGCCACAAACCTCGCTAATCCGAGATCGCTTGAAATTCCGGTTCCGTCCACTTTCACCTGCGCCGTCGAAAATCAAAACATCCGCATCCACATGAACTCCTCACCCGTCACGCAAGTCCTCGACGGCCTCTACAAAATCGGACTCGCCTTCGCCATCGGTATGCCCTTCATGGGCATCGTCATCGCCACCATCCTCTACCTCGAAGGACCACGCAATTTCGAAACAAAAGTCCTTGTCTACTTCTTTCTCGCCGGAGTGGTCCTCGTCCTCACCACCGCTGGCATCGCCGTCTGCAAGTGGGCCCGCCGCATCGCCAACCAGCAGGCCGACTTCCTCATCACGCCCGAGACCCTCAGCATCGCCACCACCAACTCCGACGGCCTTCCATCCAAACAACTCTCTTGGCCGCGAGACCAGATCGCCTCCATCACTACCGGCCCAACCGACTTCCGCAGCGGACAAAGCAAAGCTTCCATGCGGCCCACCCTGCAACTCAACATCCGCTTCCATTCCGGCCAAACTACATCACTTTTCAAACACCGCGACGCCTCCGACCTCCGCTGGCTCGCCGAAACGCTTCACTCCGCTCTCGCTCTCCCAACCGTCGCCGAAACCAGAACCGCCGTCATCCAATCCATCACCGCTCCCGCCGCCGTGGTAAAACACGACACGTTCGCCTCCGACCTTCTCGCCGCCATCGACAACCGCCTCCAAAATTCCAACATCCGCCGCATCATGCATTCGGACGGCTCTTTCGTCCTCCAAGTCGATCCCCTCAACTGGAAACGAGCAGCACCCATCGCTCCCGTCCTCGTTTTCGTCACCATCTTCGCTCTCTTCCTCCTCCTCTTCGGAAGCCTCGGGGTTCTCTTCCCCCCAAAAAACGGCGGCGAATCAATGCCCATCAGCGTCTCACTCGCCTTCTACTTCGTCTCACTTTCCATGCTCGCGGGCTCCTTCTTCTTCGTTCGCCACCGCGCCCGTAAAACAGCACAAATCAAAATCACTCCCACCGACCTCACCATCACCGCAGGCCACGAATCACTTCGCATCCCATGCACCGCCATCACCGCCGTCGAAATAATCTCCCACAAATCCAACCCCGAATCGCTTCAATTCCTCTTAAACGACGGCAGCACCAAAATTGCCCTAAGCTTCCTCACCAAAAAAGAACTCACACTCCTCACCTCCACCCTCCAACTTATCCTCGACCTCCCCTGACCCGGAGCCTTCGCCCAATAGTACCAACTTGAGCTTTCGGAAACCGCTCTCAAAAACGCTTTGCGGCGTCGCGAACCGTTCCCATTGGGCAGTACCACTCAATTCCAAATGCCCCCCTCCACGAATTTTACGAATGGGGGGGGGGGACGAATTGTACGAATTTTACGTTTTCGATTATCTTACCTCGCATGGATTGACCAAGTTTTCCCAAACAATGGAGTTCCCATGGCACTGACAATCAAACCCAAAGAAGCAACCCAACTCGACCTCGTCGCTCTCGGCGAAACGATGATTCGCCTGTCACCGTCAGGACACGGACGACTCGAATTCGCAAACACCCTCGAAGTCTGGGTCGGCGGCGGCGAATACAACGTCGCTTACGCCCTCTCACGACTCGGCCTACGCACAGGCTGGTCCGCACGCATGGTCGACAACTACCTCGGCCAACTCGTACTCAACCACGCAAGAGCCGTTGGAATGGACG